>TARA_R110002051_G_scaffold325861_2_pt1 | contig 11653 bp, 10 predicted proteins | sample TARA_R110002051 | Tara Oceans TARA_R110002051 (sample SAMEA4397023) | marine metagenome | biome: Polar Biome; feature: [MES] marine water layer (ENVO:01000295) within the mesopelagic zone...; material: water (ENVO:00002006), including particulate matter (ENVO:01000060) such...
CGCTTCATTCTGATCGCTTCATCGAGCATTTCGTCAGCGGTCGTGATGATTTTCGACGAGGCCGAATACGCCCGCTGGGTGATGATGAGGTTGGTGAACTCGGTCGCCAGATCGACGTTCGAGCTCTCCAGCGTCGCAGCGGCGATATTGCCCGCTGCACCGACACCGGCGGTATTGAGCGTGTAGGAGCCGGAATCGCGCGTGACGCCATAGGCGCCGCCGCCAAGGGCTTCCAGACCATCGGCATTGGCGAAGGTCGCGACCGGGATCTGGTAGATCTTTTTGACGATACCATTGGTGAATTTGGCAAACACCATGCCGCTTCCATCGATATCGACACCGGAGAAGTCACCGAATGGTGTGCCATTGACCGAGGTGGCGGCCAGAGCACTCTGACTGTCGAACTGGGTCAGGCCACCGGCGCTGGACGGTCCGCCAAGCTCAAGTGAGATGGCCTGCGAATTGATCCCCTCAGACGCGGCCCACTGAACCTGGGTTGCGGTGAGCGCCGCGGCATTTGCGGAGGCCAGAAAATTGAGAGACGTCGGGAGCGTGCTGTTGGCGACGTCGAAATTTCCGTTGGCATCGAAGGCAATGATGCCGGTCGCGATCTGACCATCGACGAGGCCTGTGCCGGTCGTCACTTCGCTGGCCGGGCTGACATGCAACTCGGCATGCCACTGGTTTGGAGTCGAGGATTTCATCATCGACAGGTTGATGGTGCGCACCCCACCTTGGGAGTCATAGATCGGGATGCCGTATTCGACGTCCGCGGTCAGGGCACCGGACGCCATATTGGTCGCGGATGCGGCGGCGTTGTAAGTCGCTTCGGATGCCGAGACGGCCTGGCTCGCTTGCAAGTTGGCGCTGAGGCCCACTTCGGTCGTCGCCTCGGCCGCGCCACCGATTGAGACCGGATTGATGATCTCCAGCGCGTTCAGGTCTGACGGGTCGGCGTCGATGGTTCCGTCGGCCTGCACCGGCCAACCGGCGAGATAGAGACCGGCTGAGTTCTTGAGATAACCATTCGCGTCCGGGCTGAAGCTGCCGGCGCGGGTGAAGGCGACCGGATCAGTGGTCGTGAAACCCTTGGTATTCTCGCTGACAACGAAGAAGCCATCGCCTGACACCGCCAGGTCGGTCGGTGAACTGCCCGGTGATAGCAGGCCGCTTTCGCTGATCTGCAGCTTGGTGGAGCTCATGATTCCGCCGGCTGCAAATTGCTGAGATGTGCCCTGGGAACGATAGAGCGGGGTGAAAACGGCAGTCGCGCGCTTATAGCCAACCGTATTCACGTTGGCGATATTGTCGGAAATCGCGGCGAGTGCGCTGGAGTTGGCGATCAAGCCGGATGCGCCGGCGATCATTGCGGAATTGATGCTCACGATAAGCTCCTTGTTGATAATTGTTTTTTTGGAGCATTCTGCCGGTTTGTGAGGCCGGTCCGCCATTCTGACGGTCCGGGTCAGGCCGAAGCCTGCGAATGTCTGCGACTGCTATTCCTGAAGTGCGAGGACGGAGGAGAGGGGAACATTCACCCCGCCCATTTCCACAACAACTTCGGACCCTGAGAGGTCGATGCCCGTCACTCGGGCGGAGGCCCGGATTTCGGCCGTGATTGCGGCACCATTCTGGGCGACGGCATTGATTTCAAGTGAGTAGACGCCATCTGGTGCGGTAGCGCCTGACGATGTTTGTCCGTTCCAGCTGAAGTCGTGCTGGCCGGTCGTTTTGTCGCCAGTGGTGCGGAAGACGACCCGGTCGCTGGAGTCCCTGATGGTCAGATTGGTTGTCTGTGCGTTTTCGGGCAACTCGTACTGCCAGTTTGCGGCGCCACCCTGCAGGCGACTGTCCGGTGTCAGCGCTGTCGCGACGCGTCCAATATAGCCGACTGAGGACGTCTGGGCGGCCGCGGACTGGATGATCAACAGACTCTCCAGATTCTGATTCTGGGCGATCTGTTGTTCGACACCGGAGAAGGAGACGAGCTGGTTGACGAATTGTGTCGAATCCAGCGGGTCGAGCGGATCCTGGTTCTTCATCTGCGAAGTGAGCAAAGAGAGGAACATCTCGTAATTATTGGCCAGCCCGGTCCGGCTACTCTCAAGCTGCGGACTGGTATCCGTTACGGCATTGATTGTGCTTGGCATTTTATGTCTCCTAAACCCTGAGGTCGACGCCGTCGCGCCGCGACAGCCGGAATCCGTAAGCATCGCCCGGGCCGCTGTCGATTTCGGCTGCGAGGTCCTGCGCGCCGTCATCATCCTGCCCGTAGATATTGAAATTGCTGCCCTGTTCCGGATTGGCGGAATGTTGGTCGCCAGCGCCTTCGCTGAGCTGGAAGGTCAGGCCGTCCTCGGCCAGTTCGAGCCCGGCATCATTGAGGGCGCGCTCAAGTTCGCGCGTTGAACGCTGCATTTCCGCGAGCGTATCGCCGCGCTCGACGGTCAAGGTGGCGTGAACGCGGTTGGTATGGCTCAGTTCCAGCCGGATATCGACGCGGCCAAGCTCGGCCGGATCAAGCCGAATGCCGAATACGCGCGAACCATTGGCGAAGCGTTGGGAGATCTGGGCTGCCAGCTGGTTTGCGGTGTGAGGTGAAAAGCGCGGCGTCTGGCCCGCGCCGGTTGCGGCGGCATTGTGTGCCGTGCCGCGCACGGAACCAGGTCCGGTGTCTGTGCCTGCTGTCAGTGCCGGATCGACGCTGACCGTGGGCATCCGCCCGGGATCAGCAGCGAGTGGCGCTGTGGTGGCAGCCGGCGGGGGCGGGGCTGAGGCTGGAAGGTCGCGCACGACGGCCGCAGCGTCGGGGCGCGCGGCTTGCGAATTGGAAGCACTGGGTGGCGGCGGCGATGCGCCCGCTGCCTGGTGCTTGGCGCCAGCCTGGCTGGTGGCGTTTTGAGCGCCATTGGCGGTAGATTTGCCCTTGGAACGGGCGGCGGCGACGTTGTTGTCACGTTCGTCCACGCCCTGACGCGCCTGTGCAAAGCGTCCGGCTGGACTGGCTTCCGCAAGGGCGCCATTGGCCGCTGCCGCCGCGGCCGCTTGTGCGGGTGCCGAGCCCGGCGCGGCCGTGGTAGACGCCGCTGCGGGCAGCGCGGCTTCGGCCGCGACAGGCGTGGCTGGCGTCGCCGGTGCGCTGGCGGGTGTTTGAGCGTTGGCCGATGTCGGCGCTTGTGTCCCTGCTTCTGCGGGTGAAATGACCGCCATCACAGGTGGTTTTGCGTCCTTGCCGGCGTTTTGAGTCGCCGCGTTGCCTGCAGTCTGTACGGCGCCATCAGCCTGCGCCGCGCCGCTGTTTTTAACCGTGGCGGCACCCTCGGCAGCTGTTTTGGTCAGGGCGTCTGCATCGAGACTCTTGGCGTCAGACGGCTTCGAGCCGGCCAAGGCAGCGGGGGGATCATTGGCGGTGGTTTCACCGGTAGCGGTTGGACGGCTCTGACTTTTACCGGTGCCCGATTGCAGGGTCGGCTGAACATTTGCAACTATATCGCCGACGCCAGCCGGGCTGTCCTGAACGCCGCCGCCTGCCGACGGCACGTGTGCGCCGGCGGGGTCGCTGGCGGCAGGGTTGGCCGCGGCCTGAGGGGGCGCTCCGGCACTGGTCTTCCCGGACGGCGCGGGGCCGCCTTTCGCCATGCCGTCGATAGCAGAGGGTGTCCCACCCGCCGGCGTGCCGGCCGGCTTCGGAGCCGTGGCTGGTTGCGGTGCGTCGTTCGGCGCGGTCTTGCCGGTGCCCGGTGCGTCGGTATTGGCGGTCAATGCTGGCTGGTCAGCGGCTTGGTCGCCGGTTGGTGCGGCCTTGTTGCTGGCCGGAACCGGCGTCGTCGGCGCAGTGGCCAGCCCGACCATTGCATCAAAGTCTGATTTGTCACGGCGCGGGTCCGACTTGTCCGAACGGGCTCGGCCTGCCACCCGGTCCGCCGCCGAATCTGCAGCCGTTCGTGCATCCGCCGAATTTGACGCTGCCGTCGTGCTTCTTGCGATCATTTCTGCGCCGGGGGCAATCGCTGGCATGGTCAAAACTATCCACTCGCTCGGCACACAACGCGTGCCCTGTCGGTGAAAGGGTCCGCAAGCTTCATGCCAGTGGAGATTCTAGTTAAGTAGATGATTTAATGAATTAATCTCTGGGTAAGACAGGTAAATGACGCGATCAGCCCGGCGGATTATGCCCGGTGGTGGGTTGAAGCTGCCGGGCGGCGGCTCGGTGGCGGCGGCCGCGTCGAACCTTCGATATTCACAGCATCCGGGGCCCGATTGAGTGCCATTCGCCGACTTGGCCCGTGCCTTGCGATTAACTCTGCAGGACATTCATCAACCCGGGATGTCGGAAAGTTGCGGATTTGCATGAATATGGAAGCGAAAACAGATTGTTGCGTATCACGTGCGGACCATGTCCAAGGCGCGGAACCATCGTTTTGGCTCGGCAAGCCTTGCCGGAGTGTCGGCAGTTTTGACCGCTTGGCCTGTATGGCTGAAGCGATTTCGAGGATGGCATCATGTCGCTGAACGGTATTATCGGAAGTGCACTGTCAGGCCTGTCGGCCAGCCAAGCTGGTCTGAATTCAGCCGCCAACAATGTCGCCAATGTCAACACGCCCGGCTATGCGCGCACCCAGGCTGTGCTGCAGGCCCTCAATGTCGGCGGCGTCGCCATGGGGGTCCAGGTCACCGGTATTTCCCGGATCGCCGACGTTTATTTGCAGGCGGCTTCGATTCGCGCAATCAGCGCCGGTGAAGCAGCCAAGATCCAGGCTGACGGGTTGGACAAGGTGCAGTCGCAATTCGGTAAACTCGACGACGAAGGTTCGATGTTCGCGCGTCTGAGCCGCGCCTTTTCAAGCTTGTCGCAGGCCAGTGTTGATCCTTCGCAATCGGTGGCCCGGCTGTCTGCAGCCGCCGATCTGCAGGCCTTCTTCGACGAAACCAACCGGTTGTCGCAAATGATCGGCGATCAGCGCAAGGATGCCGATTCCCAAATCCAGGCCGCTGTCCAGCGCACGAATGAGATTCTCAGTGAGCTCAGCAGCCTGAATGCGAGCGTGCAGAGTATCGCCGTGGCAGGTGGCGATACGTCCGGCATCGCCAACCGGCAATCGGAACTACTCGACGAACTCGCCGGTTACGTCGATATCCGTACCGAAACCAAGGCCGACGGACGCCTCGTGATTCGTACGGGCGATGGGGTCGCTCTGGTCGAAACCGGCGTCACGCAGCTCAAATATACCCCGACGGGAAGCGGGTCCTATGGCGTATCCTACGGCCAAATCTCTGTGCAGCCGCCTAATGGTGCCCAAGCCAAAGAGCTCAGTGGCCATATCGACAGTGGCAAGCTGTTCGGCCTGCTCGATCTGCGCGATCGGGTTCTGCCGGAGATTGCCAATGAGCTGGCCGAATTGACAGCTGGCGCAGCCGACGCGCTCAATCTGGCGCACAATAATTCGGCATCCTACCCTGCGCCTCAGACCCTGGCCGGACGCAATACCGGATTGGTGTCGGCGGATCTGCATAATTTCACGGGCGCCACGACGCTGGCCGTCACCGGCTCCACCGGAACCCTGGTCAAGCGCATCGACATTAATTTCGACACGGGCACACTGAGCGTTGATGGCGGTGCCGCCGTCGCGCTGGGGACAACGGTCGGCAGTCTGACCGCCGCAATCAATACCGCGCTTGGCGCTGATGGCTCGGCGAGTTTCGCCAATGGCGCTATGACCCTGGCGGCGAGCAGCGCCAATAATGGCCTGGCGACATTGCAGGATCCAACCACGCCCAGCGATCGTGCCGGGCGCGGCTTCTCGCACTTCTTCGGTCTCAATGATCTGGTCTCCTCGACGCGCCCCGGCTTTTTCGAAACCGGCCTTTCCGGTGCTGATGCACACCAGTTTACGACCGGCACTTCGCTGTCTTTCCAGATCACGACACCGGATGGACGGCCTTCAGGCTCGATCAATATCCCGATGGTAACTGGCGAAACTGTTGCCGATGCGGTAACGGCGCTGAATAATTCGGCCACTGGGCTCGGCCGCTATGCCACATTCACGCTGGACGCCGATGGCAAGCTCAGCTCGGTCCCAAAAACCGGATATGACGGTTTCGACCTCAATCTGACGGCGGACGATACCAGCCGCTCCGGATCCGGCGTCTCCTTCTCGCAACTCTTCGGTATTGGCCTGCCTGCGACGGCCGGGCGGTCGGAGATCTTTTCCGTCAACGCCATGGTGCGCTCCGATTCATCCAAGCTGGCGCTGGGGCAGTTGAATATCGACGCTGCGACAGTGGCAGGCGATCTGGTGCTGACCTCGGGTGATGCGCGCGGCGGTCAATTGCTGCAGACGGCGATGACGGTGGTGCGCCATTTCGACGCCGCCGGTTCGATTAATAGTGCCAATTCCAGCCTGCAGGATTACGCGGCCCGTCTGGCCGGCAGTATCGGATCGCGGGCGGCACGGGCCGAGAGCGAGGCGGCATCGGCCGAAGTGCTTCGCGCGACGGCCCAGACCAAGCGGTCGAATGTGGAGGGCGTCAGCCTCGATGAGGAATTGGCCTCGATGACGCTCTACCAGCAGTCTTACAACGCCTCGGCGAGAATGCTGCAGGCGGCCAAGGAAATGACCGACGCCCTGATGAGTATTGTCTAGGAAGCGATTGAAACATGACGCGGATATCGACCTTTGGCGCATCGCAATCGGCCCTGCTGGACCTGATGCGCGCGCAGCAATCCCTGTTCCAGGCCCAACAGGAGTTGAGCACCGGCAAGAAGGGGGCCGACCTCAAAGGGGTTGGCTACCAGGCTGAGACCATCGCCGCCAGCCGCGGCGCCCTGTCACAGTCGAAGGCCTTTGAAGAAGCGGCGATACGCTCGGGTATCCGGCTCAATGCGCAAAATGTCGCGCTTGAACGCCTCTCAAGCTCGGTCGGCGATCTGCGTTCGGCGATGACCTCCCAGGACGGCAATTTCGTCATGCAGGAGATATCCGATGCCTTTTATAGCGCCGTCAACGCGCTGAACAGCCAGCATCTCGGCTCCTATATGTTCGGCGGCACGCGCGATGACACCAAGCCGATGACGATCAGCACACTGGCTGACCTGGCGGCCTTGCCAGCTGTTGCTGACGCCTTCCAGAATAATGATCTCGAACCGACGGTTCAGGTCGACCAGAACACCACGGTCACGGTCGGACGGCTGGCCAGTGGCATCGCGACTGACATTATGGCTTCGTTCAAGCGCATCGCCGAGTTCGAGGCCGGGCCCAATGGCCCCTTTGTCGATCCCATGACCGATATCCAGCAGGCCTTTGTCGTCGGTGAATTGACGAATATCGTCGCGGCACAGGATGGGATCATCTCGGTGGTCGGCATGAATGGAGTCATGCAGTCGCAGATCGAGAGTTCGCAGCAGAGCCAGAAGGACCGCCAGGACTTCCTCACCGGCATGATTAGCGATATCGAGGATGTCGATATGGCCGAGGCCGCGACCAAATTCCAGACGGCGCAAAATGTGCTCGACGTCTCGGCGAAAACCTTCGCTTCGTTGACACAGGTTTCGCTTCTCAATTTTTTGAGGTAAGCCTCGCCCAACATCAACCGTTTGCTGCGGGCCTTGACCCCGCTGGAGGCGCATATGACGACCACAGATCCGCGTACGGATTCTGGCCGCGCCGTGGCGCGTGCCGACGACCTTCTTTCCGAACTTGGCCTCGCCGGCGATCCGCTCGGTCTGGGCGGCAAACCGGGCGATCATCGTGTCGTCGTCGCGATGTCGGGCGGGGTGGACAGCTCGGTGACGGCGGCCGTGCTGCACCGCGCCGGCTATGATGTCGTCGGCGTGACGCTGCAGCTCTATGATCATGGCGCTGCGATCAAGAAGAAGGGCGCCTGCTGCGCCGGCCAGGATATCTACGATGCCAAGCGCGTCGCCGAAGAATGTGGCTTTCCCCATTACGTCCTCAACTACGAAAGCCGGTTCCGCGAAGCGGTGATCGAGGAGTTTGCCGACACCTATCTGGCCGGCTTCACCCCGATCCCCTGCGTGCGCTGCAATCAGACCGTCAAATTCGCTGATCTGCTGACCACCGCGCGCGAGCTTGGCGCTGTCTGCATGGCAACGGGGCATTATATCCAGCGCGTTGACGGGCCGAATGGCGCCCAGTTGCGCCGGGCTCACGATGCCGGCAAGGACCAGTCCTACTTCCTGTTCGCGACCACGCATGAACAGCTCGATTTCCTGCGCTTCCCGCTCGGCCATCTCGACAAGGATCAGACGCGCCGGCTCGCCGAAGCCTTCGATCTGATCGTCGCCGACAAGCCGGACAGCCAGGATATCTGCTTCGTGCCCCAGGGCCGCTATGTCGACATCGTCGAGAAAGTTCGCCCCGGCGTCTCGCGCCCCGGCGAGATCGTGCATGTCGACGGCACCGTTTTGGGCAGCCATGAAGGTGTGATCCACTACACGGTCGGCCAGCGCCGCGGCCTCAAGATCGCGATCGGCGATCCGCTCTATGTCGTCAAGCTCGATGCTGCCACGGCCCAGGTCGTGGTCGGCCCGCGCGAGGCCCTCGCCGTCGACCGCATCACGCTGAAAGACATCAACTGGCTCGGCGATGAAGCCCTGGCAGACGGCGTCCCCGTGCGAGTCAAAGTCCGCTCGACGCGGCCGCCGGTGGATGCGGCGTTCTCGGTCGACGGCGATGAAATCGCTGTCGTCCTGCCCGGCGGCGAAGAGGGTGTGGCGCCAGGCCAGGCGTGTGTCTTCTATTCGGCCGAAGATGATGGCCGGGTTTTAGGCGGCGGCTGGATCGCCAAGACGAGCGCGACTGCGGCGGCGGCGAGCGGGTATCGGCTGATCGGGTAGGCGATCAGCTGATCGCTGCCTTTGGCCGAGGTCTAGATCGCTAGGCGGACTTTGCCTCATAGGGGCCAACATTCCTGGCAAAGGCTTCGAGAATAACGGCGAGGCCCTGCGGCAGCGCCTGCTGCTTCGCGGTAACCTCGACATTGTACCGGGCGCTATTGCTCTTTGAGAATTGCTCCTTGTTCTCGGAAGATTTTTCCGAGTGGTAGGACACGCTACCGGTGATTTTCGCTGAGAACCCGCCGAAGCCGAACTTGGCTTCCAGAGAAGCTGCAGCGGAATAGTCCGTCTTCTCCGTCTCGGTTGTCTCGCGCGCATAGGAGGATTTGACCTCCATGTCGAAACTGATCCTGACGAAGTCGACCCCAATCAGGGCGACGGGGATGGCGGAAATGAGCGGTAGCACGACCGTGGTCTCGGCGGTGCTGACATCCTTGGTCATGATGGGATTTTTGTCGACGTCCAATACCGGATCGTCATTGCTGTCGAGTAAAGGGACGTCGGTGATAATCGGCCGTTTGAGGTCGAGGGTGATTTCGATAGGCGTGTACACGACAGCCTTCGTCTTGGAGTCTGTCGTTTGCTGGAAACCGGTGTCCAGAATGTATTTGGTTTGTGCGAGTGCCATGCGGTTGTTGGCGCGGCACGCTTCGATCAATGGAACGCCGATAAGTTGATCCATTGGCAGGCCTGAAAAGGCTTGGGCCATTGAAATTAGGTCTTCGGATGCCATGATGCGTCTCCCCTAGGGTTTGAATTTAGCCGGGTATCTGCGCTCTCAATACTTTGTTGTAGCCTTCAATGAGCTCGGTTCGCCCGACGGGCGTTTGCGTGCCCTCGATGACGATTTCCACCTGTCCGTAGTCATCACGGGCAGGCGAAAACCAGGTTCGGCGTCCGGGAAATGCGAGACGCAACCCCTTTCCGCCCTCGGTGGGTTCCACCTTGAGGGTGAGCCGCAATTCTTTCAGTTCGAGCTGGGATTGCGGCAGTAGGGAGATCAGGGGGACCCAGACATCATGCGTCGTCGGCCCGTTCTCCGTCGCGATCGGGTAGCGGACGACGACCATCTTCGGTTGGATGGGCCCTCTCGGGTTATCGTCGTCGCGTTTGCGGTCGTTGCCTGGAGGTTCTCGACCCGGTGGTATTCCGCTTGCTGCTGCTGCTGCTGCGGCAGCGACGCTCTCTGCCGGCGGCGCGCGGCGCAGGGACTGCGCGAATGATGCGAGCGGAAAGCGGGGCTGGCGCCGGTCAGGTTCGTCGTGGTGTGCGGCGTGCTTTTCCCGATTCAAATCCCGGTCGTTGGGATCGATATCAGAGGGCTCAAAATAATTGTCGAGCAGTTCGAGATTCTTCTGGTGAACCTGCTCCGCAGCTTCGCTGACCGCTTCCTGAACGGCGGCAATGAGTTCGCTGATGTCGAGCATGCCCCATCCTCATCACACTTCAATGCAACCATAGCAACTAATACACCCAAATGCCACCACAAGATTCTCGAGAGGTTCGAAGCGCTTATGAGTCGGCGAGATCCTCGACAGTCAGATATCCGGTCGATTTGCGGATAACGAAAATGGCGCAATTTGTGTTATTTCGTGTAATAATGCCTGTGATCGGAGGTGCCTATGAATGTTTCAATCGGAAAGCGCTGGGAGCTGTTCGTCGAAGACCAGGTCAAGCAGGGGCGCTACACATCCCAGAGCGAGGTCGTGCGCGAGGGCCTGCGCCTGGTCGAGGAGCGCGAGGCCAGGCTGGCGGAGCTGCGGGCCTCCCTGCAAGCGGCGATCAATGATGAGCGCCGCTATACAATCGAGGAAGCAGAAGCTCACCTCGCGGCGACCTTTGAGCAGCTGAAGTCCGGGGCGCAGTGAGGTGTTCCGCTTGGTGCTGACAGGCCCGGCGCTGGACGATCTCGATCACATTGCCGGCTACATCCACAATGAGACGGGCAGCATTGCTATTGCGCAGAGCTTTGTCGAAAAGCTCGTGGCGCGGACTCGGTCGATGGCGACGTCGCCTTTTGAACTCGGACGTCTCCGCAAAGAGCTGGGGCCGGGCATCCGCAGTAGCGTAGGGGGCAATTATCTGATCATCACGCAGTATCAGAACGAGGAGCTTCTGGCGCTGCGCTTCGTCGAGGGCCATCGCGCACTCGCGCATCTCTTCGATGAGGGCGACACCTAGCCCCCCGCCACCCCTTTCCACAGCACCACCACAGCCCAATGCATCGCCACCGCCGGCCAGATCGAGCCGGAGCGGCGCCAGCTGATCGTGCACGCCAAGCCAAGGGCAGCGGTGATGGCGAGGAAGGCGGGCTCGGCGAAAATCGGCTGCGCCCTGGGCAAGCCGAGCCAGAGCTGGGCCGGGTGCCAGAGCACGAACAGGGTCAGCGCCGCACCGGCGCGCCAGCGGCCGCGACCTCCCGCCAGCAGCACCCGGAACACCATCTCCTCGGCCAGTGCCGGACTGAGGATCGCGATGAGGGCGATGACGATCAATCCGGGCCAGTTCGTCACCGGTGCAAATGTGAATAGATGCGCTACGGAGCCAATGAGGAGCGCCAAAACCGTCAAAACAGCGAGCAGGGACAAGGCTTCCAGCCAGGCTCGCTGGTCAGGCCACCTCCGCAATGCCGATGTTGCATCTGCGAAAAGACTTGACGCGGTGCCGCATGTTTTCATCATGCGCGCCAGAATTACACATGATCCCGCCCCTGAGGAGACTTCAGATGAGTGCAGTTGATGATCCAATCGTCATTGTCGGTATGGCGCGCACCCCGATGGGTGGCCTGCTCGGCGA
>TARA_R110002051_G_scaffold320078_1_pt1 | contig 11648 bp, 12 predicted proteins | sample TARA_R110002051 | Tara Oceans TARA_R110002051 (sample SAMEA4397023) | marine metagenome | biome: Polar Biome; feature: [MES] marine water layer (ENVO:01000295) within the mesopelagic zone...; material: water (ENVO:00002006), including particulate matter (ENVO:01000060) such...
CACCCAAACGGCGGTTATTACCTTGTCTGAAGCAAGCACCGATTTTGTACTGGCCGATCTATCGTTAACCAACGCCACCGCGACACTCAGCGGATCGGGCACCAGCTACACTGCAGTTCTGACGCCGGTAGCCGATGGCGCGGTCAAGCTGTCGGTCGCTGCGGCTACCTTTACCGACGCGGCGGGCAACGCCAACACCGCCTCGAACGAGGTGACCACGACCTATGATGGCACCGCACCCACGGTCAGCATTTCCACCAACGCCACTGCCGTCTCTGGCGCGACCACACTCAACGTCGTGGTGACATTTTCCGAAGACGTCACTGGGTTTGAGGCCAGTGATGTCGTTGTCGCCAACGGTTCGGTCAACTCTGTCACAGGCAGCGGCGCGGATTATGTCGCGCGGATCAGGGCGACGGGAAATGGCGATACCACGGTCTCGGTCCCTGCGGGGGCCGCAACGGACCTTGCCGGCAACTCCAGTCAGGCGTCAAACACGGTGACCATTCAAAACTCTGTCGTGGAAAAAACCCAAAAGATCATCGCGCAGGTCCTACAATCGCGGGCCAGTCAGCTGATCAGCAGTCAACCCAACCTAAGCGGCTTTTTATCCGGCAGCGGATCGGGGGGCTTTAATATGGTCGTGACCCAAGCGGGGGGTAATTTTCACTTTGTGAGCGCCCCGGGGACCGAAAGCGGGCTGTGGGTCAGGGTGAATGGCACCTGGACGAATGAAGAAACGCGCGAAACCAAATATGTTTTTGGCGCCCTTGGCCATCATTTCGCGGTGTCACCCAACATTCTGATCGGCGGTATGGTCGAATTTGATTTTATCAGTCAGCAGGACGGCGCTGAAACGGTCGAGGGTCAAGGGTGGTTGGCTGGTGTCTATGTGGTGACGCGGGTGCCGAACCATCCCCTGTTTATCGATGGGCGTCTGCTATACGGGCAAACCATAAATGATGTGTCGCCGATTGGCACATACACCGATACCTTCGAGACGGAGCGTTGGCTGGCGCAGGTGAATGTGTCGGGCGAATTGCAGTTTCACGCGACGACGTTGATCCCCTCGGTCCAACTGGCCTATACCACGGATGATCAGGCGGCATATACGGACGGCCTGGGCAACATGATCCCGTCGCAGGGTATTGAGATATGGCAGGCGGCGATTGGTCTTGATATCCGCCATGATGTCGCGCTGCAAAACAGCAAAGCATCGTTGGAATTGATAGGCGGGATAGCTGCTATTGGGGCATCCACCCGTGGTGCGGGCAACAGCAGCGGCGTGACCCCCAGCTATGAAGGCATACGTGCGCGGCTGAATATGGGCGCAAATTACACGATGGAAAATGGTGCCCGACTGACGCTTGAGACCTTCTATGATGGTATCGGTGTCAGCAGCTACGAAAGCTATGGCGTACAGGTCGGGTTTAACCTTGCATTCTGATGGTCGCGCAGCAGTGTAAGGCGATCCTTTAAAGTACTCTGCAGAGCCTTAATACAGTTTCCGACTAACACGAACGGCCCTAAGCGGCCGTCCGTAACAGTCAACGTCGCCGCGATGCAATGAGCCCGAAGCGGACGTTGATCGTCAGTGCAGCATCCCGAGAGTGTCGATGACGGCTCTGCGGGGCATTCACAGCTTTCGTTGAAAGTGCGCACCGTCAGTTTTTGCGAGCCGTTCAACCAAACCTGCTTTACGCAGATTCTAAAAAGCGGCGCTTTTCTGGTTCAACTTTTGAAAACCTTGCTTAAATCAAACCACCGTTGGCACGTAGTATTTGTCCGTTTATCCAACCACCATCGGACCCCGCAAGGAAAGCTACAACATTGGCAATATCTTCCGGAGCGGCAAGTCGCTCCAATGGGGGTATCTTTGACATTTTCTGAACGAGTTCCTCAGGCTTTCCATCCAGAAAAAGGGCGGTGGCGGTTGGTCCCGGCGCAACTGCGTTAACGGTGATGTTACGGCCGCGCATTTCTTTGGCCATGATGCCAGTCATCGTTTCGACCGCCGCTTTAAGCCCTGCATAGACAGCATATGTTTCCAGCTTGAGCCCAACAACAGATGTGGAAAGGTTGATGATACGGCCACCGTCAGACAGACGAGCTGAGGCTTCGCGTAAGGTGTTAAATGTGCCTTTTAAGTTCACCGCGACCTGTGTGTCGAAGAGATCATCGTCGCTGTCTTCGATTTTGGCCAGCTTCATGATGCCTGCGTTGTTCACCAAGACGTCAATCCCCCCGAATTCCGTCTCGGCACAATCGAATAAACGCTTCACGTCGGTGGCGTCTGATACATCGGCTCTGGCGGAAATGGCGCGGCCTCCGTCGGCCTGGATCTTGCTCACGATGTCGACTGCGGCGGCTTCGCTACCAGCATAGTTGACGACTACGTTGAGCCCTTCTCGCGCGAGCCGAGCGGCGATTGCGGCTCCTATGCCACGAGATGCGCCAGTCACGAGGGCTGTTCGGATTGTCGGATCGGTCATGTTTACGTCCTTGTGTGAGAAATGCGTATTGGCTGTCATACTCTGGGTATAGCCTTGAACATTCTTTCGAAAATCAGGCATAGTTTGACATCACTATTCGAAATTATCGGACAATATGATGGACCACCTCGACGCGATGAACGTCTTCACCCGCATTGTAGAGGCGCGTAGCTTCACTCAAGTCGCCAACGATCTGGGTTTGCCGCGCTCGACTCTCACAGATGCAATCAAGCGGCTGGAGGACAGACTGGGAGTGAGCTTGCTACATCGAACCACACGGGTTGTGCGCCCTACGTTGGACGGGGAGGAGTATTACCTCCGTTGCCTTTCAATTTTGTCAGAAGTCGAGGACGCGGAATCCGCATTCTCTGGCGCAAAACCAAAGGGCAAACTGCGCGTCCATGTTCACGGCATACTCGCACGATATTTCTTATTGCCTACATTGCCTGATTTTCTGGCGCGTTTTCCTGAGATAGAGATCGAGATCGGCGAGGGAGATCGCCTTGTCGATCTCGTGCGTGAAGGTGTGGATTGCGTGCTGCGTGTGGGCGCGCCTGCCGATAGTGACTTGATCATCCGCAAGCTCACGAGTCTGGAGGAGGTGACCTGTGCATCGCCCGCGTATCTGGACCGGTTCGGCACGCCACAAACGCTTGCGGCGCTGGATGGTCACCGGATGGTGGGGTTTAAATCCACTGCAACGGGGGCAGTCCTACCACTGGAGTTTGTTCAGCGAGGAGAGCTAAAGACAGTCACATTGCCAGCTCCGGTTACGGTTACTTCAGCGGATACACTTGTCGAATGCGCACGCTTGGGGTTGGGGCTCATCCAAAAGCCCCGCTATTCCAGTGCCGCTGATTTGGCATCCGGACGGCTCATAGAAGTGCTTGGAAGCACACCGCCGCCATCGACGCCCGTATCGATCTTATATCCGCGGGCGCGTCACCAATCGGCACGCGTTCGGGCCTTTATCGATTGGTCAGAAAAAGCGTTAAAAGTCGGGTAAAGGCAGGACGTGGCATTCAACCCTATGGCCGGCTATTACGACCTTCGCTGCCGTGTCTATCTATGATCCTATGCGGACACCGCCGTCATTGCCTTGTTGCACTGTGAAAACTGTGAAGGCCCGCACTTTGTTTGCCAATGAGCATGGGCCAAAACTGCTGAACGAAGTTGATAGTCTCAATGTTGGCTCTTTGGTGATGCCAAACAAAAGAACGTCGTGAGGCCCCACTGGCAGGTAGTTAAAGCTTCTTGGTTTCCCTCTGACATATCTCGATAAGCGCCCGCAACGGTGCTGGGGCGAAGCGGCTGGGGTAATAAAGACGTGGCCCCTCTATTTCAGACCGCCAGTCTGGCAGAACGGGCACAAGGCGTCTGGTATCAAAATCATCCCTCAGCCAATTGTGAAAGGTGTGAATGATGCCCAATCCTGCTTGCGCATATTTCAGGCCCGTGTTGAGGGCACCAACGCTCAGAATGAGCGCGTCGTTTGGTTCAACCCGCACAGACTGCCCTTTATTTTGCAACAGCCAAGGCAACATAGTTCCATCGTCCAGACGATAACGGATCGCATCATGTCCGGTGAGATCTTCTGGGGCCTGGGGCACTCCGCGCCTCTCTAAGTAAGCGGGAGACGCTGCGAGCACCACCTGCTGTCTAGGTGGTCCAATAGGGATTGAAATCATGTCTTGCTCTAGTACGCTGCCATAACGAATGCCCGCATCACAGCCTGCGGCAACGATGTCGATCAAGCCGCTTTCAACGACGACTTCCACCTCGACGGTTGGGTGGCTTGCGCGATATTGTACGAGCAGCGATGGCAAGATGTCGGGCATGACCGCGCCCGGCACGTTTAGCTTCAGCCGACCTTGCACCTGCCCCCCAAGCGTTGCCACCTCATGACAAGCTGTCTCCAGCGCTGACAACAAAGGGCGCACGCGATCCACCAAGAGCTGCCCGGCATCGGTCAGGTGCAGGCTTCGTGTCGTGCGGCGCAAAACAGGCGTGCCAAGTTGCGCTTCAATCCGCGTGATGGTGGCACTGACATTAGAGGGGGCAATTCCCAGCCAGCGAGACGCGGCGCGAAAGCCTCCTTCTCGCAGCACAGTCAGTAAGACAGAGAGATCGTCTGGGGACACACTGTTCTTCATACAGAACAACCTATTCTCATTTGCGCGGGTTATGCACGCTAAAACGAACAGTTATTCCATCAAGCATCACCATCCACTGCGCCTGTGGTGCGCAATATTTGTCAGGAGACTGAAGAATGCTGATCGTTACTGGTGCATCAGGAAAACTAGGTACACTCGTGGTGGAAGCGCTTTTGCGTCTCGTCCCTGCGGAGCAAATCGGGGTCAGCGTACGAGACCCCCAAAAGCTGACAGCTCTCGCGGCGCGCGGCGTGCGTGTGCGGCAAGGTGATTATACCGATGCGGATAGCCTACGTCATGCATGGGAAGGCGTGAGCCGTGTTTTGCTTGTTTCATCCAATGCACGGACCAGTGGCCTCGATCCGCTCAAACAACATCAAACAGCCATAGCGGTGGCAAAAGAACTTGGAGCTGAACGGGTATTTTATACCAGCCAAGCCTCAAGCAACGCGCAATCCAAATTCCCACCGGCACGCGATCACGCCGCAACCGAAGCGATGCTGGCAGCCTCTGGTCTCGCTTGGACCGCGCTGCGTCATGGCTTCTACGCAGAGAGTGCCATGGGCATGAACGCGCATGGCTTCGCGAGCGGTAAACTGGTTGGCCCTGAGGACGGCAAAGTGGCTTGGGCGACCCACGAAGATCTGGCCGAAGTTGACGCACGTCTCCTGGCCGGGCAGGAGGTTTTTGAGGGCGCAACGCCACCTCTCACTGGTAGTGAATCCCTTGACCTTGCGGACCTTGCGCAGATGGCAAGCATATTGACAAACAGGATGGTGACCCGCGAGCTGATTAGCGAAAACACACTGCTGCAGAACTTAGAAAACTCGGGCATGCCCGCCCCTGCCAAAAGCGTCATTCTGGGCTATTATCGCGCCGCACAAGCAGGGGAGTTTGCCGTCGTTGATCCGACGCTCGCACGCATTCTAGGTCGTGAGCCGAGTCTGATGCGAGATGTCTTAACCCGCGCCTTGGCATAAAATCGAACGGCGCTTTCTGCCCGCTTGTGTCGACAGAGGCGACCGGCCCTGACCGGCCTTTGGCCAGATGTCTAAGTGCTGCATCGCAGCTTCGCCGAAGCAGCCGTTCGACACATTGCGCAGCATTTTTGTTGGCCAAAGGTCTGCTGACGCACAAACCGCTCTTTCGCTGCAACTGCGCCAATGGCTGCTATCGATTGTTCACCCATTGTGCTGCAGTGTAGACAACCAATTGATAAATGCCGTTGTGGCCGGTCGTTTGGAATTACGATTTGTCGATAACGCATAGTAGCCCGCGCCCGATGATGCTGGTGGTCCGCAAGCGATTAGTTCGCCCGTTTTGATATCTCCCTCAACAAGGACGGACGGCAGTAAACCAACACCATTCCCAACCCGAACAGCTTCCCGCACCATGAAGTAATGTTCAAAGACAAGCGCTGGTCTGGACAGGTTTATCTCGACGCCTGTTTCATCAATGTAGGCTTGCCATGCGCCGGTTCTTGTTGAATGCCCTAGGCGCACCTGAGTATCAAATCTTGGCGACCTGACGGCGATCATCGCCTCGTCAAATAGTTTGGTTGCAACAAGGGATCGCCACCCGCCTCGTCCGCGCGTCACAACGACATCCAGCGACGACGGGTCCCAAGTGACCGGGTCTTTGTGATCATCTCGAAAATCCGCATCTATTGTCTCAATTCGAACCTGAAGGTCGGGATGATCAGCACAAAAGGCGGACAAGCGCGGTATCAGCCAACAGCTCGCTAGAGATGGCAGCACACCCACTGTTAAGGTGCCGCTTAGACTTGCGTCCGATTGATGCTGGGCATTTTCGAGCAATTCAAGCGATGCGCGCGCCGCATCAGCCAAACGCGCCCCGTCTTCCGTCAACGTGATGGACCGCCCGCGCCGGGCAAACAGGACAACACCAAGATCGCGCTCTAGCCCTTGAATTCGGCGCGACAACGCGCTTTGGGTCAGGCCGAACTCTCGGGCAGCTTTTGTAAAACTGTTATGGCGCACCGCAGCTTCCAGAACAGGGAGCGCCCCGAAGATCGCGAGTTTGCGGCTGTCATTTTGCATGCGTTTTGCTCATGTATTCTTGCACTATGCTTTCTATTTGATGCGTGAAAAGAAAGATAAAGACAATACCGCCAAGCCTAAAGGATAAACATATGCACCCGTTTCATCTTGCCTTCCCCGTCACAGATCTTGTTGCGACCCGACAGTTTTACATCGAAAAGCTCGGCTGCGCGGCCGGACGAGAGAGTGCTGGTGAATGGCTGGATTTCGATTTGTTCGGGCACCAGATGTCAGCCCATCTGCAGACGTCAGAGACGCCAACCGGCATGGGGGCAGTCGATGGGGATGCCGTGCCGATCCCGCATTTTGGGGTCGTTTTGGATATGGAGGCATTCGATGCACTTTCTGCCAAGCTGGAGGCAGATGCTTCAATCAATTGGATCATGCACCCAAAGCGCCGGATGATCGGAGAACCGGGTGAGCAAGCGACCCTGTTTGTGCGCGACCCATCGGGAAACGGAATTGAATTTAAAGGTTTCGCAGATCGCGCAGCCCTATTTGCGCACTAAGGAGAGTATCATGCAGGTATTGCACACAGCGGAATTAAAAGACGCCCGAGACGAAGATCGTTTGACCGTTGGGATTGCCCAAATTGCGCCTGTATGGCTCGACAGGGCAGCAACATTGGCAAAGGTCGAAGCGACTATTGAACAGGCTGCAGCAAAGGCCTGTAAGTTGGTCACATTCGGTGAAGCGCTTGTGCCCGGGTATCCGTTCTGGATTGAACGCACAGATGGTGCTCGCTTCAATGATCCGCGCCAAAAACACCACTACGCACGCTATGTCGATCAAGGGGTGGTCATCGAACGTGGCGATCTGAACGGGGTAGCCCAGCTTGCCAAGGACCACAAAATCGCTGTCTATCTTGGTATGATGGAACGCGCACCGGATCGTGGCGGGCACAGTCTATACTGTACGCTGGTTTACATCGACGACGCTGGCACCATCCAGTCAGTCCACCGCAAGCTACATCCGACATACGAAGAACGCCTCGCTTGGGCGCAAGGAGATGGGCATGGTTTGCGCGTTCATGATCTTGGCCCGTTTCGCGTAGGGGGGTTGAACTGCTATGAAAACTGGTTGCCGTTGGCGCGGTCTGCGCTTTATGCGCAAGGTGAAAGCTTGCACGTGTCGGTCTGGCCAGGCGGGTTGCACAACACCCAAGACCTTCCGGCGTTCATTGCCAAAGAGAGCCGCAGCTATGTTATCGCCTGTTCGGGTTTGATGCGCGCACAGGACTTTCCCGAAGATACACCCGACCTTGATGTCATATTGTCCGATGGTGCGGAGATCGTATCAAACGGCGGCTCAACGATTGTGGCCCCTGACGGGACGTTCATGATTGACCCTGTGCTGAACGAGGAAGCGTTGATTATTGCGGAGATCGACGCTGGAGTTGTCCGAGGCGAGCGCCAGAATCTGGATCAGGCAGGTCATTACGCGCGTCCTGATGTGTTGCGCCTAAAGGTAAACAGGAAACGCCAAGGGCAGGCTAAATTCCAAGACTAATACTTGGAAGAAGTGAGCGAAGCTGCCGTTCGGACACTTTGCCGCATCGGTGACTCTGGGCTGATTGTGTTGAAAAACTATTCCTTAATCGTAGCACAGGCTGCTGATTCAATCTGTTTATTGGACAGGGGGATTTGCGATGTTGGGACCAAGGTAGGAGGCGCAGGCAGCACTGTTTTATAAGTTTTCGCTGGAAGACCACGTTCCCCAGGACCACCTGTTGCGTTCGATTGATCGGTTTGTTGACCTGAGTAGTATTCGTGCGCATCTGGCAGGTTTTTACAGCCACACTGGTCGCCCATCCATTGATCCTGAATTGATGATCCGGATGTTGCTTGTAGGCTATTGCTCTGGCATTCGGTCCGAACGCCGCTTGTGCGAAGAGGTTCATCTGAACCTGGCCTATCGCTGGCTCTGCCGCCTCGACCTGAGTGACCGTATCGTATCCCGGATCATTCGACCTTTTCCAAGAACCGCCACGGACGCTTTCGCGAGAGTGACCTTCTGCGTCACGTATTTGAGATGACTGTCGCCCGCTGCATGGAAGAAGGGTTGGTAGGTGGCCAAGGATTTGCCGTCGATGCCAGCTTGATCAGTGCAGATGTCCAGAAACAGAACTCCAGCAATCCAGATGACTGGGCAGCCCGTTTGGGTGACACCAAAGATGCTCCGCGCGCAGTGCGGGAATACCTCGACGCGCTGGACGACGAAGCCTTTGGTGCGGCCACCACGGCCAAACCCAAGTTTACTGCTCATGCTGATCCGGCCAGCCAATGGACTGCAGCGCGCAAAGGACCAGCTTCCTTTGCGTATTCCACCAATTACCTGATCGATACAGATCACAGTATCATCGTTGACGTGGATGCCAGCCGTTCGAACAGGACCGCTGAAGTTAGAGCCATGCGCAAGATGATTGACCGGACTGAAGAGCGGTTTGGCTTGAAGCCAGATTGGATTGCAGCTGATACCGCGTATGGTGCCGCCGACAATCTGGTTTGGTTGACACTGAAACGGAAAATCCTGCCGTTCATCCCGGTCTTTGACAAAGGTGAACGCAAGGACGGCACCTTCTCGCGGTCCGACTTCACTTGGGACGACGAGAACGACCGCTACATCTGCCCAGGTGGCAAGGAGATGTTGCACACGAGGCGAAACTATTCGGATCCGGCCCGAAATGCACCCGTTTGGAAAGCCAGGAATTATCGAGCGCTGAAGTCAGACTGCACAGGATGTGAATTAAAGGCAAAGTGCTGCCCTATCGCTGAAAGGCGTTCGGTTCATCGAGAGAAATATGAAGTTGTCAGAGACTTTGCCCGAGTATGCACAGCCTCGGAGTTCAATCCGAAGGCTCAGGCCCGACGCAAGAAAGTCGAAATGCTCTTCGCACATCTCAAACGTATCCTCGGATTAGGCAGGCTCCGATTACGTGGCCCATGTGGCGTCCAGGACGAATTTACCCTCGCTGCCACCGCCCAAAACCTCTGGAAATTGACCAAACTTAAGCCAATGGTGACCGCCACCGGATAAAAGCTGGTCGACTTAGGGACGTTCAAAATAAATCAACGCAATAGCCGACTTCGACAGGCTGAAACCAAAGAGTTTTTCAACACAATCGGCTCGAAGCTGCCGTTCTCCGCCTCGTAGCATCATGTAGGGTCGGCTCACATGGTATCGACACGACCGGCCCTTTTCAGACCTTCGAAGCGACCATCAGCGCCGCACTGCAGCATCACCGAAGCGGCCATTCACCGCACAGCAATTTCTGTTAGGTGTGGGATAACTTTGAGCTAGTTTGATGTGGCGCAACAATCCGAATACCCTGAAAGGAAAATTATGACGCACTACTATTGGTATTGGTACCGGCAAACCACACCTAGACCAGCGGGGTCTTGGGTGATATCAGGCCCATATGAAACCCGAGAGAGGGCACTTTCCAACCGTGAGTTCGACAAGCGAGATGGAGACGTAGGGGTGCCGTTCATGTCTGCGACAAAGGAAGAAGCTGAATCCAAGACTTCTTTTCAATGATGATGCCGAATCGCTTTCGGCCCTGACCGGCCTTTGGGCGACTGGACAGATTCTGCGTTGCAGCTTTACCAAACCAGCCATTCGACACGTTGTGCAGCATTTTACTTAGCCAGAGCGCAGGACTGCGGACTTTCTTGCCGTTCTGGCGAGCTGCTGCGATGATCGGTTCGGCAGCCTGAAGGGACAGTTAGATGAAAAGTTCGACGCGCAATAAGCTTGTCTGGTTTCAAGCCGGAAACCTGCTGGTTTCACTCGCTGTTCTGGCCGCAATCCCCGTCGATGTTCGTGGGACAGCTCTTATCTACATGCTGTTTGCAATCAAAGTGATCATGCTGATCTACTTGAACGACTTTCCAGAAAAGAAGGATGTTTTCAGTGCGATATTCTTTGGCCTCGCGTGCATCGAAGTCATCCTCCTATTTGTGACCGGTTCATTTTCCGTCTACACATTCGTTTTTAATCGATTCTAAGTGTGGTTGAAATCCGAGGAAACGATGGCGGCTATGGGCTCACTGCCGCCTTGCGGCACCGCAGCGTCCTGACCACCGGCCTTGGCTGTTGCCGTCGCATGTGAGACCGCAGTCAGCCCACAGCGGACTCGGCGTTAGCCACCTCGAGTGGGACGTGGATCTTTTCCATAGGCGTGAACCGACCTCGCCTCAAAGTCGAAAGTGGACATTCAAACAATCCTGTTCCGGCTCTAAGGAAATGCAAGTCACCATGAGCTGGGAACGCGTATCTAGATTGAGGGCGTATGGTACCCATTCAACTGATCATTGCGCACAGTTGAGCCCCGCCCTACACTGTTTCGATTGAGTGGCGAGGATGGAATACAACTAAAGAAAATTTTGATCAAAAATTTCACGGCAATCGATGAAACGATTATACACCTCGGTCAGTTCACGGTCATTGTTGGGGCAAACGGGGCAGGCAAAAGCTCCGTTTTACAAGCGATGCACTGGATGTTCCAATCCGGTAGGAACCCAACGATTCAAGCCCGTCCTAACGTCGAAAAAGGTTCTACGCTTTCTGAAAAAGACGCTACTTATATGCCGTCACCTGATTATCGCAATGCGGGGCATGGGGCGGCATACGGAAATTTCAAAGACACTCCACAATTGGATTTACACGTCGAGGCACAAACCCAAGACGGTGACATCCTAAACGCGCAAATGTGGATCAAATCCGCCAAGAATGAAGGATTAAGCGTTCACGTTCCAACTAATAGTGAATTCGTAACCACTTTGAGAGATCGGAAAAGAGAATTTAGTTCCTATATTCCCGGTCTTGCTGGCATCCCGTTATCCGAAGAAAAACGCACAAAACTGATCGGTCCCAAATGATACTTCCGGCGCAGATAAAGAACTTTCTCAACGATCTCGGGCGGCGTTTGATTGGCTGGGTTC
>TARA_R110002051_G_scaffold131193_2_pt1 | contig 11644 bp, 14 predicted proteins | sample TARA_R110002051 | Tara Oceans TARA_R110002051 (sample SAMEA4397023) | marine metagenome | biome: Polar Biome; feature: [MES] marine water layer (ENVO:01000295) within the mesopelagic zone...; material: water (ENVO:00002006), including particulate matter (ENVO:01000060) such...
AGGAGTATGTGAATTATGAGAGTAACCTTACAACCTATTATGGGAGTACAGTTAGGATTTGAATTATATGATTCTGAAAGAGATGGTAATCAGATAGGTTATCTTTTAATAGATCTTTTCATTGCTAGAATTCAAATAGCTTGGTATAAGAACTAGCGTAAGTCCTCAAGTAATTCTTCTCGTAGTCTCTCTCTAGCTCTATTCTCAGCTGCAGTATCTTGTCTTTCTTGATTTTTTAGTGCGCTCAAGATTTGTTTCTTAGTCTTAAGTCTAATATCAACATTCCTAAATAAAAACTTAACAGCATCAAATTCTTGCATATCATCTTGAGAATTTATTACATTAGATACCATAGGTATTCTAGTAAGCATGTTATCTAGAAGGTTTACTGCAGTTTGACCTAGAGGATCTCTAACATCATAGATCTGTCTACCATTATAGAATGTTGTATTCATACCTAATTCAGCTGCAACTTGTAATACTGGATTTATTGTAAATAGATTTGAAAACAGAGCATAGTTATCTTTCTTACCTGTAACTACTCCTTGTAGAGTATCAACAAAATGAAGTATACCACCACGTCTAATATGAGCTTCACTGTCATCTCCTAATGTTTCAGTTAACATCATATCAATTAATGGATAAATTAGTGTAGACATAACAGCTAAAGCTGCTCCAGATTCAAGTCCTTCTCTAAGCTGAGCTTGAGGTGTTCTACCAAGACGTGCTCCTTCAGCATCAATAAAGTCTGCAACACTTTCACCTACCTTACCAAACTTTCTAAGAATAGGATCAGTACCTCTACCAATATCTCTAATAGTATTTAGTCCTGATTTAATAAAACCATGTTTGTATCGAGCAAAGATAGCTATAGTAGGATTTTGTAGTATATGTTTAGATAATAGTCTACTCATTTGAGCACCTAGTATCTTCTCTCCTACCCTAGGATTCATTCTGTATGTAGGCATATGAGCATCTACTAACTTAATAGCACCTTCTAGTCCTAATTTAGGGTGATGCTTCATCTTCAGTCTAAGAAGAGCCATATACATGATGTCCCTAGACATCCACATACCTTGTCTAGAAATCTTATCACCAATACTACCATAAACATCTGCAACTTTTGTTCCAGTTTTCTTAGCTATTTCTTTAATAAGAGGACTTTTTATATCAAATCCTGATTTATCTTGAGCTTCTTTTAATAATGGTTTAAAATAATTTTCAGTAATAACATTAGTAGACATAATAGGAGCTCCAGCTACTCTAGCTTTTACATAAAGATCTGAGACACCAACAACATCATCCCAACCATCTTTCATAGCCTGTGATAATTCTTTTCTACCTTTAGGTGTAACAAAAGCACTAATTCCTGCAGTACTTACCAAGTGAATTATTTCATTATGTATATGAGGTAGAGGATTAAGAAGCATGTTTCTAATCATAGCATTAGATACCTGATTAACAATGTTAGGCTCCCTTCTACGGAAGACATCTTCAAGTATCTCAGCAGTTACTTTATCAGTTCTTAAACCTTCTAGTTCAGGAAAACCTTCTTTAGTAAAGTCGACACCAGGTCTAGTTGTTTCAATAGATTGTTCTTTAGCTCCTTTCTTTGGTCTACCTATATAGTCTTTAGGAACAGCTACAGGATCAGGATCACTAGGATCACGCTTAGCTCTCTCTTTCATGTAAGGACTTTCTGTTAGACTTCTATCAATACCTAGGTCTCTTAGTGCTTGTGCAATCTCTCCAGATTTAAGTAATTCAACTAAGAAAGGATCTTTAATTTGGGCTTGTTTAGTTCCATCTGCATTCCTTACTGTTTCTTCAATCTCTCTTCTTGTTGCATGTTTAATAGTAGCTCTCTGTGATCTAGTACTTAATGAGTGTCCAGGAACAATAGAATCTCTTTGACTTCTAGCGTAAGAAAGCATCCTATCAGGTATACGTACCATTTTACCTTTTTTATTTTTAATAAATCTATTTACAACATAGCCTCCAGTTCCATCTTTCATAACTACTTCGTCTATAGATATTATTTCTCGTTTAATTTTCTTATCAATAGTATCCATTATTTCTTGAACCTTAGCATGATACTTTACTTTATTTTTTTGATAGTAATCAACATTATCTATTTTACGTTGAGCATCTTTTTTAGCAGCTTCTAGTATTTCATACTCCTGCTTCATTTTTTTAGTTTCAACAACACCTTGATATTTTTTATTAAATTCTTTTATTTTTATCTGAGCTGTAAATAAGTGTTGAAGAGCTTTAGCTTTAGAAGTTTTAGACCCTGCAAAAGACTTAATCATACCATAGATTTGAGGTCGTCTACCTGGAAATACATTTAATTGATCTGCTAACCAAAGGAATCTACTAAATTCTTGAAAGATACCTCGGTTAGTCATGATTATAGAACCATCTGGATTTCTAAGAATAGGTCCTTTAATTTTCCAATTAGTAGTACCATCAAGGTTCTTAGGAGAAGGTCCTCGTGCAGGAACTTGAGCGTCCCTTATAATCTCTTTATTATTCTTCCAATTATTTAAGTACTCAAAGAGTTTAATTGGAATAGGTCTTTCTACAGCATAATACTCTTGTCCTCTAGTAGCTGCGATTGAACTACGTTGTTCTCCAAACATCGCAACCTCACCTTCCATTTGTTTACCTCTAACCCTACTTCCAGTAACATTTTCTACAATACCTTGTAACCAAGTATTAGCTTTATGCATATAGATACGAGGTTGGAAGTGTCCTGCTACTTTAGGATCTATAATAATATCATTATATTCTAATTTACCATGCCTACCTAATTTTAAAGTACCCATTTTATTAAATTTACGAAGAGGTATATAAACATTATTCCATATCTCCTGTTCTAGAGAATCTAATTTAATCTTTTGTCCTTCTTGCTTAAGCTCTACTCTTTTTATAAAATCATCATAAGCTTTCTTACCTCTTTCTTTAATATACTTACCTTGTATAGATTGATAAACTTCTTTTATTATTATCTTATCTGTTTGAACTTGTTGTTTGGCTATGTTTGCCATAGATAATTCAAAGTCTTCTTGAGTTTTAGCTTCTTTTAATGTTTTTTCTAAAGTATCAATATTCTCTTTAAGATTATTAAAGTATGCCATACCTGATTCATAATTAGTAGGGAGCTCACCTTTGTTTTGTCTTAACCAAGGTCCATATAGTGTACCTTCCATCTTCCTTTCAAAAGCATCAGCTCTAGCCTGTGCTTCAATAGGTCCTTCTTTAAAAGGTTTTTCTTTAGTAACTTTATCTTTTAGGATAGTATTAATAAACTCTTTATCCTTTGCTAGATCACTTGTTTTAAGTCCTATCGTATCTCCTGCTCGTTTAGCAACTGTAGTAACTCCTGTCTTATCAAGAAGGATATTTTTAGTACCCTTAACTATAGCATTAGCTCTAAGCAGAAGTAATTCAGCAACAGCAACACTAGCTTCTTTAGGTATGCCTACCTTTTTTTCTATACCCTCAGCACCTTCTTCAATACCATGTCCTACTGCACTCATAAACCTAGTTGTAGCTGATAACTTACTTCTATCATCATAATTTTCTTTAAACTCTTTGTATTCGCTTTCTAAACCTAGTTGTTTTGAGTAGAATTCAATAAAAGTTCCAAGATGTCCTCCTAGATTTAGATCTTCTGCGGATTCTCTCGCTAAGGGACCCATCTTTGAAAAGGATTTCTTCCAAGTAACCTTTCCTATATCAGATAATATTTTTACATGTTCATCTATAGGTATTTCTTCACCATCTTTAATTCTTTTTTTAAGCTCTGTCTCTTTTATGTTAGCCTTACCTTGTTCTATTATGTAGTCTAAAGTACCTGCTGCTATTGTACCTCCAGCACCACCTATTATTTCAGGAAGGGCTAAAACCATTTCACCTAGGTTACCTCCTTCAACAAGAGTATCAAAGGCTAAAGTTTCAGGACTACCAAAACCAGGTCCTATCTGATCTTTAATAAATTTCTTAGGGTCAAAAGAGGGGGTATCCATTTCACGAGTGGAAAGGAATTTGTCAGGATCAAAAGGAGTACCTGTTGATTCTGTTTGTTGACGAGAGTCAATGAAAGTTTGGGGATTAAAACCCATAATTATTTAGGCTTACGTAATAATTCTAGAATTTTTAAAGCATCAGCATCCTCTGGATGTGTTTTAAGTTTAGCCACTGACCAATCCCAGGCTTCTTGATTATCTGCAGATAATCCTTTAGGAGCTATTAATGATTCTTGATGCTCACTACGTTTTGTAGATAAGTTTTCAGGTCTACCCTGTCTTGATGAAACCTCATTAATTGCCAGTCTTTGAATTTCTACCATATCTATTTCATCATCATGCCACCATGTTAATCCAGCCTCTGGCTTAGATTTTCTTATAATATCCTTGGCTACATCTTTTGCTTGTTGTAAACTATGAAACATAAGTCCTGTAGGAGTACCATTCTTATCTGTTTTTCTACCACTAATTAACTGCATAGTCAGTGCTTCAAGAGCTCTTCCTGTAGTATCTCCCTCAAAATCTAAATACTCTTCCATTGGTTTTAGGACTGACATAATTTCATCTTTCCAATAATTAGCATTAACCTTTACGTTACGTTCTATCTGCTTGATTAATCTTTCTTCTTGTTTAGACCACTTCTCCTCTTTGTTTGATTGTGCTGTATCTAATGTATTACCAAGTTCTATCTCTTTTATACCTCTGTCATACGCTATTTTGTTTGCTGCTGCTTGTTCAACAGATATTTTTTCAGAAAGTAACAAAGCTTCTTTACCTAAACTAGGATCTTGTTGCATACGATTAAGGATAGACTTCTGCAGTTGGAGAGAAGACATATCAGTTCCATCTTCATTCTTTAGATTACTAGAATCTCTAAGTATAGCTTCAATCTTTGAAGACTTCTCTAATAGTGGATCTTTAACACCTAATGCTCCTCCAGGACCTATAGTATTATCTACTAATCTACTAAACCCTGATACTGTATTACCCCATCCATGCTTATCAGCATCAGCTTGTGCTTTATACTTGTTTTCCCTCATAATCTGACGAGCAAGTGTCTTCTCATCAAAGTTAAATAGTTTATCTAGTGTCATAGCCATGATTTATTTTCCTTTAGTAAATTATCCATAGAGGTGAGATGGAATATAACCTCTACTATTGTAAGCAGAATTAGTAGGTAAAGTAGATTGATAGTAGTTATTTGCCCACGTGCCAGGAGCTTGTGTACCACCATAAGCACCAGCTCCAGCTGCTAATAGATTTGTAAACATACCAGTATTAGCCTGATCAGCACCAAATCTAGCTCCTGTACCCATATTATATCCTGCTTGTTGCAGCTGTTGTCCTGGTACTGCATTAGTGCCTAATTGAATACCTAGATTCATTGGTCCCATACCCATGTTCTCTATACCTGCACCTAGATTAAACATATTAGTAGCTTGGTTATATGGATTACTTCTTACATTACTAGCATCACCAAATAGTTTTAGACCATAGTCTATATCACCACGTTGTTCATCTCTAGCTCTGGAATAAGCATCAAAAGCCAATTCATTATTTTGTCTATTCAAAGTAGTTAAGTAATCTGTTCTTTCTGGATTAAGATATCCACCAGTACCTTCAGATATTCCTACTCCTGATCTACCTGAGTTAAATAGATTACTAGCTAAGCTTAATTGATCTTTTGTTCGTTGAGGAGCCATAATATTTTGTAAATCATTATAGTAATCTGTAGCTCTACCTGCAATATCACCACCAATAGCATCACCAACTAATCCCCTACCATAACGTTGTAATGACTCAGCATCCGCTGCAGCCCCAGCAGCATCTTCTCCAATACTAAAGGACTCTCCCATAAACATATCACGTAGCTTAGTTAGCTCTGGAGATAAGTTATAACTAGCTGTTTTTGCATCCTTATCAAAAGAGGCATCACCAAAGTAAGATCCACTGACATCCCAGGGATTATATACTGCTCTATCAGCAGCCTCACGATACCTCGCATCTGCCCTTTTTGCAGCTGATGTTGTTCCGGTTATTTTACCTATTAATGAACTCATGTTTAAATCACCTCTTTTTCGAAAATGTATCCTACTAGTTTAAAATTATACTTCCTTACGTAAGCCTTATAACTCTTTCTTGTTGTACTACCTAAAATCTTTTTACATCCTAATTGCTTTGCTAATTCATTCATATACTTATCCCAGTATACACCATCACCATAGACATTAATACAAACAAAGTGTTCTCCATCTACCTTCCAACTCATAAAACCATGTTCATTATCTATTAAGTTAGTATCATCAAAGTCGCTATTAGCTTTTTCTTTGAATCTTACCAAATCTTCTGGTGTCATACTCTAAGTCTTATAAATATAACACAATGCATAGTATGGAGGTAAGTTTCTATTAGTACCATCTTCACCAGTTAGTGGGTTTACTGTTATTGATATCCCAGTTGTGTTAGAATCTGTTGTTGTTCCTGATGAAGTTCCAGTAGTTGATGACCCATAAGAACCTCCAGCTACAGTAGACTGATAAAGAATATCGTGAGCATGTCCAGGATCTGTTACACTTCCTGTATGAGTATGGTTTACTGCTACAGAATTTGCACTACCTCCTGTACCACCTACAGCATAAGTAGTTCCTGCACCTACAATAAATCTATCTCTTAAATCTGGTGATCCACCTGAACCATTACAAAGTATCCATCCTGTAGGAATTGCAGCCTCTGCTCCTGACCATATAATAATTCCACCTGTCGGAAATGAAGCCGCTACTGCAGTTGTTACATAAGCTGTTGTTGCTAACTGTGTTGTGTTCGTTGAAGCAGTTGCTGTTGGAGCTACTGGGGTTCCAGTTAATACTGGAGATAAAGTGTTTGCTTTACTTGCTACAGCTGTTACTAAGCTATTAAATTCTGTATCAAACTCGGACCCTCTAATAATCTTAGCTGTATCTGAATCTGGTAAAGAATCCTTTGCTAAAAAGTTTGTTGTTTTTGTATAATCAGTCATTATGAACTCTTCCCTATTTTTAAAAATAAATCTATTTTTTGAATACTTACATTCTCATCATCAATCGTTGCTATTATTCCAAATGCAAATGTTTCACCATGTCCTCCTAAAGGAACACTAATTTCTTGTACACCAAGTCCTATTGAAGAATATTTACTTACTGCATATAATGATGTAGTAGCAGAAAATTTAGCATAAATACCTGTACCTAAGTCTCGTGCTAGTACTACTGTTCTAGGATTTAGTGTATAGTCATATCCATATTGAAAAGTAAAGTCTTGTGTACCAGAACCAATAACTAGTAACTTTGCTCTCTTTAAGAATTTCTTAGATACTCCACCCCCTACATCAGAGAAAGGAGACTTATAAACAAGTTGGTATGTAGCAGTATTATCTTTATATCCAGTATGGTCTCCTATACCTCCAGGGACACCAATATATAACTTTCTAGATTCTGTTGCTGTAAAACCAGTAAACATATCTCCATTATCTAAGGACCAAGTAGTTATCCTAGCTGAACCATTAGGTAGTTCTGTCCTTAAATCTACATAAATCATAATCTTAGAAGCAGGAAAGGTTAGTAAATAAAAAGCTTCCTTCTCATAATAGACTGATTTAATATTATCAAAGTTTGGTTCAACTGCTAAGTAGTCTACAATATCTTCTCTAATATTTAAAGACAACTCTCTCATAGGTAAAGACTTTTCTTGTACCACTCTCTTAAGAGATCTAATGCCAGACTTAGATAAATAAATTAAATCTGTACCAGTAGCTTGTATCGAATCTCTAGATACACATCCTACTCCTTCTATTGTATCAGCTAATACCATTGTGGTAGGATCATCAGCACCTGAATATATTAATATATTTTCTTTACAGAATATAATTAAGAATCCATTATGTTGTGCTAACCCTACTATCTCATCACTATTACCTACAACACTACTTATATCTAATACACCTGATCCAGAAGATGAGAAGTCACTTGGATCTAACAACTTTGAGAAAAAGATAGTATGCTTATTTTCTGTTAAGCCTGCTACCCAAGTTCTACCATAAGCTGATAATATTGTATCAGGATCAAATGTAGTTACTCCAGTAGGTATTAATCCAAAACCATCAGTTCCAATACGTTGCCATATATATGTACCAGATAATGCTCCTGAAGTAGCCTTCCTATAGACCATTGCTCTATGAGATTTCTGTACTGCAAAACCATTAATGATTCCAGCTACTCCTAAACCTGAAGCTGCAGCTGTATACTGCCATCTATTAGCTGTAAAGGTTAATGATACTGGGGTCACCTGATCAGCTATATAAAAAAGAGATGTAACTAATGTAGTAGTTCCTGTATAAAACTTAAGGTTCCCTGCTGAAAAAACAACAGTGTTACCTTCAGTAGTTTTAAACTCATAGAGAGCCTCAATATTATTTGTAGCTCCTAAATCTCCCGGTGTTGTAGTAAGTAAAGTATAACCTTTTCTACTACCTAGTCTACCATATTGATCAATAATACAGTTATTAGCTTTAATTGCATAACCACTATCTAAACCTACTTTAGCATCCTGAGTATTTAAACCTAGGAAACCTGGAGAGAGTAGACTAATCGGTTGTAACTGTCCTGCCACTATACTGCTTGCCAAATAGTTTCATTGGGTTTCTGTCCTGCTTCAATAGCAATGTAATCAGAAAGAAGTTGATTATATCTAATCTGTTGGTCCTGCATTCCTCCGTCTTCCCCTCTTTCACTAATAGCCCTAGCGACTGTTCCTTCTATAATTAACTGTGCAGGTACTAGTGGTACATCTGTAGATAATTCTAAGTCTTCTTGTGGTAATACAACATTAATCCTAAGAGTATATTCCTTATCTGGTACAGGATAAAGATCAACTTGTGAATCACCATTTTCATCTACTCCATTAAAAGCATAGTATTGTGGAGCACCTGTAGTTATTTCTTCAGAATATTGGAAAGCTTGATCCATCCATTCAGTAGGTTTTAGATTCAACCATGATCTTGTTGTAGCATTATAAGCATCAAGTACTCTAAAGCGTGTTTGAGAACCAGTTAGTACCCAGTTAAAGAGATCAGCTACTGTAGTTATAGTAAAAGTAAATCTTAAAGCTTTCCAGTTCCAAGAATTTTCTATTTCATTCTTAGTTACATTAACAAGATCAGAAATTAAGGATGAATACTCATTCTCAGCTAGAGAAGAAACTTGCTCCTCTCTAAGTCTAACTAGTACTTTATTTACTATTTCAAGATATGTCATTATTTATCCTTGGTTGTTTTATCTATTTTTTGAGCCATTATGCTTTAGACTTCTTCTTTTTCTTATTTGCTTCCTTCCTTAAATTTAACTTTGCAGAAAGTACTCTTAAGTTACTTTTTCTATTATCCATTGCATTATCATTCTTATGTGCTGCGTGGCGTGAATCCCCTTTTTTAAGTTTGAGTTTAGCTCGTGCAGCATTACGTGATGCTCGTTGCTTAACTCTCTTCTTTTTATGTTTTTTCTCCCAAGCAAGTTCTTTTTTATAATCTCTTTTACCATTTGTCATAAAAGGCATATTACTCTCCTAGTTAGACTTAGCTAGTTGACCACCAAAGTAGAACTCTATAATAATAGTAGCCCACTGGAATATCTCGTCAAACTTATAAAGTCCTTTTACTGTTTCAAGGGTAGTACCCCCACCTATTTCAAAAAGACCTAAAAAATTAAATCCCTCTGTAGTAACAGGTATAATAGTTTCAATACCAAGTATACCCGCAAGAGGATATATAGCTACTAGAGCTAGTATAACTACAATAAGAAACCTTCTATTCCAAGCCGCCATGGATGACTCTTTATTTGCATTCTCTCTTGCTTTATCTATCTGAACTGATTTAGCAGATAGGGCTTGTAACATAAGTTTCTGTTCGTCATGTGCTTGCTTAGATTTAATAGCAGTTAACTTAGCAAAAAAGCCAAGTCCTATTGGTATTAAATGAGTAAGTAAGCTAATCATTAAGTAGTCCATTTATAAATTAAATATAAAATTACTGGGCTAATAGGTAATGCAATCAAGACTCCTACTGTAATCATAACTGGTTGTCCAAGTAATTTCTTTATATACCAAACTATTTTTTGTTTATTAGTAATCAAATCTTCCATCCTTGAGATATAGACCACAAATAGACTAAGGATACTAATAATATTGCTATTATCCCTTTCATAGATAACTTTCCAAACTCAACAAACTTGTCATCAAGCCACTCTTGTAATCCTTCTTTAATAGCTTTCTTTTGATCTTCTGGACTCATCATTTATACCTGTTCCCAAGTTAAAGTTCCTTCATTCCATGTGTAATTCTCATCATCATCAGGATAGGATGTTGGAGGTTCCCATAACCATGTTGTATTATTTAAAGTCCATGACGGATAAGGTTGAGGTGCATAAAATGCGTCTTTAGCTGTATCATAAGTATATCCAACACCAGCATAGTTTTTTCTAAAGTTATTGTTGTATGAAGTTTGTACCCAAGTACCTTCTTGAGTATCAATATTATCTTGTTCAGCACTATTAACTGTTATTACAATTCCGTTTTCTATTTTTGCAAAATATGCCATTATACAACAAAGCTCCCATTACCTGTCCATTTCAAAATAGTGTAATCTCCTGAAGTAGAAACGCTAGCACTACTTTGTGTGCCTGTCCAATCTGCTGTAACTACTCTAATAGCAACATATCCTGAACCACCTGTTCCGCCAGCACCAGCACCACGATTTGCTCCACCACCGCCACCTCCTGAATTAGCACCACCATTACCTCCTGCATCAGAACCTCCAGTAGTTCCTGAAGCACCTGCATTTATTCCTGCACCACCTGTACCTGCTGTTGCATTAGCTGAACCTCCGCCACCACCACCACCAGCTGCACCATTACCACCATTACCATTATACCCAGAAGCACCACCACCACCTGCAAAAGTATTACTATCTACCCATGATGGAGAAGCACTACCTGCACCACCAACGCCACCAGCGGCACTAGAACTACTACTTGCAGGGTCACCACCTACAGCTCCTGCTCCGCCACCACCACCTGTCCATAATGATGCACTTCCTCCACCATTATTACCTTGACCCACTGTGCCAGCTCCTGGAGCTGTGTTTGAACCACCACCACCACCTGAACCACCAGCATTACCAGTATGAGATACAGCTCCTGAACCACCAGCTCCACCACCTGTAGAAGTTATTGAAATACCTGTGCCTATTGCGGATGAATCAACTCCATTTGTTCCTCTACTATTAACTCCACCTGCTCCACCTGCTCCTATAGTTATTGTTACAGAAGTTCCTAAAGTTAAAGTTGATGAAGCTCCTGTAAGTAAGCCACCAGCTCCACCTCCACCACCATTATGACCACCGCCACCGCCGCCGCCAGCAACTACAAAATAGTCAACTGCATAATTAACAGGTACATAAGGTGCAAAAGAATTTAAACCATATCCTCTAGCAGAGTTTACTGCTGATGCGGTTACTCTAGGCAAACTGTACTAAAGCAGCTAGTATTGTAAATGCTGCAGACCCTGTTTTAATTATTGTATATGTA
>TARA_R110002051_G_scaffold106231_2_pt1 | contig 11642 bp, 13 predicted proteins | sample TARA_R110002051 | Tara Oceans TARA_R110002051 (sample SAMEA4397023) | marine metagenome | biome: Polar Biome; feature: [MES] marine water layer (ENVO:01000295) within the mesopelagic zone...; material: water (ENVO:00002006), including particulate matter (ENVO:01000060) such...
GGCAGAGGGCGGTGCGATGACGCCCTTCGGAATGCCGACGACGATGGTCAACCCCTCGTTCGGCTCCAGCGGCTGCGTGGTGGTGAAGACTGCGGTGTTGCCGGTGCTGCGCTTGCTGGCATTGGTATCGGCAGCGCCGAGAGGTCCGGTGTAGGCGATGGTCTCGGTGATGCTGGCGTCATCCGGAAGCGTCACCCGCGCCGAGGCCTGCAGGATCCTGAACATCCAGCCGTTGCCGGTGACGTTCCAGTAGAGCTCGTCGTGGTCCTCGAAGTATCGGATCTGCCGGTCCGTCCGGTAGGTGATCACATAGGTGTGCTCGCCCCGGTCGAGGAGCACGTCCGCCGAGCCGGAGTAGATGCGAATTCCGCCGGAGATGCTTTCGGTGCGCCATTCCTCCGGTTCACCGTCGCGGGTCACGGACAGCACCTCGAAATCGACGCGGATGGTGCGACCCGCGGCATTCTCCATGGTCAGCGGGAAATCCCGGAAGATGCCGCGGCGGATGTCGCGCCCCTCCGCATTCACCGTGATCGTCTCAGCCACCGTCAGCTCGCCGTCGGCCGCCACCTGGATATCGGAATGATAGGCGCGGATGTATTCGGCCGCTGCCGCCGGCAGAAGCGTGCCGCACCAGATGAGGGCCGGCAGCAGGATGCGGAGTAGCATGGCGGCGACCTAGAACTGGACTGCGGGAGCGGCGCGATCGGCAGGATCTTCGATCTCGAAATACTCGCGCTTGGCAAACCCGAACTGGCTGGCGACGACATTGGAGGGCACGCTCTCGACCTTGACGTTCAGCTCGCGGGCAGCACCGTTGTAGTAGCGGCGCGCCATCTGGATCTCGCCCTCGATGGTTTCGAGCGAGGTCTGCAGTTCGAGGAAGTTCTGGTTGGCCTTCAGGTCCGGATAGGCTTCGGCGAGCGCGAACAGCTTGCCCAGCGCCTGAGACAGCATGCCCTCGACCTCAGCACGGCCCGCGACGTCGCCTGCCGGCACGGATTGCGCCCGGTTGCGTAGCGCGACGACCTCCTCGAAGGTGGACTTCTCGTGGGCGGCATAGCCCTTGACGGTCTCGATCAGGTTCGGGATCAGGTCGGCGCGGCGCTTCAGCTGCACGTCGATGCCGGACCAGGCCTCCTCCGCCATCTGCCGCGACTTGACGAGGCTGTTGTAGAGAAAGACGCCGTAGAGAACGATCAATACGACAATGCCGAGCAGGATATACATCCAAGAATCTCCAGAGAACTTCGCGTCCCGGCGGGACACTAGGAAGCTTTCGGGAGGCCGTCAAACGGCGGCTGTCAGGCCGCCTGTTTGCCGAGGTTGATGCCGCCGGCGTCGGTCAGCAGGAAGGCCTCGCCGCAGGCCTTGGCGAGCGTGCGGACGCGCAGGATGTAGCTCTGGCGCTCCGTGACGGAGATGACGCCGCGGGCATCGAGCAGGTTGAAGACATGGCTCGCCTTAATGCACTGGTCGTAGGCCGGGAAGACGCATTTGTGCAGCGTCTGGTTGGCGTTCGGGGCAGGCGCGCCGGCGGCGAGAAGCGCCTGGCATTCCTTCTCGGCATCGATGAAATGCCGGTGCAGCATGGCGGTATCGGCAAATTCGAAGTTGTGGCGGGAATATTCCTGCTCGGCCTGCAGGAAGACGTCGCCATAGGAAATCTTCTCGTCCCCTTCGCGGCCGTTGAAGTTCAGGTCGTAGACATTGTCGACGCCCTGGACATACATGGCGAGGCGTTCGAGACCATAGGTCAGTTCTCCGGCGACCGGGGAGCATTCGATGCCGCAGACCTGCTGGAAATAGGTAAACTGCGAGACTTCCATGCCGTCGCACCAGCATTCCCAGCCCAGCCCCCAGGCGCCGAGCGTCGGGCTTTCCCAGTCGTCTTCCACGAAGCGCACGTCATGCAGCAGCGGGTCGAGGCCGATTGCCGCGAGCGACCCGAGGTAGAGTTCCTGCAGGTTCGACGGGTTCGGCTTCAGGATGACCTGGTACTGGTAATAATGCTGCAGACGGTTCGGGTTCTCGCCGTAGCGGCCGTCCGAGGGCCGGCGCGACGGCTGCACATAGGCGGCCTTCCAGGGCTTCGGTCCCAGCGCCCGCAGGGTGGTGGCCGGGTGGAAGGTGCCTGCGCCGACTTCCATGTCGTAGGGCTGCAGCACGGCGCAGCCCTTGTCGGCCCAATAGTTGTGGAGCGCGAGGATCAGCCCCTGGAAGGAGCGGGTTGGGGACATGTGGTCGGGAAGATCGGTCATCGCTTATCGCCGGCATCTGGGATTTTCTTTGCCGACGAGTGCCACGCAGAGGCATTGGGGTCAAGGTTTATGCCCCGGCCGGTCCTCAATAAGCGCGCGGCGACGACGGCCCTGGTGCTCGACGCAGGATCAGCTGCGAGATCAGCTGGTCGCGACGGTCGCTGTCGGTGATCTGGGCAAGAAGGTTCGTTATCTCCAGGGAGATACGCTGGCTGCGTTCCGCCTGGATGACCTCGCTGATATGGCGCTGGGCCTTCAGCGAGTTCAGGAAAAAGGCGATGGCCATGGCCTCAACCATGAGGGCACCCGCCAGATAGGGCATATGGGCGTTCCAGTTTCCCGCATCGGGTGCCAGCAGCGAAAACATGATGATCAACAGGCCGATCAGCGCAAAGACGAGGCTGAAATAGAAGCTGACATTGATCCGTCGCACCTGCGCGGAAAGAAAGTCGTTGGCTTTCCCGGCCCCACTGTCGGCCGGTCGCTCCGTCTGCTCGATCGTCAAGGCGATCTCCGAATAGGAGAGCCTGCTTTTTCGGATTGCGACGGTCAGGAAGTAAAGGATGCCAATGCAGCACAGCAGCAGGATCGAGGAGAAGAACACGGCCTGCAGAGAGAAGAGGAACTCGAGCCACTGCATTTTCGATACCCGGATGCGACACTAGACTTCTTTGCTAGCAGTCTGCCGGAAGCTCAACAATTACTAAATCTAGCAAGGATTGGCGACGCCGGTGGCGCCTACTCGTCGTCCCGCTTGACCCGATACTCGCCTGTTTCAGGGTCCTGCACGAGAGTGCCCGCAGCGCCGGTCTCGCGTTCCTTCTTCCGCTCGCTGGACCGCGCCGTCAGCTTCTCGGCATCCTGCACGAAGCGCCTGTAAAGAAGCCAGCCGCCGCCGACGATCACAATGAAGAATATAAGCTGCACCATCTCCCCCTGCCTCCGCGCACCGCCCTTAGAGCCCGTACCGGTTCCACATTGCCTTTTCCTCGAGCGTCTGCGCAAGCCCCGAGGCGGCACCGGCGGCAATCGCATCGGCCCCCATGACGCCCGGAAGGCGACGGCCGAAGAAGTTGCGGGCGCCGCCGACGAGCTCCAGCCGCGTCTTGGGGCCATAGCGACGCTTCAGCGTCTCGCGCATCTCGCCCAGTCCGTCGATCAGGCCGAGTTCCAGGCCGCGCCCGCCGGTCCAGAACAGGCCGGAAAACACCGTCTCGTCCTCGGAAAGGCGGCTGCCGCGGCGCAGCTTCACCATGTCGATGAAGACCTTGTGGATCTCCAGCTGCAGCGTCTTCAGGTATTCGATGTCGCCTTCCTTTTCCGGCTGGAAGGGGTCTAGGATCACCTTGTTCTCGCCGGCCGTATAGACACGGCGCTCGACGCCGATCTTGCGCAGGAGCTCGGGGAAACCGAAGCCGCCGGAGACGACGCCAATGGAGCCGACGATGGAGGTGGGATCGGCGAAGATCTCGTCGCCGGCGATCGCGATCATGTAACCGCCGGAGGCAGCGACGTCCTCGACGAAGATCAGGACCTTCTTGTTCTTTTCCTCCGCCAGCGCGCGGATGCGCTGGTAGATCAGCCGCGACTGGACAGGCGAGCCGCCGGGGGAGTTGATGGAGATGGCAACGGCGGGCGCATCCTTGCGGGAGAAGGCCTTTTCCAGCATCGGCGCGACGGCCGCGAGATTGAGGGTCGGCCGAAACTGGCTGCCGCCTGTCATGATCACGCCCTGCAGCCTGACGACGGGGATCGCGACCCCCTCCTTACGGAAACGCTTCGGCATCACACGCGACAACAGACCAGCCATTTCAAATCCTTCTTGCGAACCTTGGTAGACACAGATGTATGGTCAGCAAGTCCAAACGCAATGGCATGACCGCTTTATTCAGCGCCTGCGGGCGTAGGCGCTGCGGCCGTTGTTGAGGTCGTCGGCCTGGCGGTTGAAGGCATGCCCCTCGTCGCCGTGGACGATGAGCGGCGCACGGAACACGAGCCTCGCCCGCGAGCCCTTGATCGCTGTCACCAGCAGCCGCGTCGCATCCTCGGACGGCCGGGGGTGGACAACCGTAATCTCCAGCCCGCCGAAACGCCTGCCACAGGCGGCGATGATCTCCGCAATCGACTGTGGCCTCGCGATCAGCGACAGTTGGCCGCCGGGGCGGGTTATGGCGCAGGCGGTCCTGATCCAGCTCTCGAACAGTCCCTCGCTCATGGCGTGCGCTTCGGCCTTCAGCGCATCCGGCGTCAGCCGGTCGGCAGGATCGTTGAAGGGCGGGTTCATGATGACGTGATCGTGAACCTCGTCCAGGAGGCCTGCAGCAACGCGGGCCTTGCCGCTGACGGTGACATCCGCCTCCAGGACCGTCACCCTGGGCGCCAGCTCTGCATTATCGGCAAGATCGAGCGTCTTGCGCGCATAGCCGGCCATCAGGGAGGAGCGTTCCACCAGCAGAACCGTTGCCTCCGCAAGCCGCGACGCGACGGCAAGGCCTGCAGCGCCGGCTCCCGCCCCGAGGTCCGCAACGGAGACCGGGCCTGCGGCATCCACCAGCGAGGCCAGCAACATGGCATCGACACCGGAGCGATGCCCGGCACCCTTCGGCTGCACGACGTGAAAGCGTCCGCGGTGGAAGGCGTCGACGGTCTCGTTCATGCCGGCCGGTCCCGCAGCTCCCCTGCCAGCCCGGCATCGGTGAAGATGCCCCGCGCTTCATCCGCCCGATCATCCTCGACCAGGAGGCGGCGCGGCAGGAGGCCGAGAGATCCTTCCAGAATGCTCATGGTCTGGTCTGCGATCATGCAGTGAATGCCCGCGTCGCGCATCAGGCTCTCGGCAAAGGAGAGCAGCACCGCATCATTGGTCCGAATGAGTTCCTGCATGAATCCGATTTCACATTTCAATGTTTGGCAATTGGCGCTGGGGACGCTATAGGGCCAGTTCTATAGTCCGTCACGGCATTTGAACAGGAGAGCGGATCCTTGGGCCTCGTCGTATCGCTTGAAGAAGGCAAGAAGAAGCCGGCTTCCGTCAAGCCACTCGTCGATCTGACGAAGGCGGACATGGAGCGGGTGAACCAGCTGATCCTGTCCAAGGCAGGTTCGGATGTCCAGATGATCCCGGAGGTGGCCAACCACCTGATCTCCTCCGGCGGCAAGCGGCTGAGGCCGATGCTGACGCTGGCTGCGGCCGCCATGTGCGGCTACGAAGGCGACGCGCACGTCAAGCTCGCCACCAGTGTCGAATTCATGCATACGGCAACCCTGCTGCATGACGACGTCGTGGACGAAAGCGACCTCAGGCGCGGCAGTTCCACTGCCCGCACGATCTGGGGCAATCAGGCGAGCGTGCTGGTGGGCGACTTCCTGCTCGGCCAGGCATTCCGGATGATGGTCGACGTCGGCTCGCTCGAGGCGCTCGACGTCCTGGCCACCGCGGCATCGGTCATCGCCGAAGGCGAGGTGCTGCAGCTTTCCGTCGCCAAGAACATGGAGACGACGGAGGACGACTATCTCTCCGTCATCCGCGCGAAGACCGCTGCCCTCTTTGCAGCGGCCGCCGAAGTCGGTCCGATCATCGCCAAGACGGACAAGGCCGAGCGCAATGCGCTGAAATCCTACGGCATGAACCTCGGGCTCGCCTTCCAGCTGGTCGACGATGCGCTGGACTACGGCGGCACGGCAGCCGACCTCGGCAAGAACGTCGGCGACGACTTCCGCGAGGGCAAGATCACCCTGCCGGTCATTCTCGCCTATCGCCGCGGCACGACCGAAGAGCGCGACTTCTGGCGGAATGCCATCGAGAAGGGCGAGAGCACCGAGGAAAACCTCAAGCATGCTCTGGGCCTGATCACCAAATACGACGCGCTGAACGACACGATCGCACGGGCCGTCCACTACGGCACCATCGCTCGGGATGCGCTGGCACCGCTGCCCGCTTCCGCCCACAAGGCGGCACTGATGGAAGTGATCGATTTCTCCATCCAGCGCGTCAACTGATCGTCAGACGGCCGCAAGTTTCTTGCGGTGCTGCGCCAAAAAAGCCATTCTGTCGTGAATGAATCGGTGCGGGACGTCGAGGCGACCAGCCGCCACGTCACATTAACGAAAGGCACCTTTATGCGGCAGAGCTCTACTCTTTTCCTGCTTTCCGGCACAGCGTTGGTCACGGCCCTGTTCTTTGCAAGCGCGCCGAATGCAGCCACGCCCGAGGCAAAGCCGGCGCAAGAAGAGGTCACCTTCGAAGCCGAGAATGTCGGGTCCTTCGCCGGCGCCTTCCTGGCCGCCCGGACGGCCGACGTCGACCACGACTACGAGACGGCCATCACGCTCTACCGCAAGGCTCTGGAGTTCGACCCCGCGAACATCGAGATCCGCGAAAGGCTGATGATTTCGCTGCTGCTCAACGGGCAGTTCGAGGACGGCCTTGCGGAAGCCGAGGCGCTGAAGGAAGACGAAGCCGTCGAGCGGATCACCACGATCGTGCGCGGCCTCGACGCCATCCGCGACGGCCGGTTCGACGAGGCCAAGACGCTTGTCGCCTACAAGGGACCCAATGATCTCGACCGCCTGACCCAGACGCTGATCGGCGCCTGGGCAGACGTCGGTGCCGGCAAGGGCAAGCAGGCGATGGACACGATCGCCAAGATGTCAGGCCCCGACTGGTTCAAGGTGTTCACCGATTACCACCTCGGCGCCATGGCGATCGAGATGGGCGAGCCCGGCACCGCCCGCGATCACCTGACCGCCGCCATCACCAGCCAGGAAGCCGTTGCCACGGCGCCCGACACCTTCATGCGCGCCGTCATGGCTCTGGCCCGGCTGGAAGCTGCGGAAGGCAACAAGCAGAAGGCACTCGACGCGATCTCCGTCGGCGACGGAATGATCAGCAACTATGCTCCGCTGAAGGCGCTTCGCGAGAGCATCGAGAACGGCGAGACCCCCGAGCAGCAGATCAGCGATGCCGCCGACGGTGCCGCCGCCGTGCTGTTTTCCGTGGGTGCCGCGCTGAACCGGCAGGGCAGCGAGGACATGGTCTCGCTCTACCTGCAGCTCTCCCATTCCATCGACCAGGACAGTGCCGATACGCTGATCCTGCTTGGCGGCATCGCCGAAAAGCTGGAACAGCCGGAACGGGCGATCGGCTACTACGAGCAGGTGCCGGAGGATTCGCCGATGCGGCGGATTTCCGAACTGCAGCTCGGTCTGGCGCTGGCCGGCACCGACAAGGTGGAGGACGCGCGGGAGCACCTGAAGGAACTGATCGCTTCCGACCCTTCCGACCTGCGCAGCTACCTCGCCTACGGCAGCGTGCTTTCCGACGCCAAGGACTACGAGGCGATGGCCGCCAACTACGACAAGGCAGTGGAGGTGATCGGCCCCGTTGCCGGTCCCGGCGACTGGACGATCTACTTCCAGCGCGGCATCGCCTATGAGCGTCTGAAGAAATGGGAGCAGGCCGAGCCCAACTTCCTCAAGGCGCTGGAGCTCAATGCGGAGCAGCCGCAGGTGCTGAACTACCTGGGCTATTCCTGGGTGGACATGAACCGCAATCTGGAAGACGGGCTCGACATGATCCGCCGCGCGGTGGAGCTGCGGCCGGACGATGGTTATGTGGTCGATTCGCTCGGCTGGGCCTACTATCGCATGGGTCGTTTCGAGGATGCCGTGACGGAACTCGAGCGTGCCGTACAGCTGCGCGCCGGCGACGCCACGATCAACGATCACCTTGGCGACGCCTACTGGCGCGTGGGCCGCAAGCTGGAGGCCGTCTACCAGTGGAACCGGGCGCTGATCTCCGAGGGCGAAGACGTCAACCGCGAGCAGATCAACGAGAAGATCAAGGAAGGCCTGCCCCCGCTCGATCCGACGGCGACGACGGCTGACAAGAGCCCGGCAGAACCCGCCGCACCGGCCCCTGCCCCCGCACAGCCCGACAAGAAATCCTGACGGCAATGCTCGTTCGTCCGGGCGCGCAGGAGCCGAAGGACATCCTGCCGTCGCCAGTCACCGAACTGGCGCCGGCGAAGATCAATCTTGCGCTGCACGTCACGGGCCAGCGGGCCGATGGCTATCACCTGCTGGACAGTATCGTCAGCTTTGCCGATATCGGCGACCGTCTGCATTTTTCCGCATCGGGAGAGGATGTCTTCACCTTGTCGGGACGGTTTTCCGAGACGCTTGCCACCGAGGCCGGGAGCAATCTCGTCATCCGCGCCCGCGACGGCCTTCGCGGTCTGCTCGCGGCGGCGGGTTTTGAGACACCTCCGGTCGCCATCCATCTGGAGAAGAACCTTCCCGTCGCCTCCGGCATCGGTGGCGGCTCTGCCGATGCCGCCGCCGCCCTGAGGGGATTGCTGCGCTTCTGGCAGGCGGAGCTGCCGCCCTTCGAACTGGCGCGGCTTGCGCTCTCACTCGGCGCCGACGTGCCGATGTGCCTGCAAGGGACGCCGTTGATTGCGCGCGGCATTGGCGAGGACCTCACCCCTCTCCCGGATCTGCCGCGGCTTTCGCTGGTGCTCGGCAATCCGCTCTGCAGCGTTTCCACTCCGCAGGTGTTCGCACGGCTGGCATCGAAACAGAACATGCCGCTGCCGCCGCTGGAGGACGGCGACTGGATCCGCATCCTGCCGACGCTCCGCAATGACCTGGAGGAACCGGCACGGGAACTGGCACCGCAGATCGGAGAACTCTCGGTCCTGCTGGATGGCGAAGGCTCGCTGCTGACGCGGATGTCGGGCTCCGGTGCCACCTGTTTTGGCGTCTTTGCCTCCCGAGCAGAGGCCGACCGGGCCGCCGCCCGTCTTCAAGCCTGGAAACCCGCATGGTATTTCCAAGCCACGACAACCGTGTCCGGAGCCTGACATGAGCCGCATTGACGAGAGCCGTTCCTTCATTCCCGTCGGCATCGCCGTGCTCACCGTCTCCGATACCCGCACGCCCGAGACCGACAAGTCCGGCGACACGCTCGTCGACCGCATCACCCGGGCCGGGCATGTGCTACGCGCCCGCGCCATCGTGGCGGACGACAAGCAGGAGATCGCCGCGCGCGTAGAAGCCTGGACGCTCGACCCGGAGATCGACGTGGTGATCACCACCGGCGGCACGGGCTTCACCGGTCGCGACGTGACGCCGGAAGCGCTGGAGCCTCTGTTCGAAAAGCGGATGGACGGGTTTTCGGAGGTCTTCCACCGGATTTCCTACGACAAGATCGGGACCTCGACCATCCAGTCGCGGGCGACCGGCGGCGTTGCCAATGCCACCTTCATCTTCGTGCTGCCGGGTTCGCCGGGTGCCTGCAAGGATGCCTGGGACGGCATTCTGGAAGCACAGCTGGACTACCGCCACATGCCCTGCAATTTCATCGAGATCATGCCGCGGCTGGACGAGCACCTGCGCCGCGGCGGCGCGTGAGGGTCAGCCCGCCGCCCGCGCCACCCGCGCCGGAACGAGCTCGCTTCTGAGCCTGATAGGCTTCAGCCCGCCCACCAGCGACACCAGACTGGTGCCCGAGCGGGCAGCCGCCAGAGCCTGCCCCTTCGGCATCAGCAAGCCGTGCTCCAGAGGCGGAGCGCTGTTGAGGATGCGTCGCAGGAAGGGCCGCCGGTAGTGATGTGCCAGCGAGAACTGCGCCGGCTTCTGGTTCAGGGCGATGTACTCCAGAACCTCGTCGATCCAGCCGTTCTGAAGCCGGGCGCCCGCCTCGACGAACAGCAGCCATTCGCCTCGCACCGTGCCCAGGACATCGGGAAGCTTCCAGTCGCTGTGGAAGCGGCAGCCCGCGGCATCCGCGACGCGGGCCGAACCATCCGACGAGCCGCGATCCAGCACGACCACGTCACTGACCAGCCCCTCGACGGCTGCAGAGACCAGACCTGAAAGGGTCTGCGCCAGTTCGCTTTCCTGATCGTGGCATTCCATGACAACTGTCAGCATCCTTCACCTCTAACGCATTGCAACATGGATTTCCACAGCGCCGTTCCGCAGTTTGTTCTTGCATTGTTCTCTTTTCCGGTTTAGGAATCTGCCCATGACGAAGGGCATCATTCCCTTCCGGAGCCTCACATGAACGAGCTGTCCCAGTTGAGGCAGGCCGCATTCGCGCCTGCTCATACGGCTGATATTGCCGACGCATTGGTGAACTCTTCCGGCCTGCGGATCGACGTCGACCGGCGCCGAGGCAGGGGCGCGGGCCTCAACCCGAGCGGCCGCTTCGAGACCGAACGCCGCGAGGCCTTCGACGATGGCTGGCAGACGCTGGAAGAACTGGAGCCGTTTCGCACCGAGGTGCAGGTGGAGAAGCCGCGCACCGCGATTACCCGCAACGAATCACCCGACATCTCCTTCGACCGCTCGATCAATCCCTATCGCGGCTGCGAGCATGGCTGCATCTATTGCTTTGCCCGGCCGACGCACAGCTTCATGGGGCTTTCCCCGGGCCTCGATTTCGAGGCGAAGCTGTTTGCCAAGCCGGATGTGCCGAAGCTCCTGGAGCGGGAACTGAGCCGGCCGGACTACAAGGTGCGGGCGATCGCGATCGGCACGAATACCGACCCTTACCAGCCGATCGAGCGGGAGTGGCGCATCATGCGGCAGATCCTCGAGGTGCTGCAGAAGGCCAATCATCCGGTGGCGATCGTCACGAAGTCGTCGCTGGTCGTACGCGACATCGACATCCTCTCGGAGATGGCCTCGAAGGGGCTGGCGAAGGTCGGCATTTCAGTCACCACCCTCGACCGCAAGCTCGCCCGCTCCATGGAGCCGCGCGCCTCGACGCCGAGCCGACGACTTGAGGCAATCAAGGCGCTGACCGATGCCGGGATCCCGACGGCGGTGATGGCGGCTCCGGTCATTCCGGCCCTCAACGATCACGAGATCGAGCGTATTCTGGAGGCAGGCCATGCCGCCGGCGCGACGGAAGCAAGCTATGTGCTGCTGCGGCTGCCGCTGGAAGTGAGCCCGCTCTTCCGCGACTGGCTGCTGCGCCACTATCCCGATCGCTATCGGCACGTGATGTCGCTGGTGCGCTCGATGCGCGGCGGCAAGGATTACGATGCCGATTTTGGCAAGCGGATGAAGGGGGCCGGTCCCTATGCCTGGCAGATCGGCCGGCGCTTCGAGATGGCTACCAAGCGACTCGGCATGGGCCGGCGCGGCATGCCGCTCCGGGACGATCTCTTCATCCGGCCAGACGGCGGCGGCATCCAGCTGTCGCTCCTCTGAAGGATCACACGACTTGCCGGGGCTCTGATCCGTCCCGGTGGGGTTCGGCGCGGATGCCGCCTCCGTCCGCCGCCGAAATGCTCCGGCCCCGCCTCCCCGTGGCGGGACAGTGTGCCGCATCACACTCTGCCGGGGCTTGCAGGAGATCGGGTGGGCGTG
>TARA_R110002051_G_scaffold324419_1_pt1 | contig 11641 bp, 8 predicted proteins | sample TARA_R110002051 | Tara Oceans TARA_R110002051 (sample SAMEA4397023) | marine metagenome | biome: Polar Biome; feature: [MES] marine water layer (ENVO:01000295) within the mesopelagic zone...; material: water (ENVO:00002006), including particulate matter (ENVO:01000060) such as......
GATTATACCAACGTGGAGATATACCAACATGCCATTAACTCATACCTTGATTAACAAACTAGCTCCAAGCGAAAAATGTACCCCTAGCCGCCCTGACAAGCATAGTGATGGTGACGGTCTACAGCTATGGGTAAGACATACTGGGAACAAAGTCTGGGTCAGCGCTTATCGCTGGCAAGGCAAACAGCAGTCGCTTACCTTAGGTAAATACCCAGTAATCACATTACAACAGGCACGCCAGCGTAATTTAGAAATAAAGCAGCTGATCAGTGAAGGCATTAACCCAAAAGATAAAAAGAAAGAAAAAATTGCTGAACAAGATGGCTCAAGACTTTTCGATACCATTGCTCAAGCGTGGTATGCGGACCGTAAAACCTTTTTAGCCACAAGTACGTTTAGTCGTAACTATTCAGCCTACATGCGCGACGTTAAACCAGTTATCGGCCATAAACTAATCGACGACATTACGTCACCTGATATTTTGACAATCGGTAAGAATATTGAAGCACGCGGCGCTAATGAAATGGCACGACGTATTATGGCAGAGGTTGGTCAAATATTTAAGCATGCTATTCGCATAGGTGTGGCAACGTCAAATCCTGCAGCAGATTTATCAGCGGCCATTAAACCGCATAAAACTAAAAACCATAGTCGTATTACTTCAAAAGAGTTGCCAAAACTCTTACAAGATATCGATGACTATACTGGACATATAACCGTCAAACTAGGCTTATGGTTTTTATGCTACACGTTCGTGCGCACTAATGAGCTTAGGTTCATGGAATGGGCAGAAATCGACTGGAACGATAATACTTGGCGTATACCTGCAGACAAAATGAAGATGGATAGACCTCACATTGTGCCTCTTGCACCACAAGTCATAGATATATTACAACAAATTAAAGAGCTGAATTTCTCTGATCAATATGTATTCTATAACCCATCGACTCGTAAGCCTTATAGTCAAAATGCTTTTATAAACGCGCTTTATCAAATGGGCTATAAGTATAAGATGACTGGTCATGGTTTTAGAGGTTTAGCAAGCACTACTCTACATGAACAAGGCTATATGCATGAAGCTATAGAGCTACAGCTAGCACATGAGCAAGAGAATAAGATTAGTAAGGCGTATAACGGCGCTCAGCATTTAGAATACCGTAGAGACATGATGAATGAATGGGCGGACTTTGTCGAAAGTCAAATAGAACAAGTTAATAACTAGATGTTTTAATATAACCAAAGGTAGCACAATGTTTGATAGCTCAAGAGAATATTATGATTTAGAAGAAGTTGCAGCAGGTCTATCAGAAATCTTAAATGAGCCTGTCACTCCTTCAATGCTTTATGATTATATTAATATAGATAAGCTAATTCCTTATGTTCTGTATTCAGGAGTAGTTTATGCAGCTCAATACAGAACTGAATTTTATGATGACAAACCTACTGAAGTTGCTTTGATTAATGTGCCAGCTTCTTGTAAAGCTTATTTTAAAGCCACAATTAATAATATTGAGCTATTGCCTCATGATATTGCACCTAGAATAGGCTATAGTAGCCCTCTATATATATTGGAAGATCTTTTAACATATAAAGATGAGGACATGCAAGCACTCATAAGCTTAAAGCCTGTTGGTTATCGCTTGTTTAGTTTAGATAGTGAGGTAAACGAAAAAAGTAGATATGAATTACAGTATGCTCTTAAATTTAAATCACATGATTTAATTCAATTCGCCAACCAAATACGTGAAAAACTAGAGTTCAATAATGTAATGGTAGAACTGAACGAAAAAAAAGAAAGTTTAAAAAGGCTAGAATCTGAAAATAAATCGCTTAGGTTAGACTTAAACAAATATAATTCAGATCAATCTACTAAACAACTACATTCGATTGAGAAGAAAAATCTGATAAATAGTTTGTTTAAAGGTGCAGGGATTGCCATAGCTGATTATTTGTGGAAAATGGATAGGGATAAACAGATTAAAAAAAATCAAATGGTTCAACAGATTAAGTCAATATTATTTAATATACATAGTCCTATGGTCTCTGAAGATTTGCAAGTATCTAAAGATGACACTATTAATGAGTGGCTTACAGATGTAGCTCCTGATTACGCTAAAAAAGGCGGTAGGCCTAAAAAAGATGACAATGAAGACATTATTTTGTATATGAAAAAATAACCCCCTATCTCGTAGGAATCTTTTCGATAACCCCCCTATTCATAGTGATTTGGGGGTTTTTTACCACCTAGAAACATATCATTCTATCCATACCGTGACATCCCGTCACGGCTCACATGGAGATATAGAATGACATATCCTAACACCCCCGCCAAAATCCCAAATGGGGATTTAGTAAAACTACTGCCACCTCAAGGCATGTCGCGAGCCCGAGACATCCTGCCACTTTTACCGTTCGGACGCACAACACTACATGAATGGTCTCGCGATGGTAAATTTCCGGCCAGCGTTAGACTCTCACCAACCATGGTGGCATGGCGAAACGCTGAGGTTCTAGAGTGGCTAGAAAACCATAGTAATCCTGTCAACAATGAACAGGAGAGTGGCTGTGAATAAAACAAAAAATAAAAACGCTCATGTTGGTAGCATGAGCGTTACTGACCAAAATAAATTCACATGCGACTGTCAATCTAGTGATCATGTTAATGATAGCATAAAAAAGGGGCAATGGCCTGATCCTGAGCCTCTGGCCAACGATCCAAGCACGCCCACGCCCTACCCGATCAACGCATTCACGGGACTGTTAAGAGCAGTAATTGAGGCCGTGGCCTATTATGCGCAAGTGCCACTTGCTATGGCAGGTCAATGTGCTTTAGGGGCACTCGCACACATGGGTCAGCGTTTTGTAAACAGTCCACTAGGCCATAATATGCCCACAAGCCTAATTCTGATTACTGAGGGCGAAAGTGGATCAGGAAAAACACAGACAATGGGGCTTACTCATTTTAAGATCAAAGAGCATGAACGCCAGCAATATGAGCAATATTTAAAAGATCTTGATACGTGGGAAGCGGACAAGGCAGGCTTAAAAGGCGCTGAATTAAAAGAGTACCTAAACGATACGCCAAAACCCACCAACCCAAAGGCCTTGTTTAATGAGGCAACAATAGAACCTATCCTTGATATGTTTATCAGTGGACAGATCACCAATGCGTCATGGACGACAGACGAGGCAGGGCAATTTTTTAATGGTCACACTATGACAGGGGACACAGCGGGCAGCGCACTATCATCATTGACCACGCTATATAGTGATGGTGAAGTGTCCCGAGTGCGCTCGCAAAAGTCTGCCCACGCCACGCCGCACACTGATGCTCATGACGTTCGCATGACGCTACTACTTCAAGGCCAGCGTATTATTTTAGAACCCGCCCTAACTGATCCTATGATGAATGGGCAAGGGTTTTTAGCACGGGCACTTATTGCTTGTCCTCCTGACTTACGCGGTAAGCGTGATTGGGTTAGTAAGCAGCGCCGCAGTAATGACCCTAATGATAACACCCACTTGATAACGTTTTGGCAACGCTGTCATAGTTTGCTTGAGCCAACCCACGCACAAGGCCAGCCGAAGCGTATAACTATGCGATGGGCAGACACTCAAGCCGAACAAACCTTTTATGAGCACGCACAGATGATTGAGAACAGACAGGCATGCGGTGGTGACTTACAGTACCTTAAAGCCTACGCCTCACGCATGGCCGAAAATGCAAGCCGCATAGCATCATTGATCGCATTTTTTGAGAGGTGCGATACGATCACCACTGATAACATAAAACGCGCCTTTATGTTGGTTGAATATTCTACAAGCGAGCGCTTGCGCTACCTTGATGCCACGCCTACAGGTGAGCAGAACGATAGTGAGAAGCTAAGTAGCTGGCTGGTGGATAAAGCCCGTGGTAAAAATCTGCATAAGCTTAATAGAACTTATATCGCCAACAATGCACCTAACCCAATGCGTAAGAACACTAAATTATTACAGATTGAGTTAGACAAATTAGAGTCTGCTAAACATATCAGGCAAGATATGGAGGGACGAAGTAAAGTAATATTTATTAATCCAAAGTTATACGATTAAGATTAATACTTAAGAAATCTTGCTTAAACTGCTTAAACTACCCTTAGCCCTTGCAGCTAGGCGCTTTTATATAAGATCGCCAAATCTTAAGCTTGCTTAAATTGCTTAAACTCAGCCTAAAACAAGCCTATTTAAGACAAGATTAAGCAGTTTAAGCAACGTTAAGCAAACACCTACCTTAAGCTAATCCCTTGCCCATCATACGTTATAACTAATTTAAGCAGTTTAAGCAGCTTTTCTTAGGTATAAAACTATATAGGCAGGCGCGAGCGTCTGCTTTTTTTGTGCCCGATGCTTATATACCTATAAAAAGCGCCACCAGTACAATCATAACTTGTTATCTATTATCCGAAAGTTTACAATTAATTATTAGCTTTCTAATAATCTAACTTTATGATTGAGATTAACCAAACTGAAGCATTTAGGCGCTGGCTGCATAAGCTCAAAGACCCATTGGGCAAAGTTGGCATCTTGGCACGTATCAAACGCGCACAAGGTGGCAATTTTGGTGACCATAAGCCCCTAGCCAATACAGGCGGTATCTATGAGATGCGAATATTTAAGGGTAACGGTTACCTATGCCCAAGAAGGCGATACGGTTTACTTGTTACTGTTAGGAGGCAGCAAAGACAGCCAGCAAAGCGATATTGCTAAGGCTTGCACCCTATGGCAACAAGTACAGAATGACACAAAGGAGTACCCTCATGACCGATAGTAAAATCAGCCGCTTTGATGTGGCGGAGTACCTAACTGATGAAACGCTTATCAATGCCTACCTAAATGAAGCACTGAGCGATGGGGCGCCTAGTGACTTTATTGAAGCGCTCAACGATGTGGCACGCGCAAAGGGCATGAATGAGCTGGCACAAAAGACAGGCATAAGACGCGAGAGTCTTTACAAGACCTTGCAGTCTGAAAAACCGCGCTTTGACACCATGCTAAAGACTATTGATGGTATGGGGCTACAAGTGACCTTGACTCCAAAAAGCCCAGCCTAATTCATAGATATAGCTTAATATCTATCAGCCCATATAAATAAGAGCATGCCTTTTTTGCCTATATAGCCACTGACCCACGTAGCCAGTGGTTTATTATTCTTAACGCTGAATGCCTAAATATACCGATATTGCCTAAGGTGAGATAAGTATATTATTAATTATCATTAACTTTAGCTAATAAATACAATAAGCATCCCAAATACTTTAACAATCCCGACGAAGCATAATAATCATCTGTCATTGCCATATTCTTATCGGAACGCTTGCGCTTTTTCTGCACCACTCGTACTTCATAACCATGAAAGTTTTTACGAGCACCGACACGTATTGAAATATTAAGTCCTAACTTTTTTTTAATATCGCGTACTGCTTGCTCGCTATACGCCCTAATCTGCCAATGACTGGCATCGATAAGTTGACAACCTACTGTCACAAACTGCTGTAGCATCTCAAGCTGACTCTTCTTAATACCAAAATGGATTGATGAAGTACTAAAGTTCTGCTTATCTTTAAATACTTCTACAAACGATTTCAGTCTAGAAGGCTCATCAATTGACATCTGATACGCACGATCAAGTGCCTTAACTAGAACCTCTTGGTTTTTATGCCCCGTCGGCGTACTCAAAAGCAACCTGTCATCAGTAAAAATCTTACTGGCTTTATTGTAAATCTGTCTACCTTCATGGATAGGAATACCATGCCGAAGTGCTACCTCTACCAACCGCGCCGCTCTTTTATCAACACTTATTTTTTGCAGCTCCTCTAACAGTCCAATCACATCATAAACTTTCGAATGAATGAATATAGACGGCTGAGTATCTACTGCATCGTCTTTTATATTTTGCGGGTAAGCTGTATTAGCTAGTGTGCTGTTATCGATAAATAGAGGTTTTTTGCTCGCAACTTTGCCAATTAAATAGCTACGCGTCTTATCAAGACAAACCTGTTTAGTAATAGCATTATATGCTGTGCCATCTTGTCTATTTATCGTTTGATAACCAACACCTGTCACCATTTCAAATACCGTCAAAGGTAAAGCCAACTTAGCCATACTCATCTGCCAACCTGCCAGCAGATGCCCGGTATGAATATAGTACTCAAACGTAGTATCTGGCGTTAGATGCCCAGTAAGGCTAGCCAGCCCAAACCATACCCCCTTTTCTCTATTATTAGCGAGCACGGCGCTAACGATAGCATCACTATGCTCTTTATCATAATCTGTCATTACCTGAGCTAGTGGCGAGCTACTTAACACTAGGGTCAGCTGACTAATCGCAGTATGCCGAAAGCTATGAAAGGTAAAATTATGGGAAATTAGCAATCTATCCCATATTATTTTCATCATATTACTAAAAAAAACAGATGGTAATGGCTGATCACCTGAGCCTTGTGAGAATAAATATTTTCTTTTTAGTCTACGCTGCTGATGATAATACGAAATAAATTGCTTTAGCTCACCTGCTTTCAGCAAGCTATCTATTGGTATCACTCGTTTGGCACTACTGCTTTTTAGTCTGCGGTAACGGTTGGGTTTGAGGATAATTTTAGGGTATTCAATCATCTGTCCATTAAGATTACCGATATCAGCAATGTCGGTAACTTTGATACCTATTATTTCGTTAATTCGCATACCAGTGCGATAAGCGAGCGATAAGACCACAAGACATAGCTGCTTTTGATCAATCTCTAAGTTTGATGACTGCACATAGTCTTTCATCGCATGATAAATACGCGGGGACACCATATTTGCTTTCACTACTTGCCTATTATTCCCCCACGGAAAGTAGACATAAGGGGCATCAAAGTGAGTACGTTGATGATCGTGAAAGGCTTTTAGACGTCCATAAGTAAATTTCTGACTGTCTTTTAAACGATCAAGATAAGATAGTGATTGACCAGTAGCATTTTTATCATTATCTATACCACTATCCGTATTATCAAACTCTGATGACTTACTCAGTACAGACAACTTACGACCATCTTTTACCTTACTTTGAATAATCTGCTCATATATTTCCTCAAAATCATCGCCCTCCCACTGATCAATATCCTCATCCAGCGTTAGCATTAGCCAGTCGCGACCAATGCAGCCGAGGTATTTACTGACCGTATTTAATCTAATGCTATGATCATCCAGTAGCGATAACGCCCAGCCAAGCAAACGCTGCGCGTTAGGCTGGCTAGCATCTACCTTTAATGTTGTGAGAGTAGAAATAGCAGCACTTCTGGTGAGTTTGAGCGCATCTTGCACTTCTTTAATTAGATTTTTGCTAAAACTTGGATAAGCTATAGCATCTCGCTTGTCTTGTGATTTGACTACCGTCTGATAACTGGCATCAAACAGCTCAAACCACTCGAGTGGCTCAGGACTTGGCTTAATAAGCTCTCGGTTATAATTAATGAGCTTATCCATAGGCAAACCTGTGGTTTTTATATCGCCCTGCTTAACTAAAGATAATGCACCATCAACCTTGCTACCTTCCATCTGCCGCCAGTGATAGTTGGCATGCTTAATAAGCATAGAGTGCTGCGGACGCTCAATATCTTTATTAGTGAGTTTGAGCTTTTTTGAAATATCATTAATTATGGTGTTAAATGGCTTTATTTTTCCCTTACTCAAGTCCTTGTCTTTTAGCGTATATAAAAAACACAAACTCATGTCATCGGGTACGTAGTCGATAAAGCGCTGCAAGTCGTCACTACCATCCAATGTGCAGCCATAGTTGTCATCAAGCACGCTAAGCGGTATCATAGCTGTCTGTTCTACGCAGTTCTCAGTAGTCACTGGCAAACTAATCTGATAAATAAACCGTTCACCAAACAGCCAGTTATAAAGTGCTTTTAATACGTCGATATCATTAACACCGCCATATATAATACTGCAATACAGCAATCCCTCAACCAAATCATTGATTGAAAAGCGCCGTTTACGTTGCCAGATAGCTATCATAGTTTCACTGCTGTCTGCCACAGCGCGTCCATTCACAAACCAGTCATAATTAGTAGTTAGGCGCTCACGAGTTGCCAGTATCGGTACCACAGGCTCATTCAAGTATAGCTGATGGGTTTTATTATAGTCACGAACAAACTCTAAAAAACCGCGCCGCGCTAATTGGAAATTTTGCGCAGTATCAAACTCCTTTTCTAATAGCTCGTTAATTGCCTCATAATGATGCTGCAGTTCACTAGGTGATTGCATAGGGTTTTGATTAACATAGCCGGTAATCAGAGCCTTAGCCGCGTGTTTGACGCTTTTTTTAGCATCACCTCTATTTAACTGCCGCAGTTTGTGAGCACTCATATTATCCATATAGTCGCACCTCAATTTGTTTTAGGCAAAGCTCGTCTGTAATCGCATCTAGATGGGAACTGAGCTGGTGCAGTTGATTGATAAAGCTTGATGACATCGAATGCATGAATTCTTGATCCGGATGCTCATGACCGTAAAGTGCACAAATCAGGTAATCTGGCACGCGCCCTGTGAGCATGGACCTCAGCTGATGGCGCAACCAATTATCCTGATGACTAAAAAATTCTTGCAGCTCATAGCGAACACGGCTTGGTGTGATACCTATAAAATCCTTTGGATTTTTTTGATAAATTTGAATAAGTGGTTGCTGTGATTGTAGGATTGCATCGATGGGATAAGGCGTTTTGGGGCAGATAGGGTTATAAATAGCGGCAAATTGCTTGATATAATCAATGTAGTTTTGTATGGCAGCGACTAAAAACTCGCTTAACGGAATAAGCCTGCCATCAGACTGACCGTGACGCTCTTCTTTATCAGACACCCACAATATGCGTCGCTTAAAATCAAGCTGGTTGAGCAGCCCTGGTACGTGTTTAACCGGACGGATACCGGTTTGAATCATAATAATGTGCCATAGCCAAACGCTATAGCTATTAAATTGTGCAATATAGCGCTCGATACTATGATTGAGCCGCTCATTATAGCTCTCAGCGCTCATAGCCAGTTGGTTAAAGAACTGCTGGCACGTGGAAGTTTCAAGTACCATATCACTACCAACGTGGCTTTTATGGCCATTCGTGGACACGCTGCACTCATCTATCAATAACGCTTTTTGCTCATCATCACAGTATTTCGTTATCAAATCTATCGCTTTTGTATAGGTTTTCTCTAGCTCAGCTGTTTTGATGCTGGTGTAATACAGCGGTGAGCTGTGGCGCACATCAACGCCTGTGAGGATGTCGGCATGCAGCGGCTGATTAAGTCCATTTTTAATCACTACAAACAATCCAGAACCGATATGTTGAGCACTCAGAGCTGGCAGGTTAAGCTGATTCTTAACTTCAGTAATGGCGAGTTTAATATCATCAAGTGAAACAGTAACTTTATCCTCTAACATGATTTGCAGCGCTTCAGGTAGTGCTCGCTTGAATACGCTACCGTAGCTTTGCCTGTGAGCAAGCAGATGACTTCGGGTATTGGTGGTCACATCAATCGTAATAGCCATGCTACTGGTTTTACGGGTACGGTTATAAATAAAATACTGGCGCTGACTACGACTGCATTGCCAATCACTAATGATGCTATCTATACTAAGACCGCTTAACAGTGATAATAATAGTACGGCATAACCCTTTCTATTTTCTGTATGTTTACTAATGAAGCGCTGCCATAGCATCGAAAATAGCGTCTGGTAGCCAGTGATACTTAGCTGGCGATGGTTGGTTGGGAAATAAAATTGATTGCGGCTGGCATGTTTATGATTATTTTTTAATTGCCATTGCTGTAGCTCAGAGGATTTAGCGATTTGCTTGGTAGGTTTGAAATTGTTATCTAACAGTGGTGGCTCGTTATCATCGGCGATATTCTCAGTAGTTGCTACGTTAGTTAACTTGCGCGATTGTTTCGTACCAAACAATTTCTTCTGTAGCAGTTCACCATCTATAACCGTCGTAGTATTAACAACCTTTCGAGCTTTCTTTAAATGATTGGTACTCTTATCATAGGTTTTACCGATAAAAACCTTATTATTAATCACTACCTCATAAGCCAACCTGATTTGACCAATTTTGCTAGCAAGATGCTGGTTAGCGATTTTACCCGTAGCCTCGCCTTTTTTGATAAGCGCTTCATATGTTCTAATATCATTCAAACAATCAGATAACCCATCATATTTTGCATGAATACAAATTAGCTGATTGAGAATATCACGCTGCGGATCGGTAGGTCTTAGTGCCATGCGAATACGAACGCCCAATTTGTCGACTTTAGCAAAATGTTTATCATGACGAGCAGCAATCATAAACATGATTTTGAGATAACCACTCATAAACCGCCACGCGTCACTACCGCTATCGACCGCACCATACGCTTGATAAAATGCGATCAGCATGTATGTAACCGCCCACTCTCCTGTCTTACCCTGCCCTACAGTCTGCTGGATCACTTCAGTACAATCGATGCCCCTAAAACTAGCATTAACACATGATGTCGAACACAGTAGATCAAGCTCAGCGTCTGGCACCAAACTGACAATATCAATAACCAATGCTTGCATTTGGACATAATGCGGCGAACCTACAGGAACGATCTTATCTAATACTCGCCTATCAGTCACGTCAACAAATGCTTTAGTATCAGCCATGTACACCACCCATCCAGTTCATATTTTTAGGCAAACCTAATAAAGTCTTATCACATGCTGCCTTGCACTGTTGATACTCATAGCTGCTTTGACTGATACCTGCAAACTGACAGTAATTGCTAACAGTTAATCGATGCACGCCCATCAGCTCACACACAAGCTGCTTTGGCGCACTTTGATATATGTCTTGAAATAAGGCTGGATGGTTCACGCCAGAAAATCTAGATAGATTGAGAACCTCGCACCACGCCAGCCGCTTAATATCATGACGACTTTCAAGCGCAATCAGACAAGGCTGACGCCAGCTATTTTCAAACCTCATTACCTCATCGATTCGTGCAAAGTTATTGAAGAACTGATAATTGTCTTTATCAAGCACACATAACCGTAATACTGGTCGATAATAGTCATCTAAGCCTGCCAGCTGTGGTCGACTCAGAGGCAGTCTATGCTGTTGCCAAACCATAAAAGCAGTGTTTGCATCAGGGTGAATGGTGAGATTTTCTGAGCTCAAAATTAACAGCTTTTGAGTTGAGCGAAGAGTTTTATTTTTCACTATATACTGCTCTAAGAATCATTATTTCATTAATAGTACGTTATAACATAACATTATACAAGTGGATGATTTAATTATATTTATTAAAAAATATATTGGCTGTAAATGAGTGCAAAGTCATTAAAAAAGCTCTCACAAATAATAGCTAAACCATTATCTATGAGAGCTATGAATACTTCTGATCGGATAGTAATATCGTTATTTTTTAGAGTTTAAAGTGAACGTACGCGTTCAGCTACATTATTTATAAAACCTAATTTTTACTGTCTTCATCAGGTACGTATTTTAATATCTCACATGGTGTCACCTCTAGTACTTCACACAATTTGCTTAGCGTATCGAACTCTATACGAGTCGTCTCATCGTTATAAATCCTATGAAGT
>TARA_R110002051_G_scaffold27998_5_pt1 | contig 11634 bp, 6 predicted proteins | sample TARA_R110002051 | Tara Oceans TARA_R110002051 (sample SAMEA4397023) | marine metagenome | biome: Polar Biome; feature: [MES] marine water layer (ENVO:01000295) within the mesopelagic zone...; material: water (ENVO:00002006), including particulate matter (ENVO:01000060) such as......
GACATTGCGCACGAATTCCGTCTTCAGCCGGTCAGCGGCTTCAAAGGCTTCAGCCCGCTCGCGCAGGGCCGACTCAACGCGCCGGGTGGCGGTCACATCGGCAAAGGCAATCAGCGTATTCCCGTCCGGAAGCGGATGGGTGAGATAGGTCAGGATAGAGCCGTCGGACCGGCGCATTTCGCCCGTGGTCGACTGCCGGGCCTTGGCGGACGGGTCAGTGATGTGGCTTTTCATGGCCGCCCAGATTTCCGTGTCATGGAACAGCGGAATGCACTCCTCCACCACATCGTCATAGTCCGGATGGTCTTTCAGCATGTCCTCGCTGAGGCTCCACAGGCGTTCAAATGCATAATTGTGCAGTTTCATGCGCCCGTCGGCACCGAACACCGCGACGGCCTCGTGGAGATTGTCGAGCGTCGAGCTCTGCGTCTTCACGATGGCATTGAACTGCGTCTGCAATTCCAGCTCGCCGGTAATGTCCTTGAACAGAAGGAGCAGGCCGCCCATCGGGTGGCGCTGGCGGGTGACGGACAACGTGCGTTCGTCCGGAAGCGACCAGGTGTCTTCCTTCACCCCGTCGATATCGAGATAATAGGACAGCTCCTCTGCCCGCCATTCGGCATAGTTCGCCCGGGCCGGCAGTTTGCGGCGTTCGCGCAACCGGTCCAGCAACTGGCCATGGCTGGGCCGGTCCAGCAGGAAGCTCTCATCGAGGTCCCACATGTCGCGGAAAGCCTTGTTGTAGAAGGTCAGCTTCCGGTCCGCCCCGAAGATCGCGACCGCGTCGGCAACATGGTTCAGCGTCTCGTCATGGGCGCGGACGTGGCGGTTCAGTTCCTCGCGCGCATCTTCCTGCGCGGTGACATCCAGCGCCATCGCCCCTGCCCCGCCGGACAGCGGGAACGTCAGGATGCGCATCGCCCGGCGTGCGCCATTGATCGTGATGTGGCGGGTTTCGTCGATGTCGATGCCTTCGCTGATCGTCTTGCGGGCCTGATCGGCGGTGGCCTGGTCCAGCATCAGCTGACGGTCGAGCACGCGGTCCAGATTGGTTCCGTCGACGGCGTCGATATAGGCCGGATTGACCCATTGCAGCTTGCCCATGCCCGACATGCGCCAGGCCGGGAACGGCGCCTTGCCCAGCATGTCGAGGAAGGCTGTCGGGTCGCGCGCGATGACCTGACGGGCTTCTTCCAGCTTGCCGCGGGCCGAGCTTTCCTCCAGCCCCTTGATCGTCGCATCGCTGACCCAGACCACAGCCCGGGCGCCGGCCGTGCGGCCATCGGCTTCAAGAAAGCGGCCTGACGGACCAATAATCGTCAGCGAGAAAGCCTGCCCGGACTCGCGCAGCTCGCGCAGGCGGATGCGGAGGGTCGTGTCCTGTCCGGCGCTGTCGCGGGCTTCAAGATCAGCAAGGCCTTCGATGATACGAACGGCCGGATCCGGTGAGATCGCGTCATCGGTAAAGCTCAGCAGGCCCGCCAGGGCGACCGGCGACCCGTACATTTCGGGCGGGATGATATCGTCACCCTCGGCTTCGAGCGCTTCGCCCTGCCAGACGAGGATGACCCCAGGATGGGCGCCGAGGATCGACCGGTGAGCTGCGAGCGTGGTTTCAAGGTCTGCCGAACGGTCCCGGTACTTGCGGGCCGCACCGCGCGCGCCGTCTGACACCCGAAGGGCCCAGAGGAGCGCTGCGAGGCCGAGTGCTGCCGCACCGGCGGCCATAATGATCGGAACCTGTTCCGCTGTAAGTGCCATGCCGCGTCATCCAAAAGCCCGAATCGGCCGCGAGAACGACCGAGGAAACGGTTAACGAATTGCCCCTCTAGCGTTAAGGGCGCGTTAACGGAGTGCTAATGCCGGGTCTATTCCGGCGCAATATAACTGAAACCATCTGTTGCATAAACACAACACTCGCTTAGTCTGGCCCCCTGTAGGTGGAGTAAATCCAATGATCTTACGCGCGATTGCCCTGGCTGGCGCCCTGCTGATGACCACGGCCTTGCCAGCTGTCGCCCAGCAAGCCGATGACGATATCGTCCGCCTGCCCGGTCAGGGATTTACCAAAGCCGAGGCCCGCAAGCCACGGGGAACGCCCGACAGGCTGGTCGCGGGCGGCGGCCTGTTCCTGAGCTTCGACACCGATGGCGATGGCCGGATTACACGGGCAGAGCTCGAATCCGGAACAGCTGCGGCCTTCCACAAGGCCGATGCCAATGGCGACGGGCACCTGACCGCGTTCGAACAGATCAACTGGGCTGAGAGCCTGCCGACGCGGGATGACACGCTGGCAAACCCTGTCCGCTTCGATCCGAACCTTGACCGGCGCGTCAGCCCGGAAGAATTCGAGACCGTGATCGCCGAACTTGCCGAACATTATGTCGAAGAGACCAGCGATGTGATCGTCATTGCCTCGCTGAAGGCGCCCAAGCCGAAGCCTGAACGCGCCTCAAATCCGGCCCCGCCGCAAGGCCAGCGGCCACCGCGCGGCGTTCCCGGCGGCAGCTGAGGCCGTTTCCTAGACCAGAATGTCGTAAAGATCCGTCCGCCGGTCGCGGAAGAAGCCCCAGGCGGCCCGGTCCCGGTCGATCAGGTCCAGATCAAAGCGCGCGACCAGCACGCCTTCTTCGCTGCGCCCGAAATCGGTGACAATCTCGCCTGTCTGGTCCGTGATGAAGCTGGTGCCGTAGAAGACCTGACCGTCTTCATCCCCGACACGATTGGCCGCGACGACGGGAATGACATTTGCCACCGAATGGCCCTGCATCACCCGGCGCCAGCGCGCCGCCGTATCGAGGCTGGCATCCTGCGGCTCGGCGCCAATGGCGGTCGGGTACAGCAGCACATCCGCGCCCATGAGCGCCATGGCGCGCGCCGCTTCCGGGAACCACTGGTCCCAGCAGACGCCGACGCCGATATGGCCCTTCATGGTCTGCCAGGTGCGGAAGCCCGTATCGCCCGGCCGGAAATAGAATTTCTCCTGATAGCCGGGGCCGTCGGGAATGTGGCTCTTGCGGTAGACGCCCAGCGGCGTGCCGTCGGCATCGATCATCACCAGCGAATTGTAATAGAGCGGCCCGTCCTTCTCATAGATCGAGACCGGGATGACCACATCCAGCTCTGCCGCAAGGTCTGCCAGCTGCACAACCGCCGGATGGTCGTGCCAGGGCAGCGCGCGCGCAAAGTGATGCTCTTCCTGCGTCTTGCAGAAATAATGGCCGCAGAAGAGTTCCGGCGGCAGCACGACATCGGCGCCCTGCCCGGCCGCATCGCGGATGAAGCCGGCCACGCGGTCGATATTTGCCTGCATGTCGTCGCTCGGCGTGAACTGGATGCTGGCAACGGTGATTGTACGGCTCATTCTCAGATCCTCCGGATCAAGCGGGAATTTCGCGGGTCATGCAGTGGAAGCTTCCGCCCCCACCCAGAATATGTCCAGCCGGCAGGCCGATAATCTTGCGGCCCGGAAACAGGACCTTCATGTCGGCCAGCGCGACGAGGCTGTAATGGTCCTCATAGACCGGCACCAGGACGGCCCCGTTGGTGATGGTGAAATTCATGTGGCTCGCCGGGATCGGCTCTCCGTCCCCGCCCCGGACCAGGCCGGGCGACGGAATGGTCGCCACGTCCAGCCCGGCATCGCGCAGCGTGGCTTCGATCTCCAGCAGGATTTCCGTATTCGGGTCACCCGCGCCAGACGGCATCTGGCAGAGTGCGCGGCCCGGCGCAATGAAGCGGGCGATATTGTCGACATGGCCATCGGTGTGGTCGTTCAGCAGGCCGTCGCCGAGCCAGATCATCTCGTCAATGCCGAGCGCCGCACAGATGCGGGCCTCGATCTGGTCGACGGTCAGATCCGGATTGCGGTTCGGATTCAGCAGGCACTGGCGCGTAGTCAGCAGGCGGCCCTTGCCGTCTGCGTCGATGGCGCCGCCCTCCAGAACGATCGGGTGCTGGCTGACCGGCAGGGCTTCACTAGCCGCAATCGCCCCGGCAGTCTCAGTGTCGCCCGGCATCAGGTATTTGCCGCCCCAGCCATTGAAGCGGAAGGCCTGGGCCTCACGTGCCGCGCCCCGCCCCGTCACGATGGGGCCGGTGTCGCGCAGCCAGATGTCACCAGCCGGGACTTCCATGACTTTCGCCACATCACCAACAGCCGAATTGGCCGATCCCAGCGCTTCGGTGGATCCTGCTGCAACCCGGACGGGCACATGAGCCGCAGCCGCGCGGATGAAGCCGGCGATCTGCGCGCGCGGCCCCTCAAGGTTGCCACCCCATTCATCGGCAAGATGCGGCCAGCCGCACCAGAGGGCGGCCTGCGGAGCCCATTCGGGCGGAAGGAAGGGTTTGTTGTCGCTCATCGCGCGCGCCATGCCACACCTGTCACCAAAGGAAAAGGGCGACCCCACATGGAGGCCGCCCTTCCCGATTATGTGCGTTCTGGCTTGAAGCCTTAGAACTGGTAACGCAGACCGATACGGATCTCGTAGGTCGACTGGGTCAGGCTGCGAGAGCTCGACGGGTCGGCATCGAAATCGTTGAAGCGGTACACACAGTCGCCTGCAGCAAGGCAGGTTGTGCGCGGTGCGTCGCCGGTCAGGGCTGCAGCCCCATCAACACCGAAGGCTGCGACATCCGCTGCCGACACAATGTCAGCCGACACAATGTTGAGCGTGTCATAGCTCGGGCCATTATACTGCGTGCCCCATTCGTCGTTCAGCAGGTTTGCAACGTTCTTGATGTTGACGATAAATTTCAGGCTGTTGTCGCCGACATATTTGGCTGCGCGCTCGTTGAAGAACGGCAGTTCCTGCTCCCACTGGAAGTCCCAACGCTGGTTCCAGGTGCTTTCGTCGGCGTTACGATCCTGGATTTTACCCCAGGCGAAGTCGTGGCCTTTGCCGTATTCGATGAAGCCTGCTTCATCGAACCCGGATGCCAGGACCACGTTCGGGTCACTGATAGCGTTGCCGCTGATTGCCGGAACGTAGAGCAGGTCGTTGTCATATGGGCTCTCGCCGTCGCCTGCGCGTCCGAACAGTGCGTTGTTACGGTCAACATCGAACGTGTAGGAGAAGGGCTCGCCGGAGTAGACCTGTCCGAATAGGTTGAACCGCGAGGTCAGATTTCCGAAGATTTCCTTCTCGTAAGACAGGCTCAGCTTGAAGGCGTTCTCGACTTGATATTCAGACGTGTAGGCGCTTGGGTTGTTGCGGTCGGAGTCGATGATCGAACGGAAGTTCGACACACCGCGCGAAGAACTGCCCGGCGTCACAGCTTCGATGTCCTGGTGCGCATAGGACGCATAGAACCCGAGACCGTTGTCGTAGTCTTTGCTCAGAGCTGCCGTCAGCGTCAGAGACTCGCCCTGATCATAGTTGGTCAGCTGGATCGCATTGTTGATGCCAAGGTCGTCAAGGTCGGCATAGATTGGCCGGCCATCAGGAGCCACGCCGAGCGGCTGGGTTGCAGCAAGCCTGGTCTGAGCCAGATTTTCCCAGCGGAAGCCCTGGTTCGTCATGGCGTAGAGCGCCTGGAAGCTGACCAGGTAGTCATCCCCCAGAGTGACGCCGAAGTTGTCGAAGTTCAGATCAAAGCGCTGATCAAGGCGCAGGCTGGCTTTCCAGTCAGACGGGGTCTTGAAGTTCGGCGAGATGATATCGATCGGACCCGGATCATTCGCATTGTTCTGCTGCACAGCTGTAATCAATGCAGTAGGCGTTCCTGACGATGGATTCACGCCGGTAAACGTACCGCTCTCGAAGAAGATCGGCGGCGTAAAGGCAGCCGAAGTCCAGACTTGCGGGTCACCCCCTGCGAACAGGCCGAAACCACCGGTCAGCTTGGTGCGCTCAAACGGCGTGTATTCGAAGCTCACACGCGGCATGAACAGGGAATTGCCATCCAGGTTTTCCGTGTTCGAGTCGCCGTAGGCCGTTTGGAAGAACGAACGTGCTCGCGGCTTGTCGTCCTGCATGATCGTCTCGTAACGGAAGCCGTAATCAAGACGGAAGTCATGGCGTACCTGCCAGCTGTCCTGAGCGAAAAGGGCCAGCGTATTATAACCCCAGGCAGCGCGCGTGTCTTCGGCTATGCCCGTATCAGGCAGCAGGATCGAAACCGATGCGGTCTGATTCTGCAAATCCGCAATGTCATTAAAGACGAACTGGCCAACAGAGCGCTGAGCGAACAGGTTGTCGAGCTTGTAGTCCTGGTATTCCCCGCCAACTGTGATGAAGTGATCGCCCATCGTGTAGTTTGCGGCGCCAAAGAGCTGCAGACGCTGGTCATCAAACGTGTTGCCCTGACGGTAGACATCACAGCCGCCCGTGAACGTCGTATCACGCGTTTCAGCCGTATTGGCATCGCCATCGTCGAGGTAGCCTTCGAACGCGGTGCCGACGAGGTCTGCTTCGCTCAGGCGAATGCTGAACTCACCGATGTTGCTGCCTGCATTACAATCCTGCGAGCGGGAGTATTCTTTATAGTTGATGCGCAGTTCGGTAGAGAGGTTCGCCGTCCAATCGGAATAGAGCTGCCCGGTGTAGGCTTCCAGCTTGGTCGGGGTTGCATAGTAGGCAGATTGGAAGCTGGTCCGGCTGACGTTCGAAACGCCGGTCTCTTCCGTGCTCTGGTAGGTGAAGGATGCACGGTGATTTTCATTGATCTGCCAGTCGATCTTGCCGAGGAATCGCTCAGACGTCTCAGGCTGGGAGACGACCGTCGGGCGACCGCCCATGTCGAAGCCGTACACCGTTTGCACGATGTCATTCAGACCCGCATAGAGGCGCGGATCGGTGTTTCCGTCGATGTCGCCTTGCGTGAAGTTCGCCGACGAACCGGATTCGAACTTGTCGTAAGACCCGAAGAACCAAAGCTTGTCCTTGATGATCGGACCACCAAGCGTGCCGCCGTATTCTTTTTCGTTGAACGCCGGTTGTTCGATGTACTGGTCAAACGCGGAATTGCCCAGATAGTCTTCGTCTTGCTTGAAGTAGAAGAGTGATCCGTCAAATTCGTTGGTACCGGATTTGGTGATCACGTTGACCAGGCCGCCGGTGAAACCGGATGATTTCACGGAATAGTCAGAGGCAACAACGGAAGCCGATTCAACAGCATCCAGCGAGATCGGTGCGCGCTTCGTTGCATATGTCGAAGAGGACAGACCGAAGTCGTCGCCCTGGATCGAACCGTCAATGGCCAGCGCGTTGAAGCGCGGGTTCATACCGGCGACAGACATGATGCCCTCGCCCGTGGAGAAGGCCAGCGGATCGCGGACCAGCGTCGCGATCAGGTCGCGCTCTGTGGCCGGCTGGTTGAGGATGTCGCTGCTCGTGAATGCCGAACCGACGCCGCCATTCAGGTCAAGGCGCGAACCTGTAGAGCCCATGACAACAACCGTTTCAAGCGTGCGTGCATCTTGAGGCTCAAGCTGAATTGTCAGAGAGTTGGAAGACGGCTGAAGATAGATGTTTTTCTGGGTGGCCGTGCCGTCTGCAGTCTCTGCAGTGATCGTGTACGGGCCGCCGACGCGCAGGCCAGATTCGAAAAAGACACCGTTAGACGAGGTCGTCTCGGTGCTGGTGGTGCCCGTTGGTGTGTGGGTAACGGTAACCGTTGCACCAGCAACCGGCGCACCGTTTTCATCCGTCACCTGGCCATTCAAGTTCGATGACGTAATCTGAGCGGAGGCCACGCCTGCCACCGAGATCGCGATGGCTGATACAGCAGCCCCGCGAGCGAAGTTATTCCAGTTGATCATGATTTTCCCCTGTCCGAGAGAGCCCCGGCCCGATGCCCTTGCACACCGTCCGGTTTCGGGTCGAATAACGACTCGAGATGACAGATTAGTGACAGGAACTTGAAGGTTAAACACATCCTCGCGGGTTTGGTGCCGATGCTCGTGTTGCGATGCAAAAATGACACGGTCGTTAGAAACAACTCGCCGCAAAACGTGTGTTTTGGGGTATATTCTGTCGGCGCAGCGTCGCATAAACCGGGCCTGCACCAAAAGGCCCGAGGCTAATGATCCACACCCCCGGCGAATCGGCGACGGACTGGCGCCGCATCACCTATCTGGCCCTGATGATTCTCCTGGTCCTGCGCGTCTTGCTGCTCGCAGTGAGCCCGCTGAACCTCTATGCCGACGAGGCTCAGTACTGGCGCTGGGGGGAAACGCTCGACTGGGGCTACTATTCGAAACCGCCGATGATCGCCTGGGTGATCCATGCGGTCACGTCGGTTCTTGGCAATTCGGAATGGGCCGTCCGCCTGCCCGCCCCCTTCCTGCACACGGCCGGGGCGGTCTTCCTGTTCCACCTCGGGCGCGCCATGTATGACGGCCGTACCGGCATGCTGGCGGCTCTTGGCTATGCCTTGATGCCGGCGGTGATCCTGTCATCTGGCGTGATCTCGACAGATGGCGTGCTGATGCCGTTCTGGTGCGCGGCGCTATTCTGCTTCTGGCGCCTGCGCGCCGGTCAGGGCGGCTGGGCCAGCGCCGCTGGCCTCGGCCTCGCCATCGGGGCGGGTCTCCTGTCGAAATATGCGATGATCTATTTCCTGATCGGAATCGCCCTGACCCTGCTGATCGACCGGGACAGCCGCCGCGCGCTGGTTTCGTGGCATGGACTGGCCGCGTTCGCGCTCGCCGCGCTGGTGTTCGCCCCACACATTGCCTGGAACGCGGCGCATGGGTTCGAGACCGTCAGCCACACAGTCGACAATGCCAATCTCGGCGGAGACCTGATCAATCCGGAGAACGCGCTGACCTTCCTGGTCGACCAGCTGGGCGTATTCGGGCCGATCAGTTTTCTCGCGCTGGTGTTTGGCCTGTTCGTGATCCGCTCCCAGGACGAGGGCCTTATGGGGCGGGACCGCTGGCTCCTCTGCTTCATCCTGCCGGTTCTGGCCATCATTCTTGGCCAGGCCGTGCTGTCCCGCGCGAATGCAAACTGGGCGGCCACGGCCTACCCGGCCGCCAGCGTGCTGGTCGCTGCCTGGCTGGTGCGGGCGCGCGCCAACCGGGCTCTCTGGTTCATCGTGGCGGGCCTGACCTTTGTCGTCCTCCAGTTCGTTCCGGACCTCAGCGTCTGGGTACGCCTCGGCCTTGGCCTGCTGGTCGGGTGCGGGCTGCTGCTCCTGGCGACCTTTGTGAAATACCGCCCGTCGGGCCTGCTCTGGTTCAGCATCGGCCTCCACGGCATCCTCGCACTCAGCTTTGCGGTGATTTCGATGCTGCCCCTGCAATCCTCCACGGCGCTCGGCCTCGACAATGCGTTGAAGCGCACGCGTGGCTGGGACCAGGCCGCAAAGGACGTGTTCGCCATCGCGCAGTCTGTCGGGGCAACCGCCGTCCTCGTGGATGAGCGCGAGGTCTGGCACGGGCTGGACTATTACGGCCGCGACCGGACCGTGCCGCTGCTCTCATGGCGGCGCTATGGCGTGCCGAAGAGCTTCTCCGAAGCGCAGCCGCTGGCCGCGCCACTGGACCAGCGCGTCCTTGTCGTCTCCATCCATCCCGGCATGCGCCCGATGTTGCGGAGCGAGTTCGGGACGTTCGAACGGACGGGGGAAATTTCGGTGCCGCTGGGCAAGCGCAGCAATGGCTGCCCGCTGGCGCGGACATTCGTCTTGTACCTGGCGTCAGGGTTTGAGCCGCAGACGCATGATGCCGCCTGGGAGAATGCGTTCAAAGGCCAGACGGAATTCCCGCCGCCCCCCTGCCCTGCAAAATCAGAAACGCCCGATCCGTAACCACCAGATCGGTGGCCGCCAGATCAGTGACCGGATGACCCGTCCGCCCAGACCTTCTTCACCCGCGCATCGCGGCCACAGGCCGTGCGGTAGTAGCGGTATTTGAGCGGGTTCTTCTTGTAGTAATCCTGGTGATAGTCCTCAGCCGGCCAGAACGTGCTGGCGTCGAGGATCTTGGTGACCACCGGTGTGCCCAAGACGCCGGAATGATCAATCATCTCGACTTCGGTTTCGGCCACTTCACGCTGGTCTGCATTGGCGACAAACACGGCGGAGCGATAGCTCTCGCCCTTGTCGCAGAACTGGCCGGTCGAATCGGTCGGGTCGATGTGGTGGAAGTAGTAATCCACCAGCGCATCATAACTGACCTTGTCCGGATCATAGGTGACTTTGACGGCCTCATAGTGACCCGTCTTCTTGTGCGAGACCTGTTCATAGGTCGGGTTCACCACTGTACCGCCGGTATAGCCGGAGACGGTCGAGACAACCCCGTCGACCTTGTCGAAGTCCGCTTCCACGCACCAGAAGCATCCACCGGCAAACACGGCCGTCGACAGACGTTTCGCGTCCGGGCTGGAAACCTGATCCTGCGCGCCGGCGCTGGAAAAGAATCCGAGCGCCATCGCAGCGAGGCCGGCCGCAAGGGCAACTGCTTGGGGTGAACGGGTACGCATTTCACTTCACTCTGTTGTTCAGACCGGACCGCTCCGGCGTCCCGTCTGATATGGGAAATGACCGATGGTCTGTAACCCTGAATTCGCAGTTCTGACAGGAATGTGTTTCCTCCTTGTTGTCTGAAAGCGGCACATTTGTGGCTTTGCCGTGTCTTCAGGCAGGCCCGGTCAGAACCCGGACACGCACGCGGCTCGCGCGTCCTGCAGAATCGACTGCAGTGACCGTGTAAAAGCCGGGCCGGTCTGGTGCCCATACGGGGGCCCCGGCATCATCCGTGTCACACGGCCGGCCGTCGATGTACCAGCTCAGCCTGCCCTCGCCCCGTCCAGCCAGTACGAAGCCCCGTGCCGCGCGGCCATTCACCGGTCCGGCCCACAGCTCTGCGGCTTGTGGCGGAAACAGGATCTGCGGCGGCCCGGCTTCTTCCAGCGCCTTCATCGCGCCGTGGGACTTCAAAAGGCGTTTTTCGCTGGTCAGCCGCATCGTCGCCTCGCCCTCGTCCTGAAGGTGCTGGGAGACGCGGTCGGCCACTTCGAACAGGATCGGCAAGGCGGTGTCGTGCCCGGTCTTGCCCGCCCGCGGCGCCCCGTCGGCCCGCCCGACCCAGACGACAATCACGTGCTGGCCCGAGACGCCCGCCGCCCAGGCATCGCGGAAGCCATAAGAGGTGCCGGTCTTGAAGGCGATTTGCGGGGCATGCGCCGTGAGCGATCCCGGCATCCGGCCTTCGGGCGTGGGCGCCTTGCGCAGGATGTCGAGCACTTCGCCCGCGCTTTCCCCGCTGACGAGGCGTTTGCCTGCGGCCTCATAGCTGCCGGCTTCTTCGCCGGCGCGCCAGACCAGCGGCTTGGCAACGCCTTCATCGCCCAGCGCGGCGTACAGCACAGCCAGTTCGCGCGCCGTCAGCCCGGCCCCGCCGAGCGCGATGGCGAGCCCGGCCTCATGCTCTGCCCCGCCATAGATACGCGGGCGCGCGCCAGCCGACGCCAGCTGCGCCGCGAAGCGTTCCGGGCCGACCCGGTCCAGCATGGCGACGGCGGGAATGTTCAGCGAATGCTGCAAGGCATCCGACACGCGGACATCGCCGCGGAACATGCGGTCGAAGTTTTCCGGCTGGTAGGAGGCAAAGCGCGTCGGCAGGTCTGCCACGCGGGTGTCCGGCGCGGCCGTGCCATCGTCGAACGCCATGGCATAGATGAA
>TARA_R110002051_G_scaffold3023_1_pt1 | contig 11629 bp, 9 predicted proteins | sample TARA_R110002051 | Tara Oceans TARA_R110002051 (sample SAMEA4397023) | marine metagenome | biome: Polar Biome; feature: [MES] marine water layer (ENVO:01000295) within the mesopelagic zone...; material: water (ENVO:00002006), including particulate matter (ENVO:01000060) such as......
TATAACAAAAACGAGAACTAAATTTAGTTCTCGTTTTTGTTATATCTAATTCAAGTTTAGATTTTTCAATTCTTTAAATCAGTTTTAATCAACCCTCAAAATCAAAATCATCATCGCCACCACCGTTGTTATTATTTCTACTATTATTTTGTTTTTGCTCATTAAACCTGTAAATGAATGATAGATTAACTTGTCTTTGTCTCCACTGCGATTCACTATCTCTTGAGAAAAATTCGGTGGTTGTAGAAGAATTCCTTTTATTAGAATTCAATAAATCTCGAACGTTTAATGAAATAGTGGCATTGTCATTTAATAGATCTTTACTGAGGGCTAAATCCAAAGAAAAGATGCCTCTACTTTCACCTTGGGTATTTTGTCTAGCAGCTCTATAAAACGCATTTGTTTGCCAATCTATTTTTGATGGTAGTGTAACCTTACTGCTAAAACGAGCAAACCAACTGGTATTATTAGCTGCATAATCAACACCATTAAATTCGCCTTCTGTTTTAAATTGAAAGATATTAAAGCTTGAATTGAGTCTAAGCCATTTTTCAGGATTATATAAAATCCCTAACTCAGCACCAGTTCTTTCGTTTGTAGAAAGGTTTACGGGTATAGTTCTTATAATATCTATGCCATCAGATGTTTGCTGACCTGTGTTTTCTTCTATACGCTCAAAAGAATCTGTTTCGTATTGATAATAAACAGATGATGTTAAAGTTAGCTTTTCCCATCGTTTTAAGTACCCTAAATCAAAAGCACTGGCAAAAGCAGGATTTAAATTAGGATTCCCCTGAAATACATTAGTTCGACTAGACCTTGTAGGGAAAGGATTAATATACCAACCACGAGGTCTGTTTATTCTTCTATTATACCCTAAGGTTATGCTTTCTTCAACACCTTCATCTTTACCTAAATTATATATTAGATTTAAGGTTGGGAATAGCCCCAAGTAATTTCTGTTAAAATCAATATCTATAGGAAAACCAAAAGCTGCTTCTAATTCTTCATCGGTTAATCTAGAATCAATATTTCCTTTAAGCTGGGTATTTTCTAAACGTAATCCCAATAGAAATGAGAATTCCCCAAACTTACTGCCATATTGGGTATAAACCGCATTAACATTTTCGGTATAATCGAAAATATTTGAAATGGTATCATTTACAAAAAACGTATTAGTATTTATATCTTCTTGCTCTAAGGTGTAATCGCTTACTGAATTTTCAAAGTTACCCCGGTAACCAGCTTCAAATCTTGAATTTTCGCCAATAGGTAAAACATAATCTACTTGAAATAAGGATTCTTTTTCATCTTCTATTTCAAATACATTCTCTTTTTGAAACGGTTCGGGGTTATTTTGATTTGTAATTAAATAATCTTCATTTATAAAAGTGAATTGTTCTTCATAACCCTCTTCAAATTGAATATCGGCGGTTAATTCATGGCCATTAGTATCAAACTTGGTAATATAATTTAGCGCAATTTGATAGTTGTTACCATCTTCATTCTGTTTTTCAGTTCTTAAGGTTTGCTCTACAATACTACCATTATTAAAACGGTCACTATTATTTAAGCCCGTATCCCTATCTTCTCCAAGTCTGTAAAAAACGCTACCCGTTAAGGATGTTTTTTTTGATAGAAAATATTCCATACCCAAACTAGCATTATAATTTCTATTTAAACGGGAAACCTGTTCGTCTTCACGTATTCTTTCAAATTCAGGAAAAACTATGGTATCATTTTTAATTCTATCAAAATATTTAGTATCGCTAAAACTGTTTCTAGGGGCATCATAATACCTAAACCCTATATTGGAGAACAGATTGAATTTTTCAGTTCGGTAATTTATATTCGAAGAAATACCTGCATTATCTGGGTTACCTACGGTTAAGTTTAATGACCCGTTAAAGCCCAAAGTTTCTTTTTGTCTTAAAATTATATTTAATATTCCTGCCGTACCTTCAGCATCATATCTTGCGGATGGTGATGTGATAACTTCCACACGTTCAATCGCTTCAGCTGGTAACTGGCTTAAAACATTAGTATCACCAAAGCCAGCAAGTGCAGATGGTTTTCCGTTTATCAAAATTCTTACGTTTTCATTTCCGCGTAAACTAATACCACCATCAATATCTACCAAAACCGACGGTACATTATTTAAAGCATCACTTACTGTACCTCCGGCGGTAGTGAGGTCTTTACCAATATTATATATTTTTTTATCTAGCTTAATTTCTACGGTAGTACGTTCAGCAACAATTTCAATAGCATCAAGTGCTTCTAAATTTAATTCTAATTGAATTGTTCCTAAATCTAAATTTTTATTAATGTCTTTTTTAGTAAGTGTAATGGTTTTGTATGAAATATATTCAATTTTAATATCATAGACGTCTTGAGCAACTTTAACATTAAAATCACCATCCATATTTGTAATTGTACCATCCACAACTTTTTCTTGAGAATAACTATAAAACGATATTGTTGCGTACTCTAGAGGTTGTTTAGTTTCTGCATCAATAACTTTACCTTTTATGGTAATATTTTTATCTATTTCGGCATTTGCAATATTGCTGACAAATAAAGAAAATAATAATAAAATAATTAAGTTTAAGTTTTTCATTAGGTAATTTATAGTTATCAAGTTTGACATAAAAGCCATCTGTTGGTTTAATACCGTATAGTTAAAGATTTGTTAAACAACAAAACAGCAGTATTTGCATCAAACTAATAATTCAATAGCAAAACTATAATTAAGAATAATATATAACGGTTAATTTTTTGTTAAATGATTTATTAAAATAATTAAACAAAACTAAAGAATGGCTGTTATTAATTCAGGAGGTCTTCCAATAACAGCTTTGTTATCATTAATGACAATGGGGCGTTCAATAAGTTTTGGGTTTTTAACCATAGCATCAATAACTTCAGTATCGGTTAAGGTTTTGCCCTTATAATTACTTTTCCAAACAGCTTCATTTTTACGTACTAAATCTATTGGTTTTATTCCTAACAGATTAACAATGTCTTTTAACGCTTTCGCGGAAAGGGTGCCATCTAGATATTTAACAATTTCAAAAGGTTTTCCGGAGTTCTCAACTAGTTTTAAACCTTGTCTTGATTTGGAACAACGTGGATTGTGGTATATTTTTATCATGATAAATTTATATTGAAGGATTTTAATTCTTTGTTAAGTTGCTTGGGGTTTTTAAAATGAATGCCATGAATCCCTAATTCGCTTGCAGCATTTATATTTCTTAAACTGTCATCAATAAATATTGATTTCTCAGGGCTTATGTCAAATCTATTTAAACATATATTATAAATGTCTTTAAATGGTTTTCTCGTTTTTTCATCAGCAGAAACCACAATACCTTCAAACCAATTTAAAAATTCAAAACGTTTTTGTGCAATAGGGAAGGTTTCGTTACTCCAATTCGTTAAGGCAACAACTTTATATTGTTTTGAATCAATTAATTTTTTTAAAATTTCTACTGTACCGTTAATAGGACCTCCTAGCATCTTTTCCCATTCGCCATAATACATTTTAATATAATTTTCGTGCTCGGGGAATTGTTTCACTAAATCCTCAGTAGCCTGTTTTACAGGGTAACCTGTATCTTGGTTTTCATTCCAACCCATCGTGCAAACGGTATCTAAAAACCATTGCATTTTTTCTCTGTTTCCATCAAAAGCATCTAGAAAAACATATTCTGGATTCCAGTCAATTAAAACACCACCTAAATCAAAAATTATGGTATCAATTTGTTTCATAACCCTCCCTGAATCCCTCCAAAGGCATGATTTTTTCATCTATTATAATGTATCGTTATCTTCAACTTTCTGTCCCATCATCATCAAATAAGCTTTTAAAAAGCTATCTATATGGCCATCCATAACCGCATCTACATTACCTGTTTCATGAGCGGTTCTAACATCTTTTACTAATTTATACGGGTGCATTACATAATTTCGAATTTGACTTCCCCATTCAATTTTCATTTTGCCAGCTTCAATATCCTCACGTTGTGCTAATTGTTTTTGAAGTTCAATTTCATATAACTGTGATTTAAGCATTTGCATAGCTCTAGATCTGTTATCGTGTTGCGAGCGTGTTTCCGAACATGAAATCTGAATGCCCGTGGGCTTATGGGTAAGTTGCACTTTGGTTTCAACTTTATTAACGTTTTGTCCACCAGCACCACTTGAGCGTGCAGTAGTTATATCAATATCTGCTGGGTTTATTTCAATTTCAATAGTATCATCAACAAGCGGATACACATAAACCGAAGCAAAACTCGTGTGGCGTTTAGCGTTGCTATCAAAAGGGGAAATACGCACCAATCTGTGTACACCATTTTCACCTTTTAGCCAACCAAAAGCAAAATCGCCTTCAATTTCTAAAGTCACCGTTTTTATACCGGCTACATCACCTTCTTGAAAGTTGAGTTCTTTAACCTTAAAGCCACTTTTTTCGGCATACATTAAATACATACGCATAAGCATACTTGCCCAATCGCAACTTTCGGTACCACCAGCACCAGCAGTAATTTGCAATACGGCACTTAAGCTATCGCCTTCCTCAGAAAGCATGTTCCTAAACTCAATATCCTCTAATAAATCGCTAGCTTTGTTATAGCGTTTTTCGACCTCTTCCGCCGTAGATTCACCTTCTTTAAAGAACTCATAAATGACCTCTAAATCCTCTATTAAAGTTTTTAAATCCCTAAAATCTTCAACCCACTTTTTCTTTACACGAAGCGATTTCATTATGGCTTCGGCAGCTTTGGAATCGTTCCAAAAATCTGGAGAAAACGTTTGTTCTTCCTCGTTTTGTATTTCAATAAGTTTGGTATCTACGTCAAAGATAGTGCCTAAGTTTGTCAAGGCGGGTGTTAAGGTTTTTAATTTGATCGGATGTAATCATCTGTAGAATTTATTTTGAACAAAAATAGGATTTAAAGATTCTATTTAAAATATTTGTTGATATAATTTAATAGATTTAAGCGAAATTAATTTAAAATGATAATAGACCTAAGAAGTGATACCGTTACAAAACCATCTAAAGAGATGCTTGAAGCTATGATGCTCGCCAAAGTAGGTGATGATGTGTTTAGAGAAGATGAAACCGTAAACCGCTTAGAATCTAAAGTTGCAGCACTATTTGGCAAAAAATCAGCTTTGTTTTTCCCTAGTGGTACTATGGCAAACCAAACGGCTCTAAAATTACATACAAACCCCGGAGACCAAGTCATTTGTGATAAATACGCTCATATTTATAATTATGAATCCGGTGGAGCATCGTTTAATAGTGGCGTGTCTTGTAAATTAATTGATGGAAATCGAGGTATGTTTACTGCAAAGCAAGTTATGGAAGCTATTAATCCTGATGCTTATTATTACAGCAAAACAAGTTTAGTGGAAATTGAAAACACAACCAATAAAGGTGGTGGTGCGTGTTGGGATTTTAATGAAATTAAAAAAATTAAAAGGGTTTGCGATGAAAACAACTTAGGGTTTCATTTAGATGGTGCCCGTATATGGAACGCATTAGTAGAAAAAAAAGAGGCTACACATCAATATGGAAACGTTTTCGATACCATTTCGGTATGTTTTAGTAAAGGCTTAGGTTGCCCAATAGGTTCCATTTTAGTTGGTGATGAAGCTATTATGAAAAACGCTATCAGAATTCGAAAAATATTTGGCGGTAATATGAGACAAGCTGGTTATTTGGCTGCTGCTGCACTTTATGCATTGGATAATAATATGGAAAGATTAAGCGAAGACCATAAAAAAGCCAAAGAAATAGGCGTGGAGCTAGCAAAGCTTTCAATGATAAAAAAAGTAGAGGCTATTGAAACTAATATTGCGATTTTTGAATTAAATGATGATGTTAGCGAAATAGATTTCGTTAAAAACTTAGACAAAAAAGATATAAAAATCATAAGCATGGGAAGTGGAAAACTAAGGATAGTTACACACTTAGATTATACCGATGATATGCATGAAAAACTTTTGAGTGTTTTACAAAATCTCAAATTATAATTTTATTTTCCAACTTCCAACTTCCAACTCTTATTTAAACAAATCCATCCCCGGAATATTTGGCATCCCTTCCTTAGCAACTGCTGCCAATTCAGCTTCATTTACATTAGTTGCTTTTTCAATAGCTTTATTCAAAGTTAAAATTAAATAATCTTCAAGTTGTTCTTTATCTTCAAGCAACGTATCATCAATTTCTATAGATTTTATAGTTCTATTGGCGGTCAACGTCACTTTAAGTTTATTGTCATTACTCGTTTCATCAACCAAAACGGTATCTAAACGTTTTTTAGTTTCTTCAACTTTTTTCTGGGTTTCTTTGAGTTTACCCATCATTCCCATCATATCTCCAAACATAAATTTAAGTTTTAAATTACAGTTACAAATTTATTACAATCTTGTTAGAGTTTGTTTAAGATTTTGTCAATTATTTTTTTATGCCCCTTTTTGCGCAATATTTCGTTAAAATTTTGAATCGTAGCTAATGCTATGCTTAAAAATTTTACCTTGTATTGCATCAAAAATGATCTATAATCCCGATAATTATCGGGACTAATCACAAATTCTTAAACAGACTCTTAAAAAAATGTATTTTAAACGAAAAATGAAAAACGCAACCATTGTTTTGTTGTTAAGTTTTATTTTTGGCGTTTCCTGTAAAAATGAAAAACAGATGAATGAGAACTTAAGTGTTGTAAAACAGCCTGTAGCTAAAAAAATACCTAAAGAATTAAAGATTCATAACGATACGAGAATTGATAATTATTATTGGTTAAATGATAGAGAAAACCCTGATGTTATTGATTATTTAAATGCCGAAAATGAATACACAAAAGAGGCCTTAAAACATACCGAATCCTTTCAAAAGCAATTATTTGAAGAGATGAAAGGGCGAATAAAGGAAAATGATACAACTGTACCATATAAATTAAATGGGTATTGGTATTTAACACGTTTTGAAACTAATAAAGATTATCCCATTTATATAAGAAAGAAGGAAACTCTGGAGGCACCCGAAGAAATTTTATTTGATTGTAATGTTATGGCAAAGGATCAGTCCTATTTTAATTTAGGTGGTATTTCAATAAGTCCTGATAATACTATGGCTGCTTTTTCTACAGATTTGGTTAGTAGAAGGCAATATACAATTCAGATAAAAAATTTAATAACTGGTGAAATTTATGCGGATAAGGTTTTAAATACAACTGGAAGTGCCACATGGGCGAACGATAATAAAACGTTGTTTTATGCCATGAAAGATGAAGTGACGCTACGTTCAGAAAAAATATTTAAACACAAACTCCATACGGAAACAGAAAACGATATTGAGGTTTTTTATGAAGAAGATGAAACCTTTAATACGTTTGTTTACAAAACCAAGTCGAAAAAATATATAGTTATTGGGGCCTCAAGCACCTTATCTTCAGAGTATAGAATCTTAAATGCAGATACCCCTGATGCTGAATTCAAAATATTTCAAAAAAGAACAAAAGATTTAGAATATAGTATTGCCCATTATAATGATTCGTTTTACATAATTTCCAATGCCGATGGTGCTACTAATTTTAAATTACTAAAAACCCCAGAAAATACAACTGAAAGAAAGTTTTGGAAAGCGGTTATTCCACATAGAAAAGATGTTTTAATTGAAGATATTGAGATTTTTAAAGATTATTTGGTAGTAAATGAACGCGAAAACGGACTCAATAAGTTACGTATTATAAGTTGGGATGGGAGTGAAGATTACTATTTGCCTTTCAATTCTGAAACTTATACTGCTTATATTGGTAATAATCCCGATTTTGATAGTATTGAGTTGCGTTATGGGTTTAATTCACTAACGTCACCAAGTTCAGTAATTGACTACAATTTCAAAATAAAGCAAAATAAAATTAAAAAGGAACAAGAGGTTTTAGGCGGTAAATTTATAAAGGAAAACTACGAATCCAAACGTATTTGGGCAACCGCCAGGGATGGTGTAAAAGTGCCCATTTCATTAGTTTATAGAAAAGGAATAAAGCTAGACGGCAATAACCCGTTATTACAATATGCTTATGGTTCTTATGGTTCAACTATAGATCCTTCATTTTCCACTATTCGTTTAAGCCTTTTGGATAGAGGTTTTATATATGCAATTGCCCATATCCGAGGCGGTGAATATTTAGGTAGGGACTGGTATGAAAACGGAAAACTATTAACCAAAAAGAACACATTTACTGATTTTATTGATTGCTCAAAATATCTAATAGAGCAAAAATACACCTCGGAAAAACACTTGTATGCTTACGGAGCTTCTGCCGGTGGCTTACTAATGGGAGCCATTGTAAATTTAAATCCAGAATTGTATAACGGGATTTTAGTAGCAGTTCCTTTTGTTGATGTGGTTACCACCATGTTAGACGATACCATTCCACTAACGACTGGAGAATATGACGAGTGGGGAAATCCAAATAATGAAGACTATTACCATTACATGAAATCCTATTCACCTTATGACAATATTGAGGCCAAAGCCTATCCAAATATGCTTGTAACAACGGGTTTACACGATTCGCAGGTGCAATATTGGGAACCCGCAAAGTGGGTTGCAAAGTTAAGAGCGTTAAAAACGGATACTAATAAATTACTTCTTCATACCGATATGGATTCGGGTCATGGTGGTGCTTCGGGCCGTTTTGAAAGCCTAAAAGAAGTGGCCATGGAATATGCCTTTTTATTAGATTTAGAAGGAATTAATCGGTAATAAAAAAAAATTATCTTATTTTTGTCAGGTTTTAGGTTACAAATGCTAATAATATTTTGCGTTTTAGCTTATAAAAAACATTTATGAAACACAAAAATCAAGTTTTTGATAATGTATTGGATTTAGTAGGCAAAACACCGCTTATTAGGCTTAATAAAATCGCTTCCAAGTTCAAGGGTAATTTTTATGCAAAAGTTGAATCTTTTAACCCAGGACAGTCTTCAAAGGATAGAATAGCACTTTATATCATAGAAGAAGCGGAGAAAAAAGGAATTTTAACACCCGGTGACACCATCATTGAAACAACTTCTGGTAATACAGGTTTTAGTATTGCCATGGTTAGTATCATTAAAGGTTACGATTGCGTTTTAGCAGTAAGTTCTAAATCTTCAGCAGATAAGATCGATATGCTTAAAACCATGGGTGCAAAGGTTTATGTTTGTCCCGCACACGTTAGTGCAGATGATCCAAGATCATATTACCAAGTAGCTAAGCGTTTACATGAAGAAATGAAAGGCTCGGTTTACATCAATCAGTATTTCAATCAATTAAATATTGATGCACATTATAAATCCACGGGGCCTGAAATTTGGAAACAAACTGAAGGTAAAATAACGCATTTGGTGGCTTGTAGTGGCACGGGAGGAACTATTTCTGGAACTGCAAAATACTTAAAAGAACAATCCCGACGCTTCGGTACAAACATTAAGGTTATTGGTGTTGATGCTTTTGGTTCTGTTATAAAAAAATACCATGAAACCAGAGAGTTTGATGAAAAAGAAATTTATCCTTACCGGATCGAAGGTTTAGGAAAAAATTTGATACCAACGGCAACAGATTTTGATGTTATTGATGAGTTTGTAAAAGTAACGGATGAAGAAAGCGCGCACATGGCAAGAGCTATTGCAAAATCTGAAGGCTTATTTGTTGGATACACATCTGGTGCAGCAATGCAAGCTATTAAGCAATTAGGAGAAGATGGGGAGTTTAAAAAGAACGATAATGTTGTTATTATATTTCCAGACCACGGCTCACGTTACATGAGTAAAGTTTACAGCGATAAATGGATGAATGAACAAGGCTTTTTCGATAGTATTAACGAAGCCTCATCCCAAAAAATACAGTATATAAAATAGTTTTATAACGCCCATATAAAAGAGATAACATTGTTTTTATGACAAAATGTTATCTCTTTTTTTATTTTATTGATAATTGAGCATCAAAAATTATGTTCGATGCATATAAATATTTAATTTTGCACAACTAGCTAATAACTAAAACTTTCACTAAAAATGCTTAAATTTACTTTTAAGCACTTCCTAAGATCATGTTTTTCGTTTTAGCTGGTTCTTGATTTTAATAGCAATAACACACAGTAAATGAAGGATTTATTTGAAAAAATTTATAAAGACAAAGGGCCATTAGGTAAATGGGCTTCGCAAGCAGAAGGCTATTTTGTTTTTCCAAAATTAGAAGGAGAGATTTCTAACAGAATGAAATTTCAAGGAAAAGATGTAATTACTTGGAGTATTAATGACTACCTGGGTCTTGCAAATCATCCAGAAGTACGTAAAGTGGATGCTGAGGCCGCTGCGCAATACGGTTCGGCATACCCAATGGGTGCTAGAATGATGTCTGGTCACACCGATTTACATGAAAAATTACAAAATGAATTAGCTGCTTTTGTTAGTAAGGAAGCAGCTTATCTTTTAAATTTCGGATACCAAGGTATTTTATCTACAATTGATGCATTAGTATCTAAAGATGATATTATTGTTTATGATGTTGATGCACATGCTTGTATAATTGACGGTGTGCGTTTACATATGGGTAAACGTTTTACATACAAACATAATGATATTGAAAGTTTAGAAAAGAACTTAGAGCGTGCTACTAAAATGGCAGAACAAACAGGCGGAGGCATATTGGTTATTTCCGAAGGCGTGTTTGGTATGCGTGGTGAACAAGGACGTTTAAAAGAAATTGTAGCATTAAAGAAAAAATTTAATTTCAGGTTTTTAGTTGATGATGCCCATGGTTTTGGAACTTTAGGTAAAACAGGAGCTGGAGCAGGTGAAGAGCAAGGTGTTCAGGATGATATTGATGTGTATTTTGCAACCTTTGCAAAATCTATGGCGAGTACAGGAGCATTTATTGCAGCAGACCAAGAAATTATAGATTATTTAAAATATAACCTGCGTTCGCAAATGTTTGCAAAATCTTTGCAAATGCAATTGACTGTTGGGGCTTTAAAGCGATTGGAAATGCTTAAAACCATGCCAGAGTTGAAAGAAAACCTATGGACAATTGTTAATGCCTTGCAATCTGGATTAAAAACCCGTGGTTTTGATATTGGGACTACACAAAGTTGTGTAACTCCTGTATATTTAAAGGGTAGTATTCCAGAGGCTATGGCATTGGTAAGAGACCTACGTGAAAATTATGGAATATTCTGTTCTATAGTGGTTTACCCTGTGATACCTAAAGGATTAATTTTACTTAGAATGATTCCAACAGCGACTCATACCTTACAAGATGTAGAAGAAACTTTAGATGCTTTTGAAGCTATTAGAGAACGTTTGGATAATGGAACGTATAAACGCTTATCGGCGGCAGTTATGTCGGCCATGGGTGAGTAATATAATAATATTTTGATTCATTAGTGTCCGATTAAAGAGTCAAGACCGCTTCGCTAATAGCCCCGAAATTTCGGGGAAGAACATAGACTTGATTGTAGCTAATTGATAAACAGCGAACTTTAAATTCAAAATATTCTAAAAAATAAAATTTTTTCCCCGATAGCGGGACGTAATAAGCAAGCCCTTTTTTTTATAAACTTAGAAAACC
>TARA_R110002051_G_scaffold173090_11_pt1 | contig 11628 bp, 10 predicted proteins | sample TARA_R110002051 | Tara Oceans TARA_R110002051 (sample SAMEA4397023) | marine metagenome | biome: Polar Biome; feature: [MES] marine water layer (ENVO:01000295) within the mesopelagic zone...; material: water (ENVO:00002006), including particulate matter (ENVO:01000060) such...
CCCGCTCCCCGATCTCCAGGACGAGGTCCGCCGCCGTGATCACGGCCTCCGAGAGGATGAGCTGGACGCCATGCTCCTTGGTCAGGGCTTCGAGACGGCTTGCGGTATTCACCGTGTCGCCGACCGCGGTCAGGCCCATCGTGTCCCGGTAACCAAGCTCGCCGACAATGGCCGGGCCGCCATGGATACCGATACCGATACGCAATGGCTTGTCCAGATCCGCCGCCAGTGAAGCGTTCAGCCGTTGCAGGTTTTCGCCCATGTAGCGGGCCGCCAGAATGGCGTTGCGGGCACCAACCTTCATGCCCCGGTCGATGCCGAACAGGGCCATGATGCCGTCGCCGATGAATTTGTCGATGCGTCCGCCCGCGCTTTCGATGGCATGGCCCATTTCGGAAAAGTAACGGTTCAGGATGAAAACCGTGTCATAGGGCAGGCGCTGTTCGGTCAGCTCGGTAAAGCCCCTGATATCGGCAAACAGCACGACGATGTCGCGCTCCTGCCCGGCGTGATAATCCGGCCGGGCCCCCGTATCCTCGACACGTGCCTGCGCCGGCGGCAGCAGGGGCGTCACTTCCAGGTCGACGGTGGGGACGGTCTGACAGGCGAGCCGCACATTGTCCGGTGCGCCGACCCGTTTCAGAACCTTGGCTTCAAGCTCGGAGGGCGGTGGCAGGGTATCCAGTCCGCTGCCGATCCACACCCGGCAGGTCGAACAGCGTCCCCGGCCGCCGCAGACGGAGGCGTGAGGGATGCCGGCACGCCGGCTGGTCTCTAGGATGGTGGCACCGGCACGCAGTCCCACTTTCTGGCCTGTGTGATAGGTCAGGGTGACGTCCGGCTCGGTCTTCTTCAGGATATGCAGGCGCACGGACCGGGCGGCAAAAGCCAGAAGAACCAAGCCATAATAACTGTACTCGACGGTACGCACCCAGGTCAGAAATGCCTGCTGTTCCGCGCCCCGGGGCAGCGCGAAAGACTTGAGAACGAAGCCCAGCCATGCGCTGTCTTCCGCCATGCGCAGCACTTCCATGCCGGAAGCGACAAAACCGGCGAGGGAGAGGGTTGGCACCATCACGGCAAGGGTGAGCCAGAGTGGCAGAAGCCGGCGGTATCCCGGTTTGAACCGCAGCCAGAGATGCAGACCGATGCAGCCGTGAATCCATGATGTCAGAAGCAGTAGGGTCTGGCTGACGATGTAATGCGGTGCGAACTTCCAGACCACCAGCTGGACATAGAGATAGGACGGGTCGGCATCGAAAAACTCGTCCAGGGCGCGGGTGCCCATCGCGTGGTTGATCAGAAAGACCGGTATGGAAAGACCGAGCGTGAGCTGGGCGATCTCCGCCCGGCTCATGCCCCGGAGGGAGTCCCGCCGAAAGATCGCGACAAGCGCGATAGCCAGATGCAGCGTCAGGGCGGAATAAAGGGCTGCCGTGGGGAGCGCCTGGTGCCAGAAGATCATGAACCATTTGCCGCTCGTCAGCAGAGCCTCGATGGAGAGGATACCGGCGGCATGGTTCAGCAGATGGGTGGCGACGTAAGTGAACAGAACCAGCCCGGAAAGAGTATGCACCCGTCGCCAAAGCGGGCTGTTCCGGCCACGCGGTTTCGCTACATCGTCAGACAAGCTGTTCGCTCCGGCTATCCGCGTCTGCCAGTTTGGCCAAAAAGCTATTAGATAATCAATCCTGGTGAAAACCCAGTCCTTTGAATTTTCTGTGAGATCGGGTACACGAGCAGGAAGGCATATCGCAGATGCCGATTGGGGCCAGGTTCGCAAATCCATGAGCGCACTATTATCCATTCGGAAGCTGACCAAGCGTTTCGGTTCGATCACGGCCGTTGACGGCCTGGAGTTCGAGGTTGGGCGCGGAGAGGTTCTGGGCTTCCTCGGTCCGAACGGGGCCGGCAAATCCACCACCATGAAAATGATTTCGGGTTTCCTGGCGCCGACAGCCGGAACCGCGCTTGTCGCCGGGCATGATGTCCGGCAGGCGCCGCAGGCGGTGAAGGCCGCGATCGGCTACCTGCCCGAGGGCGCGCCGGCCTATCCGGACATGACGCCGCTGTCCTTTCTCTGCTTCGTCGCGCGGATTCGCGGCATTGCCGAGAAAGACGTGGCGGACGCCGTCGAGCGGGTGATCGTGCAGACCCGTCTGGCGGATGTGGTCATGCAGCCGATAGAAACCCTGTCCAAGGGCTTCAAACGCCGGGTCGGTCTGGCGCAGGCGCTGGTCCACGATCCGGAAGTGCTGATCCTGGACGAGCCGACGGACGGTCTCGATCCGAACCAGAAGCACGAGGTGCGTGGTCTGATCCAGGGCATGGCGGCGGAGAAATGCATCATTGTCTCCACCCATATTCTGGAAGAGGTCGACGCGGTCTGTACCCGGGCCATGATCATTGCCCGGGGCCGTGTACTGGCGGATGGCACGCCCGCGGATCTGAAGGCGCGTTCCGGCTCCGCCAGCTTGGATGATTATTTCCGCGAGGTCACGGGCCATGCGTAATATCGGTCTGATCTTCCGGCGTGAATTCGCCGCCTATTTCGCCACGCCGCTGGCCTATATCTTCATCGTCATTTTTCTGGTCATGGCCGGAACGATGACGTTCTTCGTCGGCGGGTTTCTCGCCCGCGACCAGGCGGATCTGCAGCCTTTCTTCGGCTTTCACCCGTGGCTCTATCTGTTTCTGGTACCGGCCCTGTCCATGCGGCTCTGGGCCGAGGATCGCAGGCTCGGCACCATCGAGCTCCTGCTGACCCTGCCGATCACCATGGTCGAGGCCGTGCTCGGAAAGTTTCTGGCGGCCTGGGCCTTTACCGGTGTCGCGCTGGTTCTGACCTTCCCGCTCTGGATCAGCGTCAATTATCTCGGCAACCCGGATAATGGCGTCATCGTCGCGTCCTACCTCGGCAGCTATCTGATGGCAGGCGCCTATATGGCCATCGGCTCGCTGATCTCGGCGATGACCAAGAACCAGGTGATCGCCTTTGTTGTAACGGCGGCGGTCTGCTTCCTCTTTACCGTGGCGGGCTCACCGATCCTGCTGAACTATTTCGAGAACTGGGCGCCGGGCGAGCTGGTCCAGACCATCGCCAGCTTCGGCTTCATGACGCATTTTCAGGCTATCCAGCGCGGTGTGATCGATCTGCGCGACCTGATCTTCTTCGGCTCCGCGATTGTCATCGCGCTGACCGCGAATGCCTATGTCATCGACTGGAAGAAGGCGGAATAGGATGAGCGCGCCCTCTGACATGACCTCCCCGGCCCCAACCGCCTCCGCCGGGCCCCGCAGCAGCTTTTTCACGCAGGGACGCCTGGCTGTCGCAGCCCTGTTCCTGCTGCTGACGCTTTTCCTGGCGCTGAACGTGCTGTCCTCGGCCCTGTTCACCTCGACCAGGCTCGACCTGACCGAGGAAAGGCTCTTTTCGCTCTCTGACGGGACCGAAGAGCTGCTTGAGAGCATCGTGGAGCCGGTCACCCTGAAGTTCTATTATTCGGAGGCACTGGGACGGGAGGTTCCGTTCTACGGCATTTATGCCGGACGGGTGCGGGATCTGCTTGGCGAATACGCCGCCCGGTCAGACGGCAAGGTCCGCGTCGAGATTTACGATCCGGCGCCTTTCACGGAGCTTGAAGACCGCGCCGTGGCGGACGGGCTGCAGCAGATACCGTTGCAGGAAGGCGGGGAGCAGGTGTTCTTCGGCCTCTCCGGCACCAATCTGACCGACGATCTCGAAGTCATCCCGTTTCTGCAGCCGGAGCGGGAAACTTTCCTCGAATATGATATCTCGCGCCTGATCTACGCTCTTGCGAAACCGAAGCGCACAGTGCTCGGCATCGTCACCAGCCTGCCGATGCAGGGCACGGTGCGGATGAACGCCATGGGGCAGCAGACGCCGGTGGCGCCGTATATCATCGCGGACCAGATCGGCGCGACCTACGAGACCCGGTACCTGAACGCGGATTTCGACAAGATCCCGGACGACGTTACCGTGCTGATGCTGGCCCATACCGCCGAGCTTGGGCCGCGCGCGCAGTTCGCCATCGACCAGTTCCTGCTTGGCGGCGGCAAGGCGCTGATCTTCGTTGATCCCTATGCCGAGTCCGAAGCTGGCCAGGCCCAGTTCTTTGGCCAGACAACCCCGGAAAGCAGCACTCTCGCGACCCTGTTTGATCATTGGGGCGTGATCTACGACCCGACCCGGATCGCGGCCGACCGGATGACCGCGCGCAAGGTGCAGCCGGGCGAGGGCCGGAGGCCGGTGGATTACGTGGCCTGGCTGGAACTCAAGGGCAGTAATATCGACCAATCCTCACCGATCACGACGAATGTGGACACGCTGGCCGTTGCCAGTGCGGGACATATCGCGCTGGCGGAGGATGCGGTGGTGACGATGACGCCCCTGATCTCGACCTCGCTCGGCTCGGCCGAGCTGGATGTCGGACAGGTGAAGGGCATGCGCTCCCCGGAAGCCCTGTTGCGCAGCTATCAGCCCGGCCCGGAAGCGCTGGTCGTCGCCGCGCGCCTGACTGCGGACAGTGTCACGACGGCGTTCCCCGACGGCCCGCCGGAAAAGGCGGTGAAGGAAGGCGAAGACGCGCCGAGTGCGGAAGATGACGCCGCCTACAAGGCGAAGTTCCCGCAGGTCTTGACGAAATCGACCGCGCCGCTCGATGTGATCGTCGTTGCCGACAGCGATGTGCTGGCAGACCGGTTCTGGGTCCGGGTGCAGCAGTTCTTCGGCCGCCGGGTGCCGGTGCCGGTGTCGGGCAATGGCGACTTCGTGCTGAACAGCCTCGATGCCCTGTCCGGCAGCAGCACGCTTCTGGGCCTGCGCGGCCGGGGCTCCACCTCCCGTCCGTTCGAGGTGCTGGAGCAGATCGAGCGTGAGGCGGAGAAGCAATACGCCGCCCGCGAAGAGCAGTTGCAAAAGACCCTGGCGGAAACACAGCAGCGGTTTGACGCGCTGCGGCGCGGCATGCCGGACGGCTCGGCCGCCATTGTGACCGAGCAGGAACAGGCAGAGATCGAGGGATACCGGCAGGAGATCCTCCGGATACGCGGTGAGCTGCGTGCCGTGCAGCGTTCGGTCCGGGAGGATGTCGACCGGCTGGAGACAGAGCTCTGGTTCTACAATATCGCTTTGGTGCCGATCCTGATTACGATCCTGGCGCTTATCCTTGCCTTCTGGCGCAGTCTGCGCCGCCGGCGCCGTCATGCGTCCGTGGCCGCCGGTTAGGGAGAGACCGATGCTGAGCTTGCGTTCGCTGGGAATTCTGGCCTCTGTCACTGGAGCGGTGCTCTTGGCTGCGGTGCTTGCCGTTCTCTGGCGCCATGATGCGACGATCTCCGTGCTGGACAACGCCCCGGCTTTTCCGGGTTTGGAGCAGCAGATCCCGGATATCGCCCGGGTCGAGATGTCCTGGAACAAGGATGGCGCGGTCGAGCAGGTCAGTATCGTCCGGGAGGACGGGACCTGGCGCATTGCGGAACAGGGCGGCTATCCGGCGGACACGGGCCGGGTCCGGGATTTCATTCTCTCGCTGGCGGAGTTGACGCTGGTCGAGGCGAAGACGGCCGATCCGGCACGCTATGCCCGGCTCGGCGTCTCCGATGTGACGGAAGCAGGCTCCGGGGCGACCCGGGTGCGGCTGCTCGGCCGGGGCGGCGACGCCATTGTCGATGCGCTGATCGGAAGTGACCGGACGAGCGGTAGCGGCGGTGCGATGCTCTATCTGCGGCAGAACAAGGATGCCCGCTCATGGCTCGCGCATGGTCAGGTCGATGATGTGCATCGCGTGGCTTCGTGGACGGATGAGGCAGTGGTGGATATCGGCGCCGACCGGATCCAGGAGATCCATCTGACGAGCCCGAGCGGCGAGGTGCTGGAAGTCCGCCGCATGGATGACAGCGAGAAGCCGTTCAAGCTGATGAATATGCCGGAAGGCCGGCAACTGGCGACGTTCTACACAGTGAACGAGATCACGGACGGCCTGTCGGAGCTGAAATTCGAGAATGTCCGGGCGATGCAGGGCATGACTTTCGAGCCGTCCCTTGGCAACGCGATTTATCAGACCAGAAGCGGCCTCACCGTGATCGTCGATTTCGCGGAAGTTCCGGGCGCCGACGGTGTCATGGAAACCTGGACGCATTTCTCGATCAATGTCGCCCCGGACGCGACGGAAGAAGCCAAATCCTTTGCCGCCGCCAATGTGGAGCGGCTCTCAAGCTGGGCCTACCGGCTGTCCGACAGCCGTTTGCAGAGACTCCGCCACAGCATGGAATCGGCAACGAAACCGGCCACGGAAGGCTGAACCTGCCTGACTGCCCTGTCAGCCCGGGAGCAGGGGCCAGGTATCGCCGACCCGGTAGCCACCGGGCCAGGGATCTGTCGGATCCAGCAGATACTGGAAATTCCCGGTAATCCAGGCACTGCCGGTGATCGAGGGAATGATCGCCGCCAGCCCGCCGATTTCGGTCTCTTCCTCGATCCGGCCGGTGAAGGTCGAGTCGATGATGGAGCGGGCGGTGAGCCGGTCCCCGACCTGCATGCGGCCCGTGGCCCGGAGCAGGGCCATGCGGGCGGAAAGAGCCGTTCCGGTTGGCGACCGATCGATCTTGCCGGGCTCGATGGCGACGGCATGCCGGGTCTCAAGCCCTTTGGCGCTGTCTGTCAGGCCGCCTGCGAAGAGGCAAAAGGAGATGTGCCGCCAGTCCGGGTTCGTCGGGTGGCTGAAACCGAGTTGTTCCGTCGCCGCGCGGGTCAGCCTGGCTCCGAGATCCGCGAGAGCGCGGCCTTCGTCCGGCCGGATGCTAAAGCCGAGGGCATCCGCGTCGACGATGACGAAACTGTCGCCGCCATAGGCAGTCGATACCGTCAGCGTGCCATACTCTTCCACCTCCAGCGGCACGTCGATGGCGGCGGCGAAGGAGGGATGGTTGCGCACCGTGATGCTTTCCGCCTTGCCGTCCCGGCACTGCGCCTCGACCGCGACCAGACCGCCGGGCGCCTCCAGCATGAAGCGGGTCACGGGCTCTTCCATCGGCACGATGCCGGTCTCCAGCAGGACGGTGGAAACGCAGATGGAGTTGGAGCCGGACATGGGCGGGGTATGCACCGGCTCCATGATGATCCAGCCCATGGCCGCGCGCGGATCTTTCGGCGGCACCAGCAGGTTCACATGCCGGAAGACGCCGCCGCGCGGCTCGTTCAGTATGAAATCCCGGAGCGTTCCGTCTTTGGCGATCCAGCGGGCCTGCTCCCAGATCGTGTCGCCCGGCGGTGGTGTGACCCCGCCGACAATGACATCGCCAACCTCGCCCGCGGCGTGGCATCCGACCACATGGATCTGTTTGGTGCTTCTCATGGAACTTTCCCGTCCCCACGCTATTTCACTTCAGTAGCGTATGACGATGCCAGGTCAGGCAACAGGTCTGCTTGAACAGGCGAGACGATGCCTGCACTCTGGAAACCAGCCGCGTGTCCAGCCTGCCGCGTTTAATGACGGCCAGAAAGCAGAGATGAGCAAAGCCTTCGTCAAAGAGAACGACAGCGACTTCGAGGAAGAGGACGAGATCCCCGATCCCTCCCCGAAAGGCGTCAAGAACTACATCACCCCGCGCGGCTTCAAGGCGCTGCAGGATGAGCTGAAGCACTTGCGCCGGGAAGAGCGTCCGAAGGTCGTTGAGATTGTGTCCTGGGCCGCCGGAAACGGCGACCGCTCGGAGAACGGCGATTACATCTACGGCAAGAAGCGGCTGCGCGAGATTGACCGCCGCATGCGGTTTCTTCTGAAGCGGCTGGAAGCATCGGAAATTGTCGATCCGCTGCAGCAGCCGAACAAGGATCAGGTGTTTTTCGGTGCGACCGTGACCTATGCGGATGAAGAAGACAAAGAGCGCACGGTGCGCATTGTCGGTATCGATGAGGCGGACCTTGAGCGTGGCGAGGTGAGCTGGATCGCGCCGATTGCCCGGGCCTTGCTGAAAGCGGAAATCGGCGACGTGGTCGAGGTGCGCACGCCGCGTGGCCCGCAATCCGTCGAGGTGACGAACATATCCTACGAGAGCAAATAGCCGGGATGCCGATGCTCCCGCTGCCGAAACCGCCGCCCAGGGAACGGACCGCCGAGGGAAAGCTGCGCCGGGTCGGTGTCGAGCTGGAATTCGCCGGGCTCTCTGTCGACCGGACCGTGGAGCTTCTGCAGGATGCGTTTGGCGGCAAGGCGGAAAAAATAGACGCTCACCGCACCCTGTTGCATCACGAAGAATGGGGCGAGACGACCGTCGAGCTGGATCTCCAGTATGTGCATGACAATGCAGGCCGGGAGGATGACCCGGACGGCTCCGGCACATTGTTCGGCGATCTCGAGCTGCCGGAAGGTTGGCGCGGCCCGCTCGGCGAGGCCCTGACCGGTCTGGTGCCGGTGGAGATCGTATTCCCGCCGATCCCCTGGTCCCGTCTGGGTGACCTCGACGACGTGTTCTCGCTCCTGCGCCGGCATGGCGCCCTCGGCACCCGCGAAAGCGCGCTTTACGCCTTCGGGCTGCATCTGAATGTCGAGGTCGCGACCGGTGCGCCGGAAGAAATCCTGCATGTCCTGCAGGCCTACCTGCTGCGGTCCGAAAGCCTGAGGGATGCCGTCGCGGTGGATATCACCCGCCGCATTCTGCCGCACACCGCGCATTTCCCGGAAAGCTATGCCCGGAAGATCCTTGCCGCCGATTATCCGGCGGATCTCGAAACGATGATCGACGATTACCTGCTGATGAACCCGACCCGGAACCGGGAGCTCGACATGCTGCCGCTGTTCGCGCATCTGGCGCCGGACCAGGTGCGGAGCCGGACGAAGGACGTTCTGATCAAACCGCGCCCGACCTATCATTACCGGCTGCCGAACGCCGATCTTGGCGATCCTTCCTGGTCCGCGATAACCGAATGGAACCGCTGGGTCACGGTGGAGGAGCTGGCGGCGGATCCTTCGCGGCTTGAAGAAGCCATCGCCGGTTTCCGCGCGGCGACGGAAGCCAGTTTTCCGGGACGTTTGCGCCGCCTGTTCGGTGTCGAATGAGCGGTACGTCATCACGCCCGCTGATCGGGATTTCCACCTCAAGCAAATCCGGTTTGATTCCACTGTCCTTTCACCGGTTCGCGATCTGGCGTGCCGGCGGGCGCAGCGTGCGGCTTGGCCCGGACCGGCCGCTCGATGCGGATGCGCTGGACGGCGTGATCATCGGCGGCGGCAGCGATCTGGCGCCGACGCTCTATGGCGGCGAGGTGGCGATAGAAGAGGGCATCGACCCGGAACGGGACGCCTTCGAACTCGCCCTGCTGGATCACTTCCGGGACGGCAAGCGGCCTGTGCTCGGCATCTGCCGGGGGGCACAGATCCTGAACGTGTTTTTCAGCGGCACCCTGCACAGCGAGATTTCCGAGGCCTATCCCGGTGCCCGCGCCCGCCGGACGCCGCTTCCGGTGAAGCGGATCGAGATCGATGTCGGCTCGCGCCTGCATGAGATGCTGGGCGTCAGCTGGTGCCGGGTGAACAGCATCCATCACCAGTCCGTGGATGAGCTTGGCTACGGGCTGAAAGTTTCCGCGCGTGACCGGCGGGGCATGGTGCAGGGGATCGAAAGCGAAGGCGACCGGTTGTTTTTCGGCGTGCAGTGGCACCCGGAATTCCTGGTATTCAACCGGGCGCAACAGCGCCTCTACCGCGCCCTGATCCGTGCCGCCTCTCGGAAAGAATAGTCCCGCTTTCTTGCCGATTGCGGTTGCGGCTCGTTCCGGGGCGCCCGCTGGTCAGGCCCGGCCCGGCCCGGTACTTTCGTATACAATTATGAAAACAAGGGAGGAGGACCCCAATGGATCTGGATCAACTTTTTGAACAAGGCATGGAAACCCGCAAGAAGGTGCTCGGCAACGAATATGTCGAGAACAGCTTCAACAATGCGGACGAGTTCTCGATGATCCTGCAGAAGTTCGTCACCACCCACGCCTGGGGCGCCTGCTGGGGCCGGGACGGGCTGGAGCTGAAGACCCGTTCCATGCTGAACCTCGCCATGCTGGCGGCGATGGGCCGGGAACATGAACTGCGCCTGCATCTGCTCGGCGCGCTGAACAATGGCGTGACCAAGAACGAGATGGCGGAAATCTTCATCCAGGTCGCGACCTATGCCGGCTTTCCGGCCGCTGTCACCGCGTTCAAGGTGGCCCGCGAAGTCTTCAAAGAGCAGGGAGTCTGAGCGATGGCTTCCGACAACAAACCGGTCGTCGGCTGGATCGGCCTCGGCATGATGGGCTGGCCGATGGCCCGGCACATGGTCGAGGCGGGCTATGATGTCCGCGTCTTCGATCTGCGCTCTGAGACCTCCCAGCGCTTCGCAGGTGAGATTGGCGGCGAGGTGGCGCCCACGCTGGAAGCGCTTGGCGCGGCATCGGATATCGTCGTCACCATGGTGCCGGACGGCAAGGCCGCCCGCATGGCCCTGATCGACGGCGCCGACAATGCCTCCAAGGGCATGAAGAAAGGCGCCGTGGCCATCGATATGAGCTCGTCGGAGCCGACCGGTACGGTCGCGCTTGGCGCGGCTTTGAAGGAAAAGGGCATCTCGCTGTGCGATGCGCCGGTCTCCGGCGGCACCTGGCGGGCCGAGGAAGGCTCGCTCGCCATCATGCTCGGCGGCGCGGATGACGCGGCGCTGGATGCGGCCGAGGGGATCATGGAGCCGATGAGCCGGGTGGTCATCCGCACCGGCCCGCTTGGCTCCGGTCATGCCATGAAGTGCCTGAACAACTATCTCTCGGCCATTGCACTCAGTGCCACCAACGAGGCCATTCTGGTCGGCGCCAAGTTCGGCCTCGACCCGAGCGTGATGATCGACGTCATCAATGTCTCGACCGGCCGCAGCAACAATTCCGAGACCAAGTTCAAACCGTCGGTGCTGACCCGCAAGTTCGACGCCGGTTTTGCAACGGCCCTGATGACCAAGGATGTCGGTATTGCCGCTGGGCTCGCCGAAAGCCAGGGTCAGGACATGCCGATCCTGAAACTGCTGACCGGCATCTGGGGTGAGTTCAACGAAGCCCATCCGGGCAGCGACCATTCCGCCTCGATCCAGTATTGGGAAGAGCGGAATGGCGAGAAGCTGGAGCCGACGAAGGGCTGACTATCTCGCGAGTAGAGCCCGGCTTCACTGGGTTCCTGCTGTCGCAGGAATGACGATCCTTTTTAAGCCGTCATCCTCGCGCATGCGGGGACCCAGCGATCATCGGGCTGATTTCGTGAAGGCCTTGCCATTCTTCCGCCGCATCCCTTCCGGAACATTGTGTCTGCACACAGTAAAGGGAGGGTGCGCATGATCCGGATTTTCGTTGTCATCGGATTGCTGATGTTGTGTCTGCTGCCAGGCACATCACCCGCGGCAGGCCCGGTTGATACGGTCATCGCCGGGATCAGGGCCGAATGCGCGGCGATCGACAATGGTGTCCTGACGGTGGAGACGGGAGCGGTTCGCTCGATGGATCTTACCGGCGACGGCAAGCAGGACGCGGTGATCGACGGGCAGGACCTCAGTTGCTCCAGCTCCCATACGCTGTTCTGCGGCGGCACCGGCGGG
>TARA_R110002051_G_scaffold73125_4_pt1 | contig 11623 bp, 9 predicted proteins | sample TARA_R110002051 | Tara Oceans TARA_R110002051 (sample SAMEA4397023) | marine metagenome | biome: Polar Biome; feature: [MES] marine water layer (ENVO:01000295) within the mesopelagic zone...; material: water (ENVO:00002006), including particulate matter (ENVO:01000060) such as......
GGCCCTCCCCGTGCCCTTCGTCATCGATCACATGGGCCGGGTGGATACCAGCCTTGGTACCGACCAGCCGGCGTTTCGTGCGCTTCTCGCGATGGCGGAGCGGGACAACTGCTGGGTCAAGGTCTGCGGCTCGGAACGGATCTCCCGCTATCCCTTCGATGCCGCCGTCCCCTTTGCGCGGGCGCTGCTCGAGGCAAGTCCGGATCGCACGCTGTGGGGCACAGATTTCCCGCATCCCAATCTCAAGGAACCTGTCGATGAGGCAGACCTCGTGGACCTGGTCCAGAGGTTTGCGCCCGCTGAGGAGGAGCGTCAGCGGCTGCTCGTGGACAATCCCGCGCGGCTATACGAATTCGCCACCTGAACGGCGTCTATTGGAGGAGGAGGAAGACATGATACATCCACGAACACAGAGGCCCGGGCTACTCCGGCGAACCCTGATGAGGGCCGCCGTTTCGGCTCTGGTCCTTACCAGTGCCGCACCGGCGATCGTCCATGCGCAGGAAGACTACCCCAGCAGGGAGATCACCCTCGTGCTGCCGTTCGGGCCTGGCGGGATCGCCGACATCACGGCCCGCGTCGTTGCCGAAGCTCTCGGGAGGAAGCTCGGCAAGCAGATCGTGATCATGAACCAGCCGGGCGCCGCAGGCTCTGTCGCCGCCCGTGCCGCGCTCAATGCGCCCGCCGACGGCTATACGCTTGCGCTCCTCTCCAACGGCACCGCCATCAGTGTGCCGCTGTTTGAAAACCTGCAGTTCGACCCGCTGAAGGACTTCGTCCCGGTCTCCAGCCTTGCCTATTTCGACTTCGTCTTCGTCACCAAGGAGGGCGGCGCGTTCAAGACGCTCGCGGACGTCCTTGCCGCCGCCAAGGCCGAACCCGGGGCTCTGAATGTCGGGACCATCAACGTCGGCAGCAGCCAGAACCTGGCGGCGGAACTGTTCAAGTCGACGGCGGGGGTTGATTTCACCATCATTCCCTACAAGGCGACACCGGATCTGCTGGTCGCCCTGCTGGGCGGCGAACTGGATGTCATCATCGACAGCCAGACGGCGCTGAAGGCGGCGCTGGAACAGGGCCAGGCCACCGCGCTTGCCTCCTCCGGCCCGACCCGCTCCAAGCTCCTGCCCGACCTGGCGACGGCGCAGGAACAGGGCGTGGAAGGGTTCGACGTGACGTCCTGGAACGCGATCTTTGCGCCGACCGGAACACCGCAGCCGATCGTCGACACGCTCAATGCGGCCCTTACCGAAGTGCTGGCAGAGCCGGCCATCCAGGAACGGTTTGCCGATCTCGGCGTCGAAGCCCGCTCCAGCACGCCGCAGGAGATCGGCGACCGGCTGGCCGCCGACATCGAGAAGTGGGGCGCCGTGATCGAGAAGGCCGGCATTCCGAAGCAGTAGGACCCGGCAGGGCCTGATGGCGAGAACTACCCGCTGCACTCCGCCCGGAAGGACAAGAGCCGTCGGCTCCCTTCCGGGCTTTCGATGTCCGTCAGCCGTAGATGCCGCGCACCAGCCGGCGTACCGACGACTCGATCTTCAGCCAGTCCTTCTCGCTGCGCAGCGGCAGGCCGGCGAACTCGCCGGTGGCGACGGCGGAGATGACGAGGTGCTGGATGGCGGCAAACAGGATGCCGTTGACGGTCGGTGCATCGACGCCCTTCGGGGCGGTGAGGCTGCCACGCATGCGGTCCAGCCACTTGGCAAGCGACCGGGAGCGCGCCTCGGCGAGCCTGCGCACCTGCGGGGTGTCCTTGGAGACTTCCCAGGCGATGATCTTGCAGACCAGCGGATCGTGGCGCAGCGCCTCCATGTAGAGGAGCGCCAGTCGCTCCATCAGGTCGCCGTAGGTCAGGAGGAACATGCCGCCGGAATCTTCGGGAATGCGCTCCTTCACCCAGTCGCCCAGATCGGCGCCGATGGCGTCGAGCAGGCCGTCCAGCCCGCCGTAGTAGCGATAGATCAGCTGCTTGTCGCAACCGGCCCGGCGGGCGACCGCATTGATGCCGAACCCCTGGAAGCCCTCTTCCGCCAACAGGCTCCGCGCCGCCTGAAAGATGGCGGCCTCCGTCTGGACGCGGTTCTTCACGCGCCGTTCGGGAACGGGTTCGACCAGGGCTTCCTGCACTGCAAGCATAGACGGCACTCCAACGTCGTTTGCCGATAAGCCGCAGTGATCGTTGAAACAACCGCACGCGGGCGGCCATACACAGAAACCCGCAGGGATTGCGCCGAACGGGTGCAGCGGGTAACCCTCGCCCGTCATTTCCCGCCGCCCTTCCCTCTCCCCCTGGCCCTTCCCCATGCTGATCATCTTCGAAAGCATCCTGCCGATCTTCCTGCTGGTCCTCCTCGGGGTCGCCTTGAAGCGAAGCCCCTTGATCAACGGCACCTTCTGGGAAGGGCTGGAGCAATGCGGCTATTACGTTCTGTTCCCGGCCCTGCTCTTCCACACGCTCGCAACCGCCGATTTCTCGACCATGGAGATCGGCGCGATCGGCACCGCCGCCGTCGTGGCCGTCGTGGCAATGTGCGCACTGGTGCTGGCGCTCTGGCTTGTCCTGAAGCGGGTCGGCGTCCCGGCTTCGGCCTTCAGCTCCGTCTTCCAGACCGCCACCCGCTGGAACGCCTTCATCGCGCTCGCCATCGCCCAGAAGATCCAGGGAGACTACGGGCTGACCGTGGTGGCGCTGGTGATGGCCGTGATCATCCTGCCGATCAACTTCATCAATGTCGGGGTGCTGTTGTCGTTTTCCGGCGCGCGCATGAGCTACGGCACCTTCGCGCTGCGGATCATCACCAATCCGATGATCATCAGCAGCATTTTGGGCGTCATCGTCAACCAGGCGGGGATCCCGATCTATGCGCCGCTGATGAGCACGGTGGATCTCGTCGCCCGTGCGGCGCTCAGCCTCGGGCTGATCGCGGTCGGTGCCGGGCTGCGGGTTTCGGATGCGCTGAAGCCGCGACCGCTCGTGCTGTTTTCCACGGCGCTGAAGCTTGCCTTCTTCCCGCTGCTGATGATCGCGGTTGCACTTCTGGCCGGAGTCACCGGCCCGGCGCTGGTGATGCTGGCGCTGAGCGCCAGCGTGCCGACCGCCATGAACGGCTATATCCTTGCCAAGAAGATGGGCGGCGATGCCGAGCTCTATGCCGCCACCGCCACGGTGCAGACGGTCTTCTCCTTCGTCACCATCCCGCTCGTGCTGATGATCGCCGGTCAGCTCGCGGCGGGATAGAGCAGATCGACGATGTAGGAAGCATCGAAGCGGGCATCGAGCATGCCGTAGGTGGAGCGCCACCCTCCGGCAAGCCGCGTCTCGAGGAAGGCATCGGCGATCTTGCCGGCACCGAGCCGCGCCAGTTCGGCGGCACCGGCGGCCAGCGCCAGCTGCTCGACGAGCAGGCGAGCCGCCCCCTCATCCGTCTCGCAGAGCGCCATGGCAGCCCGCAGGACCTCGATCGTCTTGCGCCCGGAGGCGCCGAGATCCCGCTCGAAGCCGGAGAGGACGAGCTCGAAGAGGTCCTTGCCGCGCGACAACACCCGCAGCACATCGAGCGCCATGACGTTGCCGGAGCCCTCCCAGATGGCGTTGACCGGCGCCTCGCGATAGTGGCGGGCGAGCGGGCGCTCCTCGACGTAGCCGTTGCCGCCCATGCATTCCATCGCCTCGTAGATCAGCGACGGGGCGATCTTGCAGTTCCAGTACTTGATGACCGGCGTCATGACCCGCGCGAAGGCGGCATCGGCAGGATTGCTGGCTGCCTGATCGAAGGCCTCGGCCAGGCGGAAGGCCAAGGCGGTCGCGGCGGCGACATCGAGCGCCATGTCGGCCAGCACGCGGGTCATCAGCGGCTGGTCGATGAGGTTCTTGCCGAAGACGCTGCGGCCGCGGCAGTGGTGGACGGCTTCCGCCAGGGAGGCACGCATGATGCCGGCCGAGGCCAGCGCACAATCCAGCCGCGTCAGCGTCACCATGTCGAGGATGGTGCGTACGCCGGCACCGGGTTCTCCCAGCAGATAGCCGAAGGCATCGGTGAATTCGACTTCCGAGGACGCGTTCGAACGGTTGCCGAGCTTGTCCTTCAGGCGCTGGAACTCCAGCCCGTTTGCCGAACCGTCCTCCAGCAGGCGGGGCACCAGGAAGCAGCCGATGCCTTCGTTCGTCTTTGCCAGCATGACGAAGCCGTCGCTCATCGGCGCCGACATGAACCACTTGTGCCCGGACAGGCGGTAGATCCCCTCGCCGACCCGCTCGGCCGTCGACCGGTTGGCGCGCACATCCGTGCCGCCCTGCTTTTCCGTCATCCCCATGCCGATGGTGACGGCGGTCTTCTGCAGTGCCGGACGGTTCGACGAATCGTATTTGCGCGACAGGATCTTCGGGGCCCACTCCCTCTGCACCCGCGGCGATGCCATCAGCGCGGCGACAGAGGCGCTCGTCATCGTCAGCGGGCAGAGATGGCCGCACTCGAGCTGCGAGGTCAGGTAGAAGCGCGTCGCACGCGCCTTGTGCTCATGGCCCTTGGCTTCCGGAATGCTTTCCCAGACGGAGGAGTGCAGGCCGATCGACATCGAGCGGCGCATCAGCGCATGCCAGGCCGGATGGAATTCCACCACGTCGAGACGCTCGCCGCGCGGACCGTGGGTGCGCAGTTTCGGCGGGCTTTCGTTGGCCATCCGCGCCAGTTCCTGCGCTTCCGGCGAGGTCGCGTAATGGCCGATCGAATCGAACTCATCACGCAGGCTGCGATGCAGGCCGGCCGTGAGGTCGACGATCAGCGGATCTGATCGATAGGCGTTGATACCGGACCAGGGTTTCGGCTGGTTCAGTTCGGCAAGTTTCTGTTCGGTCCGGCTATTCTGTGTCATAGGCCGCTTCTAGCCCGTTTCTCCGAAAAATGCATGAGGATGAACCGACTTTTCCCGGCCATTCGCTTGCCCGTCCCGCAGCCAGTCATTATAGACGCCCGAACGCAAGCGGAGACGCCTCATGGTCTTCTTTCCCCACCGCCATCTCCTCGGCATCAAGGGTCTCACCGAACACGACATCACCTATCTCCTGGACAAGGCCGACGAGGCCGTCCAGATCAGCCGACAGCGAGAAAAGAAGACCTCGACGCTGCGCGGGCTGACGCAGATCAATCTGTTCTTCGAAGCCTCCACCCGCACCCAGGCCTCCTTCGAGCTCGCCGGCAAACGGCTGGGCGCCGACGTGATGAACATGTCGGTCGGCAATTCGTCGGTGAAGAAGGGCGAGACCCTGATCGACACGGCGATGACGCTGAACGCCATGCACCCGGACGTACTGGTGCTGCGGCACTCGTCGGCCGGCGCTGCCGCTTTGCTGGCCCAGAAGGTCGCCTGCTCCGTGGTCAACGCCGGCGACGGCCAGCACGAGCACCCGACGCAGGCGCTTCTCGATGCGCTGACGATCCGCCGCGCCAAGGGCAAGCTGTCGCGCATCATCGTCGCCATCTGCGGCGATGTCCTCCACTCCCGCGTCGCGCGCTCCAACATCCTGCTCCTGAACGCCATGGGCGCGCGGGTACGGGTGGTGGCGCCGTCGACGCTCCTGCCGTCCGGCATTGCCCAGATGGGCGCCGAGGTCTTCCACTCCATGGAGGAAGGCCTGAAGGATGCCGACGTGGTGATGATGCTGCGCCTGCAGCGGGAGCGCATGTCGGGCTCTTTCGTCCCCTCCGTGCGGGAATACTTCCACTTCTACGGTTTGGATGCCGAGAAGCTGAAGGCCGCGAAGGAAGACGCGCTCGTCATGCATCCCGGCCCGATGAACCGCGGCGTCGAGATCGCGTCCGAGGTCGCAGACGGCCCGCAGAGCGTGATCGAGCAGCAGGTGGAAATGGGGGTCGCCGTGCGCATGGCCGTGATGGAAACGCTGCTGCTATCGCAGAACCAGGGGCCGAGAAGCGAGGGATTGCGCGCATGAGCCAGGCCCTCGTTCTCACCAATGCCCGCATCCTCGATCCGTCCCGCAACCTGGACGAGGTCGGCACCATCATCGTCGGCGACGATGGCCGCATCCTGGCCGCCGGCGCCGACGCCCGCAACCAGGGCGCGCCCGAAGGCGCCGTTACCCGCGACTGCAAGGGGCTTCTTGCCGTTCCCGGCCTCGTCGATGCGCGGGTCTTCGTCGGCGAACCCGGCGCGGAGCACCGCGAAACGATCGAATCGGCCAGCCGTGCGGCAGCCGCCGGCGGCGTCACCTCGTTCATCATGATGCCCGACACGGATCCCGTGCTGGACGACATCGCGCTGGTGGAATTCGTCCAGAAGGCGGCGCGCGACAAGGCGGTGGTGAACGTCTATCCGGCTGCCGCCCTCACCAAAGGGCTCGCCGGCCATGAGATGACCGAGATCGGCATGCTCCAGAAGGCCGGTGCGGTGGCCTTCACCAACGGCCGCCAGCCGTTGCACGACACGCTGGTGCTGCGCCGGGCCATGACCTATGCCCGGGAATTCGACGCGGTGATCGCACTCGAGGCGCGCGACCGCTACATCGGCGCAGGCGTCATGAACGAGGGGCTGTTCGCAAGCTGGCTCGGACTTGACGGCGTGCCGAAGGAGGCCGAGATCATTCCGCTGGAGCGGGACCTGCGGATCGCCGGCCTCACCGGCGCCCGCTATCATGCCGCCAAGATTTCCGTTCCGGAATCGGCCGAGGCGATGCGGGTTGCCCGCCGCCGTGGCGCGAAGGTGACCTGCGGCATCTCCATCAACCATCTGTCGCTCAACGAGAACGACATCGGCGAATACCGCACCTTCTTCAAGCTCTCGCCGCCGCTGCGCACCGAAGACGACCGCATGGCCATGGGCGAGGCGCTGGCGGACGGAACGATCGACATCATCGTCTCCTCCCATGATCCGCAGGACGTCGACACCAAGCGCCTGCCGTTTGCCGATGCGGCGGATGGCGCCATCGGACTGGAGACACTGCTGGCGGCAGCACTTCGCCTGCATCATTCCGGTCAGGTGCCGCTGATGCGGCTTATCCACGCCATGTCGACCCGACCGGCCGAGATCTTCGGGCTGGACGCCGGCACCCTGAAGACCGGGGCGCGTGCCGACATCACGCTGATCGATCTCGACGAGCCGTGGCTCGTGTCGAAGGACGCGATCCTGTCACGGTCGAAGAACACCCCGTTCGAAGATGCCCGCTTCTCCGGTCGGGCAGTCGCCACCTATGTCGGCGGCAAATGCGTCCATGAACTTGAGGAGGCGAGCCTGTGAGCGACATCATGACCTGGCAGATCGGCGGCGGCGTCGCCGCTGCGGCCATCGTACTCGGATATCTTCTCGGCTCGATCCCCTTCGGGCTGCTTCTCACCCGCATGGCGGGGCTTGGCGACATTCGCGCCATCGGTTCGGGCAACATCGGCGCGACTAATGTGCTGCGCACCGGCAACAAGAAGCTGGCTGCCGCGACCCTGCTGCTCGATGCGCTGAAGGCAACCGCTGCCGCTCTCGCCGGCTTCTACATCGCCGGACCGGAAGCCGGGCTGCTTGCGGGCTTCGGCGCCTTCATCGGGCACCTGTTCCCGGTGTGGATCGGGTTCAAGGGCGGCAAGGGCGTCGCCACCTATATTGGCACGCTGCTCGGCGTGGCGCCGCTCTGGGTGCTGGCCTTTGCAGCCGTATGGCTAACAGTCGCCTTCGTCAGCCGCTACTCCTCCCTCTCGGCCCTGGTTGCAACGCTTGTGATTCCGGTTGCATTATGGATAGTAGGCGAGGAAAAGATTGCGCTGGTCATGGCCATCATGACGGCGGTGTCCTGGTGGCGGCACGAAGCCAATATCAAGCGGTTGCTGGCAGGCACGGAAGGCAAGATCGGCCAGAAGGGATAGCGATGCCTGAGGGCGGCGCAAGACGGATCGGGATTGCGCTGACCGACAGGCAAAGGATCGCCTGGCTTCGATTGATCCGCAGCGACAATGTCGGCCCCGCCACCTTCCGCGACCTCATCAATCACTTCGGCTCCGCCGAGGCCGCACTTTCCATGCTGCCTGAGCTCTCCAGCCGCGGCGGCGCGTCGCGCACCGTCCGGATCGCGACCGTCAACGAGGCCGAATGGGAGATCGAGAAGGCCCACCGATTGGGCGCACGGTTCATCGGCATCGGCGAGCCGGATTATCCGGCAGCGCTTCGGCAGATCGACGGTGCGCCGCCTCTGCTCGCGGCAAAAGGCCGCTCCGGGGTCGCCGCCCGGCCTTCCGTCGGCGTTGTCGGATCCCGCAATGCCTCGATCAGCGGCGCCAAATTCGCCGCGATGATCGCGCGCGACCTCGGCCGCGCCGGCTATACAATCACCTCGGGTCTCGCCCGCGGCATCGACACCGCCGCCCACCGCGCCAGTCTCGATACGGGAACAATCGCGGTTCTGGCGGGTGGGCTGGACCAACCCTATCCGCCGGAAAATTTCTCCCTCCTGGACGAGATCACCGACGGCAACGGCCTTGCAGTCAGCGAGATGCCGTTCGGATGGGAGCCCCGCGCCCGTGACTTCCCGCGCCGAAACAGGCTGATCGCCGGCATTTCACTCGGCGTCGTCGTGGTGGAGGCGGCGCAAAGATCCGGTTCGCTGATCACGGCCCGCATGGCGGGCGATTTCGGGCGGCTGGTTTTCGCGGTGCCGGGATCGCCGCTCGATCCCCGATGCCACGGCACCAACGGTCTTCTCAAGGAGGGGGCGATCGTCACGACCGAGCCGCAGGATGTCCTGGATGCACTGGCGCCCCTTTCGCAGATGGCCCCTCCCCCATCCTCCGTCATCGAGGAACCGGAGCAGGACGAAGGCGGCAGGTCGCTCCTGCCACCGGACGACAGCGAGCGACAACAGATCGTCTCGGCGCTAGGGCCGACCCCGGTCGAGATCGACGACATCATCCGCCATACCGGGCTTGATGCGTCCGCCGTATATCTGGTTCTCCTGGAGCTCGATCTTGCCGGACGCCTACACCGTCACTCCGGAGGGCTTGTCTCCATTGCGATGAGCGACTGAGCGCGGACGGCGGCCGGACTGCACGTCGCCCGCCTCGACATAGGCCATTTCGATCAGATAGCAGAGCATGTCTGCTCCCTCCTTCGAGGCGACCTGATGCAGTTCCCCGAGCATCTGGCGGATGTAGGCGATAGCCTCTGCGTCGCCGGAGCTCTGACGTTCCGATCCCATGATCCACCCTGTCTGACTGGGCCCCTCGCCAGGTGCCGGAAACCGGCCTGGCAGAGGCAGGATAATCCAGTAATCTAAAATTGCAACCTACAGAATATCCTCTATAGGTTGCACGACGTTGCATCGCTTAATTTGACGCTGGCACTTGACCGCAACGAAAAGGCCATCCATGTCGGAGGCCAAGACCTGCCCGGAACCATGTGGTTGTCCGGGCTCAGCCTCACCTTAGAGAAGCACAATGAACGTCGTCGTCGTCGAGTCTCCGTCCAAAGCCAAGACCATCAACAAGTACCTGGGCCCGGACTTCAAGGTTCTCGCATCCTTTGGCCATGTTCGCGATCTCCCTGCAAAGGACGGCTCCGTTCTGCCCGACCAGGACTTCGAAATGTTGTGGGAAGTGGACAGCGCCTCGCAGAAGCGCATGAAGGATATTGCCGACGCCGTCAAAGGCTCCGACGGACTGTATCTCGCGACCGACCCGGATCGCGAGGGCGAAGCGATCTCCTGGCATGTGCTCGACCTCTTGAAGAAGAAGCGGGTCCTGGGCGACATGCCGGTGAAACGCGTCGTCTTCAACGCCATCACCAAGAAGGCCGTGCTCGATGCCATGGCCAATCCCCGCGATATCGATGCGCCGCTGGTGGATGCCTACCTGGCGCGACGGGCTCTCGACTATCTCGTCGGCTTCAACCTGTCGCCGGTGCTGTGGCGGAAGCTTCCCGGCGCCCGTTCGGCCGGCCGCGTCCAGTCGGTCGCCCTGCGGCTCGTCTGCGACCGCGAGACTGAGATCGAGCGCTTCATCTCCGAGGAATACTGGAACCTCTCGGCCCTGCTGCGTACGCCGCGCGGCGACGAATTCGAGGCGCGCCTCGTCTCGGCCGACGGCAAGCGCTTGCAGAACCGCTCGATCAAGAACGGCGATGACGCCAACCGCCTGAAGACCCTGCTCGATGGCGCGACCTATGTCGTCGACAGCGTCGAGGCCAAGCCGGTCAAGCGCAATCCCGGTCCACCGTTCACGACCTCCACCCTGCAGCAGGCCGCCTCGTCCAACCTCGGTTTCAACGCGTCGCGGACGATGCAGGTGGCGCAGAAGCTCTACGAAGGCTTCGACATCGGCGGCGAGACCGTCGGTCTGATCACCTACATGCGAACGGACGGCGTGCAGATGGCGCCGGAAGCCATCGACGGCGCGCGTCGTGCGATCCAGAGCCAGTTCGGCGACCGCTACCTGCCGGAGAAGCCGAGATTCTACTCGACCAAGGCCAAGAACGCCCAGGAAGCGCACGAGGCCATCCGTCCGACGGACTTCAGCCGTTCGCCCGACAAGGTGCGGCCCTACCTCGATAGCGATCAGGCCCGGCTCTATGAACTGATCTGGAAGCGCGGCATCGCCAGCCAGATGGCCTCGGCCGAGATCGAGCGTACGACGGTCGAGATCCTTGCCAGCAATGGCGGTGAGAAGGCCGGCCTGCGCGCCGTCGGCTCCGTCGTGCGCTTCGACGGCTTCCTCGGCGCCTATGTCGATCAGCGCGAAGAAGGCGACAAGAGCGAGGATGACGACGAGGACGGCCGCCTGCCGCAGATCAACGCCCAGGAAGCGCTCGCCAAGAACAAGGTGAACGCCAGCCAGCATTTCACCGAACCGCCGCCGCGCTATTCGGAAGCCTCGCTGATCAAGAAGATGGAAGAACTCGGCATCGGCCGGCCCTCCACCTATGCGGCAACGCTGAAGACATTGAGCGACCGCGAATACGTCATCATGGACAAGCGCAAGCTCATTCCGCACTCCAAGGGGCGGCTGGTCACGGCCTTCCTCGAAAGCTTCTTCACCCGCTATGTGGAGTACGATTTCACGGCCGACCTCGAGGAAAAGCTCGACAAGATCTCCGCCGGCGAACTGGACTGGAAGCAGGTCCTGCGGGACTTCTGGAAGGACTTCTTCGCGCAGATCGAAGACACCAAGGAACTGCGGGTCACCAATGTTCTCGACGCGCTGAACGAGACGCTGGCACCGCTCGTGTTCCCCAAGCGGGAAGACGGCAGCGATCCGCGGATCTGCCAGGTCTGCGGCACCGGCAATCTGTCCCTGAAGCTTGGAAAATACGGCGCCTTCGTCGGCTGCTCCAACTATCCCGACTGCAACTTTACGCGCCAGCTCTCCTCCGATGGCAACGAAGCCGATGCCAGCGGCCTGAACGAGCCGAAAGCACTCGGCGCCGATCCCCATACGGGCGAAGAGCTGACGCTGCGGTCCGGGCGCTTCGGTCCCTATATCCAGCGCGGCGAAGGCAAGGAGGCCAAGCGGTCGTCGCTGCCGAAGGGCTGGAAGCCGGAAGACATCGACCACGAGAAGGCATTGGCCCTCATCAGCCTGCCACGCGACGTCGGACAGCATCCGGAAACCGGCAAGATGATCTCCGCCGGCCT
>TARA_R110002051_G_scaffold6231_10_pt1 | contig 11613 bp, 11 predicted proteins | sample TARA_R110002051 | Tara Oceans TARA_R110002051 (sample SAMEA4397023) | marine metagenome | biome: Polar Biome; feature: [MES] marine water layer (ENVO:01000295) within the mesopelagic zone...; material: water (ENVO:00002006), including particulate matter (ENVO:01000060) such as......
TACTGCGAGCGGCGGTCTTCACCCCGGAGGTGTTTGCCCGCTGGATGCTCCGGAGCGACAGTCACCGTTACACGGAATGGGCAACCGTTGCTTTTCCGACCGCCCGATATGATCGCCAAAGTAGGTAAATTAGCCGATTCATGTTTTGTTCTAAGCATGATAAAATTTGGTTATGCTTTCACTTGTTTACCTTCGTCTGCGCCTCATTGATGCCGAGCGAAACCGCAACCGGGTTTACGAGCTTGAGATCGATCATGATCTCTTTGGCGTCATTACAGTGACGGCACGGTTCGGCCGACATGGATCCAAACTTCGGGATGTTGTTTCTGTAGCCAGGAACCTGGATGAGGCAAATCACATCGCCACTTGCGCTCTACGCCGGCGCCTATCCGCACGGAGGCGTCTCGGAAGCGCTTATGTGCTCACGATGGCGAACGGAGACTGCGCGCCGCTGGTAAGTCATTGGCAAAAAGCTGGCGGTGCCGATCAGCGCGGGGCCGTCATTTCGCGCATTAAGCAGCGAAAACCCTATGTCTCGCCAGTCGAACTACCATTGTTCGCCGCTTAAGGAATTCCGACTGCTTGCCACCCTGTAGGGCCGGATGGTTTATTCGGCACTACAGGGTGGCAAGCGGGTAGCTTGATAGCGACTGATTTACCGATACAGTATTGACACGGTTGCGTGCCCGGCGGCGGCGCCCTGCATCGCCCTGCGCGACGCTGCGCGGGATATCGATCAGAAGCGTTGCAAGGGCAGGAACGACCCCGATGAACCAGATGATGCTGGCCAGTTCAGTCTTGCCGGCAACGTAAAAGGCAAGACCCGCGAGGAAGCCGGCCACGGACACGACCACGATTGCAGTTTTGACGCGGTTTGCGTTGGCGTGTTCCACATGGCTCGTTTTCCCTCAGATCAAGCGATCACCGCTGGTTCGTCGGAAAAAAGTCCTCCGGTTCCCACTCCCCTAGTACCTCCGCCATCATCGCGCAGGAGAAACAGGGCGTCGAGCGCCCGTTTCTCTGCGAGTCTTGCCCCCCTGTCGGGTCCGAGCACCATGAGCGCGGTCGCCCAGGCATCGGCATCGGCACAGCACCGAGCGACCACGGTGACCGATGCCGGTGAGGCGAGCACGGGAGCGCCGTGGTCGGGAGCCATGGTGTGTGATAGGCGGCGCCCCTGAACCTCGACCCAGTGGCGGTAATCGCCCGAGGTCGCCACGGCGGCATTGTCCAGGGCAAGGATGGCATGAGGTGTGCGGCGCCCGGGGTCCGGAGCCTCGACCGCAACTGTCCAAGGCTCGCCGTCGGACCGGAGCCCGAGCGCGCGCATTTCCCCGTCGATGCCGAGAAGGCCGTCCTCGATACCGTGGCTGCGCAGTGTCTCGGTCAGACGGTCGACACCGTAGCCCTTAGCGATGCCGTTCAGGTCGAGCACAAGCGGCGATGACTTTCGGACAAGGCCCGTGGCACCGTCGATCTCGAGCGCATCAAAGGCGGGCACCCGCTCGGCAGCCATCGCGGTCCGGATCCGCTCAGGTGCCGCGGTTTCCGTTCCGAAACCCCAGGCCATAACCGCGTCGCCCATGCCGATGTCGAAGGCCCCGCCCGAGGCGCGACCGATCTCCAGCCCGAGCCGCAGCACCTCCCTCAGCCGATCGGGCACTGACACCCACGCCCCCACGGGCGCTGCGTTGAGGCGCATCAAATCGCTGTCGGGTTTCCAGGTGGACATCTGCGCGTCCACTTCGTCGACCGCTGCCTGCAGGGCAGCGTGGACAGGCGCCGGATCAAAGTCCGCCTCGGCGAAGAACAGGGCCGACCAGCGCGTCCCCATGGTGGCGCCATTCAGCCCGTGGCGCGTCCTCTCAATAGACATCTTCGACATACCGCCCCTCCGCCTTCAGCGTCGCGGGTGTGAGCCCCACGGGTGCGAGAATCTCGGCCAGCGTATCGGCCACGCCCGCAGCCATGTCGCGGCCGCCACAGACCATCACGCGGGCGCCGTCTCGGATCAGTCGGACAACCTCGGCGGCGTCGGCACGCAAAGCGTCCTGGACGTAATACGGCCGTGCCCCGCGCGAGACGGCCGTGACGAGTCGTGAAAGTCGGCCCTCTTCCTGCCAGGCGGGTATCTCTTCATCGTAGAAGAAGTCGCTGTCCGGGTGGCGCATCCCAAAAAAGAGGTGGACGGGCCGTCGTCGCGCATTACCGCGCACGAACCCGGCCAGCGGGCCGATACCCGTCCCTGCACCGATCAGGATCAGCGACGCGCGCCCCCGCCCTGGCTGGAACCCTGGATTGCGACGCAGGAAAGCGGTCACCGCGTCGCCGGGCTCCAGGACGGTGAGTTGGCGGGAGCAGAGACCGTTCGGGTGCTTCTTGACCACGATCTCGACGAACCCGTCCCGGCGCGCGGAGGCGAGCGAGTACAGGCGCGGCACGAACGATCCCTCGGGCAGAATGCCGATCAGGTCGCCCGCGGCAAAGCGCGTGAAGCCCGCGCCGGTCAGCCGCTGCCGCAGTGTTGCGCGTGGCAGGGAAAACCGCAGGATCGAAGTCGGCGCCTGAACCTCGGTCCCGTAGTCGCGGCGCGAGACCAGCGTCAATGTCTCGGTTGCCGGCAGCACCGGCTGGTGAGCTAGGTGAAGGTCGATCCTCAGAGCCTCGCCAAGGGTGCGTCCCCAGCGCGCGAAGTCCTGCGGCGACTGACGGTCCACGGTGTCGAGCGGCATGAGTTCCGGCCACCCTTTCGCTTCTGCCGCCGCCGAGACTGCTTTGGCGTAGGCGCAATAGGCGGGGAAGCTGCGGTCGCCAAAGCCGAGCACGGTCAGCGGCATGTCCGGCGCATGATCGAGTGCTGCCAGACGGTCAAGGAAGCCTTCGGCTGAGGCGGGTGCATCGCCGTCGCCATAGGTCGCAGCCAGCACGATGATTCGGTCGGCGTGCGCGTAATGCTCGGGTGCGAAAGCCGACAGAGGCGCGGCATGGACGCTCTGCCCCGCCTCTGTGAGGGCTGCGTGCAGCGTCGCGGCGAAGCCCCAGGTGCTGCCCCCCTCGCTGCCGACGAGCAGGATCGTCTCCGCCAGGTGCGCAGGTTGGTTTCCGCTGATGCGCGGCCGACTGTGCCACCCGGCCAGCCAGATCAGCACGCCCGTTCCGCCCATAAGGGGCACGCCGAGCGCCATAAGACCCAGAAGCAGACCGAGCGTGGCTGCACCCTGTCCCGTGTGCAGCATGTAGACGGTTTCCGAGACGCGCTCCCACCCGGTCAGGTCGGCCCAGCTCAGCAGCACCCCCGTGCCCTGGTCGAGGTCACCGGTGCCCCGGTCCGTCTTCAGCGTGAAGACGTCGGTCGCGTCGCCGGGATAGGGGAAGCTCAGCGCGCGCAATTCGGCAACCGGGGTCTCGCCGAGCACCGCCACGTCGGTCAGAGCCACGCCGGTCTCGCCGCTCACCTTGGCCCGAGAGCCCGGCAAGGCACTGCCATCGGGTAGGAGATCGAAGGTGGAGGCTGTCATCCACAAGGCGGTGGCCGACGACAGGATCAGGCCAAGCACCGCGATCCTGACGATCTCGACATGAAGCCGGCCCGGCAGGGGCCCGCGCAGCGGCGTGAACCATCGCCGCCAACCTCCCACACGCCGCGCAACCAGCGCGGTACCGGAAAGCGACAGCACCAGCATGGCCAACGCGCCCGCCGCCATCGCGAAGCGCCCGGTGTCACCCAGGAATAGCGACCGGTGCAGGTTCGTGAGCCAGCGTTCTGTCTGGTTGAGGTCGGCTGACGCCACGCCCTGACCGGTCGCCGGGTCGATGACGACAGCACCTGGCATCCCACCCTCAAACCAGTAGGCGGTGATCCGTCCCGAAGGGGCGCGGCGGATTTGCTCAACGCCCGAATAAACTGCCTGGATGCGCGTCGCGAGGGCGTCAACGGTCAGCCCTGCCTCGGCCTGCGGTACCGCGAGCCGCTCGGCCGCAGGGAAAACCGATAGTGCCGCACCGCTGAGCGCGAGGACCGTAACGAGAGCTAGGGCCACGAGAGCCGGCCATCGGTGAAGAGCGCGGATCATGGCCCTGTCTCCTCACATTTTGTAGGTGAAGTCAGCGATGTATCGGCGCCCTTTCACCGGCGCGCCGGCTCCTGCCGTCGTCAGTGGCACCGCGACCTCGTTCGGGCTGTCGCGCATGTCCTCGACCGCGGAGTCGATGTGCAGGGTGTAGCCCGCATCGAACAGTGCGTCAGCGAGGTCGAGCGTGATCTCAAGCGACCGACCTGCGCCCACGCTGGCGCCCGTGATGCCGTTGACCTGGGCGGTGTCGCCGCCGGTTGCGCGGTACCAGTCGGACAGGTGCTCGTAATATTTCGACTTACCGCCGGCCATCCAGAGACTGCCGACATACGCGCCGGAATCGTCAGTGACATAGAGCGCGAGATAGGCACCATCGCCGCCGTAACTGTTCAGCGTCGTGGTCAGCGTCACCGGGCGCGCCATGGCCAGGCCGGGAAGTGTCAGCGCCGTGGTCAGCGCGAGCGTTGCAAGAAGCGATTTCATCGGGAGGGACCTTCTAGGGATTTGCGGGCAGAGAGGCTCAGTTCACCTTGACCTTCGGCGGTGCGCCGTTGCCAAAGAGCCCGTACTGCGGCGGTGCGACGGTGCCGGCGAGTGCGGGATTGCCGGCGCCCCCACGGCAAGTGCTGTCCTCGCAGTCGTCATCATCATCGTCGTCGTGGCCGCGCCGCGAGGTCTTGCTACTGTCGCGGTCGTTATCGTCGTCCTTGTTGCTGGCGACGATGAAGGGCAGCGCCTGCGCCCCGTCTTCGATGATTGCCGCGGCGGTTAGAGGACGCGCGTCGGCGGGGGCGTGCATCGCGCTCCAGGCCTGGAGGCCAATGGCCGTCGTCAGCGCCGTAGAGGCGACAAGAAACATCAGGGTCTTTCGCATGGCAGGGTCTCCTTTTCGTCTGCTGAGACCAATCTGCAGTCCTGACCTGAGGCGTTCCTGACGGCTTGACGGTTTCTGCTTCAGCTTGCTGTCAGGAAGAAAAATGCCCCACCGGGATGGCGGGGCGGAACACGCGCAGGATTGATCCGCCCCGATCTCAGGAACCGCCGCTTAAGCGAACTCGAAATGCTCGAAGCGCACCCGTCGCGGCGTCTGGCCTAGGGCAGCCAGACCCTTCAGGATCCCGTCCTTAAGACCCGTCGGGCCGCAGAACCACAGATCGGCTTCGCTGACAGGAAACGTCGCCGTTGCGATTAGCCGGTCTGCCGTCAGACGGCCATCCTGCGCCGTCGACACCACCTGGAAGCTGAATCGCGGGTTGCGCGCCGCTGCTGCCTGAAGAGTGCCCAACCCGATCGCCTCTTCAGGGGTGCGGACACAATAGACGAGGTGAATGTCGCGCTGTTCTGAATCTGCGAGGCTCTCTGCCCAGGCGAGGAACGGCGTGATGCCTACACCGCCGGCCAGCCAGATCTGCCGCGCGCCGCCCTTGCGGAAGTCGAACCGTCCGTAGGGGCCGTCGAGTTGCACGCTCATACCCTCGCGCAAAGTGCCGGTCACGTGCCGGGTCCAGCCGCCGAGTGCCCGGATCGACATTGTCAGCGTGCCATCAGAACGCGGTGCGCTGGCTATCGTGAAGGGATGCGGCTCCGACAGCCCTGCTTCAGGCGCGCTGAGAAAGGCGAACTGCCCAGGCCGCCAGCGCATGGCCCGACCCTGGGGCGTCAGCGTCACCTCAGTGGTGTCCCCGTGGCGGCTGACCCCGCTGACGGTGAACGCCCGACGCCGCAGGCGCGGGGCGACGAACTCGGTATGGAGCCAGGCGACCAATCCAGCGATGCCAAAGCTGTTCAGAAGCCGGGAGAGCGCCGGATCAACCCCAGTCGGCATGTCGACGAAGAATTGATGAAACACGACGATAGCGAAAAGAACGCCCATGAAGCGATGGCTGAACCGCCAGAGCTGGTACGGGATCTCCAGCGGGATGAACGGCAGCCGCCGGAACCAGCTGATCGCGATCAGAGCAAGCAGTGCGTTGAAGGCGAACTCTCCTGCATCACTGGCCACGTCTCCCAACCCGGTTTCACGGACCCTGTGGTCGAAGTCGGGCTCGATCAGGTCGTGCAGGATCATCAGGACCATTGCGGATATGCCCAGCCATTTGTGAACCCGGTACATGCGGTCCAGTCCGCCGAACAAAGGCTCCAGCAGGCGTGGGCGTGCGGCAAGGATCAGGGTCTGGCTCATGGCGACGATAGCCGCGGCCCCGACGGCAATTCCGATCGCCACACCAAAACCATATGGCGCATACGTAGCAACACCGAGCACGCCCGCCAGAAAGCACGGCAGCGAGACAAGCAAGGGTCCCAACGAATTCAGGGCGCCGCCCATGGCGAGGACGCCGAGGATGGAACGGCGGTCTGGCGTCGCGGGGGTACGGCTAAGGTCTTGCCCAGTATCACTCATCGCTGCGCGGTTTCCGATCCCGGCGCGAACGATCGTCACCGTGCTCCTCGTATTCGAGCTCGATCACCTGAAGCGTCGCGGGGTGGACCATCACTTCGATGCGGCGACCCTCGGCGTCGCTCCCATCGATCTCATAGCAGCCATCGTCGACCTTGATGCGGCGCACGGTCCAGCCGTTCTCTTGGGCCAAGCGCGCGACAGCCTCCCGTGGCTGCCAGTCGGCCATAGGCACGAAGCAGTCGTCTTCGGCGAGCGCTGCCCCGACTGGAAAGAGGGCAAGAAAGCCAATAATTGTCATTATCTTCTTCATGGGCCAAACTCCATCCTGAGACCATCTTCATGCAACTTGTGCGCGGTGAAACTGACGGGATCCTGAAGTCGAGGACCCGGCTGCGTCAGCGTGGCGTCAGCCAGATGGATCATGGAGAGTCATCGACGTAACGAACGGGACCGGACATGCGCACCCTGCTGATTGAGGACGACACCGTTCTGGGCGCCGCCGTGCGGGATCAGATCGACAGTGACGGCCACTCGGTGGATTGGGTCACGCGACTGGATGCGGCGGACGATGCCATCCACAGTGCCTCCTACGACCTGATCCTGCTGGATCTGATGCTACCCGATGGCCGCGGCATCGGCTTTCTGAAGCGCCTTCGTGCGCGCGGCGACGTCACACCGGTGATCATCCTCACCGCGCTCGACCAGGTGTCCGACCGGATCGAGGGGTTGAACGCCGGGGCCGACGACTACCTCGTGAAGCCGTTCGATCTTGCCGAGCTCTCTGCCCGGATCTGCTCGGTTGCCCGGCGCTATACTGGCAACCCTAACCCGCTGGTCACCCATGGAGCGCTCTGTATCGACCTCGCTGCCCGCAGAATCCACCGTGATGGCAAGCCGGTCCAACTGACCGCGCGCGAATGGGCCCTGTTCGGGGCGTTCCTCTCCCGACCCGGTCAGCTTCTTTCCAAAGCCCAGCTCGAAGAAAAGCTCTACGCCTTCAACGCCGAGGTAGAGAGCAACACGATCGAAGTTCATGTCAGCCGCCTGCGCAAGAAGTTGGGGGCGCAAGTTATCGAGACCGAACGGGGCCTCGGCTACCGGCTGGGGAAACCATGAGGCTGCCCCGGAGCCTGCAGGCACGGCTGGGGCTGTCCCTCGGCGTTCTGTTGACCGTCCTCTGGATCGCTGTCGCCTTCGTGACATCCTCGATCCTGCGCAACGAGATGGACGAGGTTTTCGACTCAGCGCTACAGGAAACCGCGCAGCGCATTCTGCCATTGGCCGTCGTGGATATTGTCGGACGCGAGGATGCTGGCGTCACCCAACGGCTTGGCGTGATCCGCGCTCACGACAAGTTCTTCACCTACATCGTTCGCGACGCCGAGGGGCGTATTCTGCTGCAGTCGCACGCCGCTGACCCCGTGATTTTCCCGGACTACGACGGGGCGGGCTTCCGCCAGACAGATACACACAGGCTCTTCAACGACGACGCGCTGCAGGGGACAATCAGGATCACGGTGGCCGAGCCCCTGGACCACCGCGCCGACGTTGCGAGCGAGATACAAATGGGCTTGGGGCTACCTCTGCTGATCATTGTGCCCCTGGCGCTACTGTCCATCGGTCTCGCCGTCCGGGCAAGTCTCTCCCCGCTGAGGCGCTTCCGCGATCGGATTGATGCGCGCAATGCGCAGGACCTGTCGCCGGTTCCGAGCGGAGATATACCGACCGAGATCGAACCGGTCGCGGTCACGCTGAACAGGCTACTTGAGCGACTCAAGGCCACCTTCGATGCCGAACGCTGCTTTGCCGCAAACGCGGCCCATGAGTTGCGAACCCCCCTGGCCGGTGCCATTGCCCAGGTGCAGCGCCTGCAGTCGGAGACCCGCGACCCGAGCATCGGGGCGCGGGCGGCCGACATTGAGGCCACGCTCAAGCGAATGACCCGGCTCTCCGAACGCCTCATGCAGTTGGCACGTGTGGAAGGCGCGCAGCTGCGCCTGGATCGAACGGCGGATCTCAACCTCGTCGCGCGCCTCATGGTCGACGATATCGCGCGAACCGGAGCGCCTGGCCGCATCGCCCTGACGCTGCCGGAAATGCCGGTGATGTCGGACCTCGATCCCGATGTCTTCGGGATCCTGTGCCGAAACTTGGTGGAGAACGCTCTGCGTCACGGCTCCGAAACCACCCCGGTAGCGGTCACACTGACGCCGGACGGGCGGCTGACGGTCGCGAACGAGGGAACTGTCCTGCCGCCCGAAACGCTGGGCCGTCTGAGCGCCCGCTTCGAGCGCGCGGGTTCGAGCACTGACGGCAGTGGGCTGGGCCTTGCCATCGTCGCCGCTATTGCCGAGCGTATCGGAAGCCCGCTGGTTCTGAGATCACCACGTCCGGGTGCTTCCTCGGGATTCGAGGCGTCAGTCATGTTGCCTGTGGACGATGGAACCGCTTCCACGCAGTCTGGTACTGCCACGCGCTGAGAAGTGGTGCGGCCGCCGACTGCTTGGGGTCGCTGCCGGCCGAATAGGACATCAGGCTCGGCAGGGTGGGAAGCGGACGTTTGTTCCGGCGGCACCATCCCAACCAACTCCGCCACTCGCTAACCACGATGGTGGCGTCAAGCGGAGCAATATAGGCAACCGAGGACTCTTAGGAGTCGAGTGCGGTAGGGGGCGAAATCGCCCCCTACTATTCCCTTTGACTCTGTTCTCGGGCAGTTTTCACCAGATCATGATGGCAAATTCGATGATGATTGAGAGATTGATTATCTGGAAGTAGTCTTTTCAGTCAAAACCGTCGTCTTTGACCGGTTTCCTTGCTCAGCCAACATCAAGCCGCCAAAGGTGATACCCCCCGGGCAAAACCTTTGCAGTTTTGGCACGTTAATGCCCGCTAGATACCTTCGAACCAATCTGGCTGAATCTGAACCCGCTCGATCATCTCCGTATCCACGCCCAGCCGGTTTTCCTTCAACAGCTCACAGAGCCGGTCACCGTCGATCAGGTCAACCGCAATCGCGCCATCGCGTGTGGCCTCATCTGATGCCTGACTGGTGAAATGCCCGGTAGTGATAAACAGTCCTTTGTCAGCTCGCCCTTGCAGCGCCCCACGAAAGTCGCGGATTTCCTTTGATCCAACACTTCCCTTCCAGCGTTTACACTGGAAATAGACTTGGAACGAGACCAGGTTCACGCGCAGCACGCCAACACCGTCGATCCCTCCGTCGCCAGACTTGCCGCGTACCTCGACCTTGGTGAACCCCGCCTCACGTAGGAGGCGCTGCGCCAACCGCTCGAAACCGTCAGGGGGCATCTTCCCCAAGACGGAAAGAAGCGCCGACTTCCAGTCTTCCTCGTCAGCAGGGCCGTCATCGGCCATGACTTCGATCTCTTCGCCCCTGTCGGCGTCGGCTTTCTTGGCGGCTAGACGCTTCAGGCGTGAGCGTTCACGCTCTTCCTGCGTCACCGTATCGTAGATCGCCTGCGTCGCGCTGAGGTCGGAAATCGCGGATCCTGTTTCAGTCAGCGCCCAGACCCCGCGCTTGGAATTGTTCAGCGCATCGCCGCGTTTCAGATAGGTTCGCGCCCAAGAGAGGTAATAATTTACCCGCGTGCGGTTTTCATCGCGGGGCATGGTGAAGGCCTGTTCGGCTTCGGTGACGCCTTCCAGTTCAATCACCTTTTCATCCAGCTCCTGGATCGTCGCTGAGCCGCCAAGGTCTTTCAGGGCTGCGACCGTGACAAGCATCATCCCTGGAAGGTTTGGAAGGGTTTCTGCGTCGATTTCGAAGCGTCTCATCTTATCCCCTGAAAAATAAATTTTGCGGCGGACCGCCCAGGACACTGACGCCAATGCTGTTATTCTCGTGCAACAACAGTGTTGTACAGGCCATAGCTCGACAAACCTTCGTGACTATCAATACCAGTGTAATTCAATGACGCATCTTCATACCGGCGGAAGGCGAAGACCGCCTGATTCATCTGTTCTGTGTTGAATACCTTGAGCCTGACCAAGAGGTGGAAATCCTGGACTGTCAGGCCGGTGACCGTCCGAAATAGATCGGGTTCGAGCTTGGTGATCACATCCTGAAGGGTGTTTTCGCGGAAATCAGTCAGGTACATGAACGCGGGAATGCGGGTGGCGAACTTGATCAGCTTTTCCTGAACCAGCTTTCGTGCGGACTTGTATTCCTTCTCTTCAGCGGACAGTTCTTTCTTTTCTTTTGAGGTCAGGTCGCGCTCTTTGGCCTTTGCCTTCAGGTCTTTGACCTTCTCACTCTTGTTAATAATGGTCTCGATGACGTTGTCGCCGAGGGCGCGCCAGCCCTCTATGCGCTCAACTGCAGCCATCGCTTCAGGGTTATCCATGATCTTGCGAAGTGTTTCGTTATCTACATTTACCAGCAGTGCACTTTCCCATTTTCGGGCCAGCAGCGTAGCCGATGTCCCTGCCATGGCGATGTCGAGGATGCCGCCCGCGTCAACCTGATACATGTTCGCGCCGTCATAGGCGAGCACCGGCAGGAACGACACCAGCTCCTTCACCGCGTTCTCAGGGTTCCCTTCATTTGGTGACAGACCTATCCCGTACTCGGACAACTGCCGCAAAGCTCGCGTTGGCGCAAAATCGAACACGAAGCACACCGGCTTCAGAATTTCTTCTTCATGCGGGTTGTCCCCATTGGGGTTCTTGATGGACCAGGGAGATTGGACTCTGAACGCCGCCTGGAAATATGTCTCGGGAGATTTCAGGTTCCGCAGCATGAGGATGGACGACCACTGTTTGACCGTGACACCCGTAGTCAGTTTACCGCATGACAGGGTTATGCTCTTGCTATCAAAGCCGCTTCCGATCGCCCGTCGCACTGGAGGCAGGGCCTCAAGCCCTATCCCGGCGCTCGCCCCGGCAGCGCTGATGACCTTGTACTCATGCCAGAACGTGTTCTGGCGCTCGGTCAGCAGGTTTTCCATTGCGTGACAGGCCGCCACGTTTGGCAGAAACCAGAACGAGTGTTGAAGGTAGGGCAAAAGCCGCACGTCAGAATAGGGGAATGGTGGTCGCGTTCCAGTCTTCAGGCTATCTACCGCACCTGGCGCATACTGCCCCCGGATGATGTCCAGCCATTTTTGAACGTCGCTC
>TARA_R110002051_G_scaffold88673_5_pt1 | contig 11607 bp, 10 predicted proteins | sample TARA_R110002051 | Tara Oceans TARA_R110002051 (sample SAMEA4397023) | marine metagenome | biome: Polar Biome; feature: [MES] marine water layer (ENVO:01000295) within the mesopelagic zone...; material: water (ENVO:00002006), including particulate matter (ENVO:01000060) such as......
ACGTTTTTGATGCTTTGTTGAAGGTGTATACTCCAAAGAAAATGATCAGGGTGATTCTAATCACTAGTGCTTTATTTGCATTGGCCCATGGAGGGAATGCATTGCGTCCTGGTGTACATATATATGGTGTGATCGTTCAAATTGTTTTTGCTTTTGGAATTGGAATATTTCTTCAAGCCTTATTATTTAGGTTTAAGAATGTCATTTTAATTATTACCATCCATGCTCTAATAAATTATCTCGGTTCTTATAAATCTCAATTGCTTTTTCTGGAACGGGTAGCTGAGGAATATACCCTCAATGATTTCATTATGAGTCTAGGAATAATGATGGGAATGAATATTGTGATTGTACTGCCCATATCATACCTGTTGCTTCAACCACTTTTTAAAGCTAAGAATAGCAGTCCTACGCAGGAGCTGACTTAAAAACAAAAACATCATGAAATTAATATACCTCACCATATTCCTATGGTGCCTGACCACTTCAGCCCAAACTCAAGAGATTTCTATGAAACTAAAATTTCAACATACAGACTGTGGGGTACGAAGAGGGTTCCATTGCAAGGAGGCGCCATTAAAGTCGGCTTCTACGGGCATAACAGCATACAACTCGACCTATATATTAGGTAGGACTGTGGTCATTTTGCGAATTCATAGGAACCAAATTACAGAGGTAGACGAAATTCAGCTGTTCGGAGAGCGAATCACAAAACGGAATCAAAACCGCTTAAAATTTGTGCTGCCAGAAGAAGAGCCTATAGATAGCGAAGTGTTGCAGTATATAAGTGATGACATGAAAACGCTTCATCCATTTTTGAAAGCAAAGTCCTACTTGACAATTATCAGTAAAAATTTTATCGATATCACCTTGATTGGTGAATCACAATAATACGAAGTGACCTAAAAAAAATGAATATGAAAAAGAATATATATATCCTATGGTGTGTGGTCAGCATCTGGAATGTCCCCCCTCTTTATGGAGGAGGTAAACCTAATTATAATGGTGAATCTCTTCCACAAATGGAGGAAGTTATCACAAGTTTAAATGAAGAGGTAATGCTTACGCAGCAACAATATGCTGTAAAGGCAAGGCATCTGGAGAAACAATTGAAAGTGATAATTGTAGCTCTTGATACTGCTGTAACCGTAGAACAAAAAATTGATATCCTCTTACAGAAGGAGGGTATAAAGATGGAGCTAAGCCTCCTTTATCGCAATGAGATTTCTGACATTAGTAAGATCCGCTATATCAAAGGACTGCAAATAATAAAGATTCTTTATGAAAAAACATTGGCACTGGATCACCATTTTGCATCTGTTAGCACTTTTAGTGAGATTAATAAAATTTCAAATCCCAATCACTATCCAGCCTTTGAGCATACTAAAAATTTGATTAAAAATAAACAGGATAAGAAATCTGGTTTTCGGCTTTCGGGTTTGCTAGGAGAAAATATCTATACCTCAGTCATTCACTCCTTTGTTTCCTTATTTAATTCTGACAACACAGATACCGCCGAAAAGGAAGCGAGTATCGCTAAGGTTGAGTGTATCCTAGATTTCACTTTACGCATGCATAATGATTTGAATACCATTTATTTTGAGACGCGATTCCTTCAAAAAAGCAATGATAATATTATCGAAGAGCTACAGCAGTTATTTGTGGACTTCACCAAACCCATAAATTACAATACCCCGCTCAAAGAGTGCCGAAATTCTGACGATTGGGATCGTGTGCGTGAGCATTTATCCAAATACCTCGCTGTATTGAACGAAGTATTACTAAAAGAAGACCAACGATATAAAGCACATAAAATGCAGATCAATTTAGAGTTCCCTATTGATCGGTTGTTGCAATTCATTACACAGTACAATGCCTTTATTGATCAAGGCGCCAAGTTCTATGAGAAATTTGGCATTATGCTTAACAGCTATGAAAATGAGGAGCAATGCAGTGATCAAATTCCGATAGAATATTTAAGCCTAAAAGGAAGTATAGATGTGGCTATTGAGAAGTTTAATACGGCTTATAAACCCGTTGAGATTAATGGTAGTAAGATGAAAGAAGTGCTCTATGGAATCAATGAATATGATTGACGTTTGAGTTAGACGTGAGGTTTTCGCGATGAAAGTGGTTGGCGAGTGATGGGTGATTAATTAGGGCTTTTTGCAGGTCACTCCAAAACCACAAACCCCCAAACAGTTATTGTTTGGGGGTTTGCCTATGTGTATCTTTTTAGTTTGGTAATTTCTTCATTTAAGTAGCTCAAGACTAATTTATTTGCATCAGTTTTGAAGGCATGCAATTTCGCGAAAGCGAATTCTTAACCAATAATCATCCCAGCAATTGTAGCTGAAATAAGAGAGGCTATAGAACCTCCCAATAATGCTCTCATCCCAAACTTAGAAAGTTGGGTTCGTTGCCCGGGTGCCAATGATCCAATACCACCAATTTGTATTCCGATAGAGGCAAAGTTGGCAAAACCACATAACATATAGGTGGCCATAATAATTGACTTCTCATAACTAAGGTGTGCCGCGTTTGCTGTGTTCTTAAGGTCTGCAAGTTGGATATAACCCACAAACTCACTAGCAGCAAGCTTTATGCCTAATAGTTGGCCCATCATCATCATGTCTTCAGTTGCTACACCAATAAGCCACATAAGCGGGGCGAATATAGTTCCGAGAATGGCTTCTAAAGATAATTCAGGATATGACGTATTTGCAGCCATCCAATCATTCACAGTAGTGACATCACCTACCCATCCTAGGATACCATTCAACATGGCGATAAATGCGACAAAAACAAGTAGCATAGCACCTACATTTACTGCAAGCTTTAAACCTTCTGTGGTTCCATTTGCAATAGCGTCTAAGATATTGGCTCCTATTTTTTCTGAAGAAACAGTTACATCTGTATTGATTTCTTCAGTTTGTGGGTAAAGTATTTTTGATATTACAATCGCACCAGGAGCCGCCATTACTGAGGCTGCAAGTAGGTGTTTTGCAAAAACAAGGCGTTGCACTGGGTCATCACCACCTAGAAATCCAATGTATGCAGCAAGTACAGCACCAGCTACAGTTGCCATACCACCGATCATCACAAGTAGAATCTCCGACTTGTTCATTTTCTCGAGGTATGCTTTAATAAGTAAGGGGGCTTCTGTTTGTCCTAAGAAAATATTTCCGGCTACACTTAAGCTTTCAGCACCAGAGATTCCTAGAAGTTTTGTTAGCAGCCAACCGAATGCACGTACTACCTTTTGAATAACTCCAAAATAGTAGAGCACAGAGGTAAGTGCTGAGAAGAATATGATTGTTGGCAGTACTTGGAAGGCAAAAATATACCCAAAAGTACTGGTATCACTTACAAGGCCTTTAAATAGGAAATCACTTCCTGCGAGGGTAAACTCTAGAACACTCACAAAAATACTCCCTACGAAATCAAATATTTTCTCAATGAAAGGTACTTTAAGTACTCCAACAGCAATGACTAATTGAAGAACAAGTCCGATACCAACTGTTTTCCAGTGAATGGCTTTGCGGTTGTTACTAAAGAGATAGGCAATCAATAATAAGGAAGCCATTCCTAATACACCTCTCCATAAGCTAGTAAAAGAGAATCCCTGAGAAGGAATTACGTCTCCAGCTACGGTTGCTGCTTCTTGAGCTACTAGTGAAAATGGAGTTGCAAAAAGTAGGGCAATTAGTAGTAGTGTACGCATATAGGGTTTGCTTAATTACGTTTTGAAATTTCGTCGCGAACTTGTGCGGCCAGTTCGTAGTCTTCATTTTGAACGGCCTGCTCTAATTGCGTATGTAATTCTTGAAGCGACATGCGTTTAAAGTCATTGTCACTAGACAATTCATCTTCCAGAACCAGTTCGTCCATTAGGACTTCATCTTCATCTGTAAATTCTGTAGGATCTGTATTTCCTTTTAAGAAGATCCCTGCCTTGTCTAAGATATTTTTATAAGTAAAAATAGGGGCTTGAAAACGCAATGCTAAAGAAATAGCGTCACTCGTACGCGCATCGATGATTTCTTCAATCTTATCACGTTCACAGATGATGCTAGAATAAAAGACACCATCTACCAATTTATGAATGATTACCTGCTTGATTACTATGTCAAACCGGTCGGCAAAATTCTTAAAAAGATCGTGTGTTAAGGGTCTTGGGGGTTTGATTTCCTTTTCTAAAGCAATTGCAATAGACTGGGCTTCAAAGGCACCAATGACTATAGGAAGTTTACGTTCACCGTCTACTTCATTCAAGATAAGGGCATAGGCTCCATTTTGCGTTTGGCTATAGGAAATCCCTTTGATGTTTAAGCGCACTAGACTCATAACTGCAAAAATAGGAAAAGGTATTGGATTATACCGCGCAAAATGACCTTGGGTGGTTATTCCTAAAAGTAGGAGGTTTTTTGCTCCCTTTTTCTGTTTTTAATGTTTCATGGCAAAACGTATAAAAGGTGTTATTTTAATGTAGTACATCCTTGGGATAAGAATTAAACTACTTGTTCCTTTTTTCATTGACTTGAGGGAATATAATTTGGAACATACTTAAATCTTCCAAAAGCGACCCATTATTATCTAGGTAGTCTTTTTCATTTGCCACTTCTTTGTATTCTTAAGTCGAAAGTTCAAATGCTTTCTAATTTTTCCAGCATAAAAAGTACGGTTTTACCGTAATCATGTTTTCTTACTTGTACGTACTTTCGAGATGTTGTTTAATTTTTTATATCAAATCTATTTTATGATCAAAATAACGATTACATTGTTCTTTTCCTTATTTGTTGTTGCTGTATTCCATGGGCAAACTATTTATGAATGTGGCACTGGTGATGATCCCTTACCCAATACGGCAGGAATTTATTCAAAATCTATCAGTCTAGATATACTTCAAACGGATGACCCTGTGGTTTTTGATATTTTTTTCTGGGGTGTTAATAGAGCCGATGGTACGAGTTCAAGATCCTTGACAGAAGATCAGGTTCTAGATGTAATAGCTCGCTTAAACAAGGCCTATAACCAGTTTGAAGTTTTCTTTAAATATAAAGGATTTTCAACTTTCAATTCGGATACTTATTATACAACTTCTTCTTGGGGAGGTTTAACGACTTATGCAATGGCCAATGGTTACGTGCAACCTAACTCTTTTAACGTATATGTGCCATGGAGATTTATTGGCTATAGGGGTATAGGTTTGCCAAATACTACAAATGCTGGTGTAGACGCAGATGCCTTTGTAGGAAATACCATCGTTCATGAAATTGGACATAATTTTGGGTTACTTCATACGCACAAGGATTATGATTCTTCAGTTACTAGTGAACATGTTACTCGTGATACAGCGAACTCACAATATAACGCCGATTATAGAGGAGATGAAGTAACCGATACCGCAGCAACGCCTAAATTTTTTGATCAAGATTACATGGATGGCACTACTGTTATTGACATAGATGTAAATACATGTGCGTATATTGCAGTGAACGGCTTTGATCGAGATTGCCAGTTTACAGATTATGAACTGTTCGTGGAAGACACCACAAATTATATGTCTAATACTTCTGATGATTGTAGGTCTTATTTATCTCCGGGTCAAGGTGTCCGACTGCGAGAGACTATTGATGCTGATGTGAATGCCGTTTTTGGGCAAGCAATGACCACGATTAATTCTTTGTATGAGCCTTTTAAAGGAGATTATTATTTTGCAGGCCCATCTCTTTTTGATGAGGACTTACCTCATTTTCAACCCGGTTTTGACTATCATTTTGTAGAATGTTCATGTGATTGTATTGATCCATCGGATTATGACGATATTTCTTTTACCTTTAATAGTAGTAATTCTATTGAATATGATAAGGATTATTTGGGATCTATCCTACATCGTAATCACTATGCGATTATTATAGATCAAGTAGACCCTAGTCAGCCAAGAATTTGTCAAGATAATTACAATAGGACCCCGATAGGTGGTAATGTGAAACGATTTAATGATGGGGTATTTAATTATAACGTTACAGATACCCCTCAAGATTCTACTGGAATCAATAGTCCTAATTTGATTCAAGATTTGAATAGTGGTTTGTACAAAATTGAAAAGATCCTCAATGGAGGATTTATAGAAGAAGAGGTCATTATAAAAAATAATAACTAGGCATCATGCTATTAAAAAAACTTATTATCATTTGTTGTATGCTCACTGCGGGAGTTCTGTATGGACAAATCACAAATGTCCCCGACACCATTTTTGAACAGTTTTTGATTGATCAGGGAATTGATAGCGATGGATTGCTTAATGGACAGGTACTCACCGCTGATATTAATACAATTGAGACTTTTGATACGATGAATACTGACATTGAGGATTTTACAGGGATTGAGGGGTTTACTGCTTTAAAGATTCTTATTTGTGCCGGTAGTAATGTAAATGGTCCACTAGATATGACTTCAAATGTGTTTTTGGAAGAATTATATGCGTCAGATTCATTTTTGGAGAGTCTTGATATTTCAACTTGTTCATTGCTTCGTATTCTCGACATAGAGGATAATGCGCTAACGGTTTTAGATGTCTCTAATAACCCCCTCCTGGAAGAGGCATATATTGGTAATGAAACGGAAGATGTGCCTCCGTTTAATTCCTTCATTAATTTAGATTTTACGAATAACCCGAACCTGCGGATATTAAACACCTTTGATGTTTTGACTTTAACAAGTATTGACCTTACAGGAGCAATAAATATTCGAAATTTGGATGTAGCGGTATGTGCTTTAACCGAGTTAGATGTTAGTACTAATGTTAATCTTGAAACCTTGCTTGTAGGTACTTTTGAAGACTTCTTTTTGGGTACTTCCAATGAGATTAGTAGTCTTGATCTGAGCAATAATGGAAGCCTTGTTGGTTTGAACGTTCACAATACAGATCTATCTAATCTCAATCTTAAGAATGGAAACAATGGAATAATTGCGGGAGTTATTGCCACACAGACTCCTAATCTTGCATGTATTCTTGTAGATGATGAAACAGCTGCCGCCAATGGAGATGCCCCTTATGATACTTGGCAAGTGGATGCAGGTACTCAGTTTTCAGAAACGGAATGTACTATTGGGGTAGAGGATTATTTGTTAGAAACTATTGAAATGTTTCCCAATCCCGTGGTTGATATTTTGACGATACAGTATAATAGGCAGCTTGTAATGGATACTATTACAATCTATGATATTCTGGGAAAGAAGATGTTTGTAGTTAGAGATGATTTTAGTGGTGCTGTCGATATGCAACTCCTGCCTTCAGGGGTTTATTTCGTACGCATGGAAATAGGTGATGCTGTTCTGACTAAGAAGGTGTTGAAAAAGTAAGTGAATTTAAGATTCAAAGGATTAAAAATTCAAGATTCAAGGATTAAATGTATTTAGCTATTTAAGACTTCGTCTTCGTCTTCATCTTCATCTTCGTTTTCGTTTTCGATTTCGATTTCGATTTCGATTTCGTTTTCAAAAACCTCACAAAAAAAAGGAGCAACCACGGTTGCTCCCTTGTATATAGGTATTGACATTAATTCCTAGGCATTCGCTACTTTAAAAGCTTTGAGTTTTGTGTTCAACTCAGGGATTACTTCAAAAGCATCTCCTACGATTCCGTAATCGGCGGCTTTAAAGAAAGGCGCTTCTGGATCGTTGTTAATAACTACTTTGATTTTTGATGAGTTGATTCCCGCTAAATGCTGAATCGCACCAGAGATTCCAATCGCGATGTACAAGTTAGACGCTACAGGTTTTCCTGTTTGTCCTACGTGTTCTCCATGTGGTCTCCATCCTAAATCGGATACTGGTTTCGAACAGGCAGTAGCTGCTCCTAAGATCTCAGCTAATTCTTCAATCATGCCCCAGTTTTCTGGTCCTTTCATTCCGCGACCTGCAGAAACAACAATCTCAGCATCGGCAATCGATACTTTGTCTGTCGCACGATCTACAGATTGTACTTTTACGCCAAGATCGGCCTCATCTAGGCTCACTGCAAAATCTTCGGCAGCCGCAGCTCCTGAAGTTTCTTTTAGGCCGTATGCGTTCTTTCCTAATCCAACAATTTTTACATCGGTGTTGATTTCGGTCATGCTAAACGCTTTGTTAGTAAAAGCGGTACGCTTTACTTTAAAAGGTGCAGCGCTTTCTGGTAAGGCAACCACATTAGAGGCATAACCTGCTTCTAAGGCGATAGCGAGTAAAGGAGCAATGTATTTTGAGTCGGCACTCTGACTTAACACCACCACTTTTGCACCTTCGGCTGTAGCTGCTTGTGAGATTGCTTTCGCGAAAGCGGAACCTGAAAAAGTATCCAACTTCCCGTCTTTGGCTTGTAGCACTTTATCTACTCCATAAGCACCCAACTGTGATGCATCACCACCGTTAATAGATATTGCTGTTACAGAAGTTCCCATCATATCGGCAATTCCTTTTGCGTAGCTCGCTACTTCAAAGGCCGTTTTTTTAAAGACTCCGTTTTCTGATTCTGTATATACTAAAACTGACATAAAATCTTAGATTTTAAAATTTCAAATACTTAAGCTCCAAATTCTAAAGCGGAGTTTCTATTTGAAACAATTAATATTGTTGACGTCTTTTTATAGACGACTCATCTTCTTTTGGAATTTGAGATTTTGAATTTTGTGATTTGCCTTCTATTTAGATGGCTTTCGCTTCGTTGTGCAATAGATCGATCAACTCGTCCACAGTATCTACTAATTTTACAGCGCCTTTTGGAGCTGGTTTCTCAAAAGAAACAGCTTTAGTTTCGGCAGCAGCACCAGTAGGTTCAACAACATTTAATGGCTTTTTACGCGCCATCATGATCCCACGCATATTAGGAATACGTAGATCACTTTCTTCTACCAATCCTTTTTGACCTCCAATAACAAGTGGAAGGGAAGTGGCAACAGTTTCTTTTCCGCCATCGATTTCACGAACAGCAGTTGCGCTAGTACCATCAACGTCTAGTTGAATACAAGTGTTTACAAAGTTGGCTCCAATCAATCCGGCAATCATACCAGGAACCATTCCGCCATTGTAATCAATAGACTCACGACCAGCAATTACAAGATCATAACTACCGTCTTTAACGACAGCTGCAATTTCTTTGGCTACTTGATAGCCGTCTGTAGCTGGAGTATTCACACGGATAGCAGTATCTGCTCCTATGGCTAATGCTTTACGTAAGGTAGGTTCGGTTTCTGCGCCGCCTACGTTAATAACGTCTACAGCTGCGCCTTGCTTTTCTTTGAACCACATGGCACGTGTAAGGCCAAACTCATCATTAGGATTGATCACAAATTGAACACCGTTGGTGTCAAATTGAGTGTCTCCGTCAGTAAAGTTAATTTTAGAGGTGGTATCGGGTACGTGACTGATGCACACTAATATTTTCATAAACTCTATTTTTTTGAAGATGCTTGTTGAGCGTGCAAAAATACGCCAACAATACTACTATTTCGTTTTCGAAACAAAAATAAGGTAAAAAAGCCATATTTTACTGTGCGCGCATAGTAAAATTTTCTAAAAATGTCATTTTCTCACCTCTGAGAATTGCTTACTTTTGTTATCCTTATAAAAAAGACCAGACAATTAATGAGAACAATCCAATTTAGAGAAGCGATATGCGAGGCGATGAGTGAAGAAATGCGTCGTGATGCTGCGGTATATTTAATGGGCGAGGAAGTAGCAGAGTACAACGGAGCTTATAAGGCTTCAAAGGGTATGCTAGATGAATTTGGCCCAGACCGTGTAATTGACACCCCTATCGCCGAACTTGGTTTTGGAGGTATAGGTGTTGGGAGTACCATGACTGGCTGTCGTCCTATTGTAGAGTATATGACTTTTAACTTCTCGCTAGTTGGGATTGATCAGATCATTAATAATGCGGCCAAGATCAGACAAATGTCTGGTGGACAGTTTCCTTGTCCAATTGTTTTTAGAGGGCCTACCGGTTCTGCGGGACAATTAGGTGCTACACATTCACAAGCTTTCGAAAACTGGTTTGCAAACACTCCGGGCTTAAAGGTAATCGTACCTTCTAATCCTTATGATGCAAAAGGACTTTTGAAATCGGCGATTCGTGACAACGACCCTGTTATTTTTATGGAGTCTGAGCAGATGTATGGTGACAAAGGAGAAGTGCCTGATGGAGAATACCTAGTACCAATTGGTGTTGGCGAAATCAAAAGAGTCGGTACAGATGTAACCATTGTTTCTTTTGGGAAGATTATCAAAGATGCTTATAAAGCAGCCGATGCATTAGAAAAAGAAGGTATATCATGTGAAATTATAGATCTACGTACGGTACGTCCTCTGGATTTTAATATGATAATGGAATCTGTTAAGAAAACAAATCGCTTAGTAATTTTGGAAGAGGCCTGGCCTTTTGGCAATATTGCGAGTGAAATAACCTACCAAGTGCAGCAGCAAGTATTTGATTACTTGGATGCTCCTATTATAAAAATTAATACAGCAGATACACCTGCACCATTCTCTCCAGTCTTATTGGAAGAGTGGTTACCTAATTTTAACGACGTCATTAAGGCCGTTAAAAAGGTGATGTATAAATAATATACAATTCATAAAGTGTTAAATCACTGTAAATGGTAACGCTTTCGCGAAAGCGTACTTATTTTTGGAGCTTCATTTCTACAACGTAATGAAGCTCTTACTTTTGAGACCTATGGGCATGACAATTCAGAGACTATTATTTTTATTCCTATTATTTCCAAGCATCATCATGGCACAGACCAAGGTAAGCGGAGATATAATTGATGACGCAGGAGAACCTGTGCCTTTTGCTAATGTTGTTTTTGTAGATTCCTACGAGGGGACGATCACCAATGAAAATGGGAGATTCTATTTAGAATCTGACGCCACTTATACCAAGTTGCGCATCTCCTTTGTGGGCTACGATACCAAAGAAGTCACCTTAGAGAAGTCTGTGACCTACGAAATGAAAATTGTTCTTGAACAAGCCGCCGAAACCATGGATGAAGTGGTGGTATATGCTGGAAAGACGTCTAAAAAGAATAATCCTGCGATCGATATTCTTCGTAAGATATGGGAGAACAAACGCGATAATGGCCTTCGCCAATACAAGCAGTATCAATATGATAAGTATGAGAAATTAGAATTCGACCTCAATACGATTGATAGTAATTTGATCAACAGTAAACTCTTTCGAGGGATGGAATTTATTTTTGAGCAAACAGATACCTCTCGTGTAACTGGAAAAACCTATTTACCCATTTTTGTCAATGAAGCGGTATCTAAGGTATATGGTGATAACGAGTCTAATAAGTTCAAAGAAGTATTAGAAGGGAATAAGAATAGTGGTTTTAGTGAAAATCAAACCATTATTACCTTCGTGAAGGATTTGTACAATGATTACGATGTGTATAGCAATTACCTTCAGTTTTTTGACAAGAGTTTTACCAGTCCGATCTCACGCACTGGGATTCAAACCTACAATTATGTATTAGCAGACAGCTCATATATAGACAATAAGTGGTGTTACAATATCATCTACTATCCGAGAAGAAAGAATGAATTGACTTTTAAAGGAGA
>TARA_R110002051_G_scaffold106238_4_pt1 | contig 11602 bp, 9 predicted proteins | sample TARA_R110002051 | Tara Oceans TARA_R110002051 (sample SAMEA4397023) | marine metagenome | biome: Polar Biome; feature: [MES] marine water layer (ENVO:01000295) within the mesopelagic zone...; material: water (ENVO:00002006), including particulate matter (ENVO:01000060) such as......
ATATTCACTACCCTGGGCCATGAAGGAAGCTGCCAAGCCGCAAATTTGCGCGCATTGGCGGTCCAGACGAATACACTCAGCCATCATTTTCACATCATCTTCTTGCAAGCAGGCCGTGGCGCAAGAATCACAATAAACGGCACAGACATTACACGCTTCAATACACGACTTATATTTTTCAAATTCCATCTTTCCACCCTCCTTGTCAAAAAACGAGAGCACGGCTGGACTTTCGCAAGATAAGGCCTTACAAGCCGTACATTGAACTCCAATGGGTCGCATTTCTATGGAGTTCGTATAAAAGAGTAGAACAGCCTGCTTTCAACACAAGCGAAGCAAGCGGCCTCATTAATGGCCTAGCACTCCAATCCTAGCCGCTGATGCCACTCGGCAAGACTCTCATCCGGATACTCATCAAAGCATTTGTCTTGGAACTGCCCATTTACCTCCACCCAGTCTGCCCGACTCCCCAGCATCATGTGAGTCCGCTTGGGCGGTGTCGGTAAGTCCGAATCGATCGCCGAAGCGAAAGGGTGTACAAGCTCGGGCCAATCGGGATCGTAAACCCATAACGACGAGGCGCAGTGCTTACAGAAGTGTCGCTCTCCCGTGCTCTGCTCACCCTTAATAAAGGCGCGATAGACAGTAATATGCTCTTCGCCACTAACGTTGAGCGTTTTGCTGTCGCCGCTGAGATTGATGGCATAGCCGCCACCGCCCGCCGTTTTACGGCAGATAGAGCAGTAACAGCGATTGAAAGGATAAGGGTGGTGTGACTTCACACTGAATGTTACGGCCTGGCAATGGCATGATCCTTTAAGCAGCATAGTCGCCTCCATTGCTTGCTTGAATACTCTTTCACTATAGCCAAACCAGCGTAAGCCCCGCATTTTTCTGCGGGGCTTACGCATTCATTTTCAATCTACCACGACATTTCAACCTACCGCTAACGATAGCCAACGTTAGGCAGGCAGTTCTTTTCGGTTAGCGTCCCCTTCACTGTGCAGTGTCGAAGCGTGATGACTGGTCAAAGGGCCAGCCAGCTTTCTCAGCGCCACGTAGAACACCGGGGTGAGGAACAAGCCAAACAGTGTCACCCCAATCATGCCGGCAAACACCGCCGTACCCAGCGCTGCCCGTACCTCGGCACCTGCGCCGGTAGCGATTACCGAAGGCAACACCGCTGCCGTGAAGGCGATCGAGGTCATTATGATCGGCCGCAGACGCAGTCGGCAGGCTTCCAGGGCTGCTTCCACCACACCCTTGCCCTGCAGTTCCAGCTCGCGGGCGAATTCCACGATCAGGATGGCGTTCTTACAGGCCAGGCCAATCAGCACCACCAGGCCCACTTGGACAAAGATGTTGTTGTCACCGCCACCAAACCAGACGCCGATCAGCGCCGCGAGCATCGACATGGGCACGATCATAATCACCGCCAGCGGTAGCGTCCAGCTCTCGTAGAGGGCTGCCAATACCAGAAATACCAGCAGGATCGACAGCGGGAAGACCACCAGCGCCGCATTACCCTGGGTGGACTGCTGATAGCTCAGGTCGGTCCACTCCAATGCCATGCCCGGCGGCAGTACCTCTTCCGCCAACGCGTTGATGGCGTCCATCGCCTGGGCGGAAGAGAGCACGCGGGGGTCAAATTCGCCAGCCAGGTCCGCCGCGGGATAGCCGTTGTAGCGCAGCACCGGGTCCGGGCCGAAGGTTTGCCGGATATCCACCATCGTACCGATGGGCACCATCTCCCCCTGGTCATTACGGGTGCGCAGGCGGGCGATATCTTCCACGCTGGTCCGGTAAAGAGCGTCGGCCTGGGCGATAACCTGCCAGGTGCGACCAAAGCGATTGAAGTCATTCACATAAGTCGAGCCAAGATAGGTCTGCAAGGTGTCGAATAACTCGGTTAGCGGCACACCTTGGGCTTTTGCTTTCAGCCGATCCACCTCGGCATCCAACTGCGGCACGTTAGACTGATAGCTGCTAATCGGAAAGCCCATACCCGGCGTTTGCGCAATCGCGCCCTGGAGTTGGTTAAGTGCCTCCTGCAATGCCCCATAGCCAAGGTTACCGCGATCCTCAATGAACAGTTGAAAGCCTGAACCATTGCCCAACCCGAGAATCGGGGGTGGCATAAAGGAAAACGCAAACCCCTCTTTCAAGCCGCTAATACCTTGATTGATCCGGGCGTTTATCTCTGCAGCGCTCAGGCTTCGCTCACCAAAAGCGCTGAGGGTGAGAAAGGTCAATCCTGTATTGGACGTGTTGGTGAACTGCAATGCATTCAAGCCTGGAAAGGCAATGGCATGCTCCACACCTTCAGTCTCCATGGCGATATCCACTACATCCTGGAGCATCTGATCGGTTCTCTCCAGAGATGCGCCTTCAGGCAGAATAACGCCTGCAATCAAGTAGAGTTTGTCCTGCACAGGAATAAAACCGGGTGGCACCGTCTTGAACATCACGCCCGTGCCCAGCAGCAATAATGCGTAGACCACAAAGACCGCACCACGATGCTTCAGCGAGCGGGCCACGCCCCCCTGGTATTTGTTGGAGCTGGCGTTAAAGAAACGGTTGAAGGGACGGAAAATCCAGCCGAACAGCTTATCGATCACTCGGGTGAGTCGATCTTTGGGTGCGTCATGGGGCTTGAGCAGCATCGCCGCCAGCGCGGGCGAAAGGGTCAGGGAGTTAATGGTGGAGATGACCGTGGAAATCGCAATCGTCACCGCGAACTGCCGATAGAACTGACCGGTCACCCCAGATAGGAAGGCCATGGGGATAAACACCGCACATAACACCAAGCCAACGGCAATAATAGGGCCGGATACTTCTCGCATCGCTTGATGAGCGGCGGCCTGAGGCTTTAGGCCCTCCTCTATGTTTCGTTCCACGTTTTCCACCACCACAATGGCGTCGTCCACCACGATCCCAATAGCCAGCACCAGACCAAACAGGGTCAACGTGTTGATGGAGTAGCCCAGCAGGTAGAGCGCCCCAAAGGTACCGATCACCGATACCGGCACCGCTAGTAACGGGATGATGGAGGCACGCCATGTCTGCAGGAAAAGCGTAACCACGAGCACCACCAGCAGCACGGCTTCCAGCAGCGTTTTCACCACTGACTTGATGGAATCGTTAACAAAGATCGTGGTGTCATAGACCGCTTCATATTCAACGCCTTCCGGAAACTGTTCGGAAAGCTCATCCATGGTGGCAACCACCTGCTCGCGGATAGCCAGCGCATTGGCACCCGGTGCCTGGAAGATACCGATGGCGACCGCGTTCTGGCCGTCCAACTGCGCGCGGAGAGTATAGTTCCCAGCGCCCATTTCTAGCCGCGCCATATCCGACAACCTGAGTATCTCGCCGCTCTCGCCGCGCTTTAATACGATGTCGCCAAACTCCTCCACCGTTTCCAGCCGCCCACGGGCATTGATCAGAGTGAGAAAATCACTGTCCGCGATGGGTTCGGCTCCCAACTGACCGGCAGAGACCTGCACATTCTGTTCCCGCATAGCTCCCACTACATCGCTGGCTGTCAGGCCGCGGGCAGCGATACGATCAGGATCCAGCCATGCTCGCATGGCGTAATCCCCCCCACCGAAGATTTGCGCATCGCCAATGCCTTCGAGCCGGGCGAGACGGTCGCGGACATTCAGCCGCACATAGTTGCGCAAATAAAGGGTGTCATATTCACCGCTGGGCGAGGTTAGGTGAACGACCATCAGAAACGTCGGCGACTGCTTCTGGGTAGTAACGCCTTGACGACGCACGGCTTCCGGCAACCGGGCTTCAGCTTGACTGACGCGGTTCTGCACCCGAACGGCGGCCCGCTCGGCATCGGTTCCGGGGCGGAAGGTAACGGTCATCTGCAGCACGCCATCGGAGCCCGCGACGGACTTGAGGTACATCATGTCCTCAACGCCATTGATGGCTTCTTCCAACGGCGTCGCCACGGTCTCGGCGATCTCCTTGGGGTTGGCGCCGGGGTAAACCGTGCGAACAACCACAGAGGGCGGCACCACGTCCGGATACTCGCTAATGGGAAGGTTGGGAATGGAGATCAGCCCCACCGCTAGAATAATGATCGACAACACCGCCGCAAAAATCGGTCGATCCACGAAGAAACGGGAGAAATTCATGGCGGTTAATCTTCCCTGGCAGCAATGGCGGGTTGGGCGTCAACAGCCGGGGCGGCAGCTACGCTTTGCGGGCTCACTTCCATTCCGGGGAAGAACACTTTTTGCACACCGTTAACAATGACTCGGTCACCGGCGGAGAGCCCTTCACTGATGACCGTTTGTTCTTCCACTTGACGGCCAGTCGTTACCTGGCGCCGCTCTGCCAGGTTGTTTTCATCAACCACATACACGTAGCGGCGATCCTGGTCGGTCAAAATCGCTTTACGATCCACCAGCAGCGCCTGCTCCAAACGCGCTACGGGCATTTCGACCCGCGCAAATTCCCCAGGCCGGATACTGCCATCAGGGTTGGCCAGCACTGCACGAAACTGCAGGGTGCCGGTGTTGGGGTTCAAACGGTTGTCGATGAAGTCCAGAGTGCCAGTGAACTGCCGCGCGGCGTCTCCGCCCAGTTCGATATTCAAGCTGTTCGACGCCCCTTCGTTCAGTAGTGCATTACTGGCAAACGCGGCCTGCTCGTCCGCCTCGAAGTAGACGTGGATCGGATCGATGGTCACCAATGTGGTCAACAGGCTCTGATCGGCGTTGGCTAGATTGCCTCGGGTCACCATTGCCCGACCCACGCGGCCACTCACCGGCGCAGTGATGCGGGTGTACTCAAGGTCAAGCTCCGCGTTATCTAACGCTGCTTCAGCGGCATCCACCATAGCCCGGGCGCTATTTAGGGCCGCCTGGCGCTGGTCATGTACCTCCTGAGAAATGGCCTGGCGCCCCAGCAATACCCGAGCACGCTCGGCTTCACTACCGGCTTGTGCACTCTGGCTCTTGGCCTGAGCAAGATCCGCCTGGGCGGCGCTAACACGGGCCTGATATGGACGCGGATCAATCAGGAACAGTAAATCTCCCTGCTCTACCTGTTTGCCTTCCTCGAATGCCACCTCCTGGATATAACCGCTAACCCGTGGCCTTAATTTAACCGTTTCGGCGGCTTCCACGCGCCCCGTGAAAGATTCTCTCAACACCACCGGCTGAGCGACTATTTGCGTGATCTCTACCTCCGGGGGTGGCGGAGGCTGAGAGGACGCCGCCTCCTCACTTTTTGCCTCGCACCCGGTAAGCAAGGCCGTTACCAACAGGAACAGGATCATCGTCCGGTTGCTTGCCGAGAGGACTCTTTGCGTCAAACTTCCCATGATTACTTGCTCCAATGGCTATCGGAAACCGATAGCAGCATGCGTTAAATGATTGCGCACCGCGTTGGCGGTCAGCTTTTTCAAAGTTGGTTAAGCACCATCAGCATCGACAGTTATTTATGGCAATAAGGGCTGGGCGGGCGGGCAGAATCGAGCAGTGTGCTCAACGCCTATCAGACGCCACCAACAATAGGGCACGCGATGGCATGGGGGGTATCGGGTTTCTACGGGAAGCTTGCCTAATTCTGTCGCAGACAGTGATAGCCTAGACAAGGCTGACTCATCGAAAAGACGATCATCTTCCAATCCTAGGCATAATGACGATCTGATGACATATGGAATGGATTGCCGGTTTCTACGAGGTGCTTGCCTGATCCTGCAAAACTAAGTGAAAAAGCATCCGATTCAGAAAGCGAAAGCCTATACTGCGAACTACTAGGGAGGAGAGCCATTGACCATTATCGCGCCTGAGCAGGCCCCTCATTTCAGCGACAGCCTGCCACAGCAATTAAGCCAAATCGCCCGACGTTGGACACCTGTAGAGGAACTTCAGGACACGGCGATTGCCGGTGTTCAACTCGTGCGCTCCGATACTGCCACCAGCTTTAGTTCTGCAGTGTATGAACCGTGCCTATGCTTCGTCATTCAGGGCAGTAAGACAGTGCAACTGGGTGACAAGGAGATCGTCTACAGCGGCCCAAGTTACATGGCCAGCGCCGTTCACCTGCCGGTGCTGGGCCGAATTGACCATGCTACCCCCGAGCGGCCCTACCTGGCGGTAAAGGTCTCTGTCGATCCTCAGGAGGTGGCCGGGTTGATACTCGATCTGGGTGACAAGGCACCGCCAGTAGGCGCTGAGTCCATCTGCCCCGAGATAGACTGCGGCCTTTGCTCCGCGCCCATGGATGCACGCATGCAGGGCGCACTTTACCGACTATTAAGTCTGCTTGACGCTCCGGAAGATATTAAGGTGCTGTCTCCCCTGGCCCGGCGGGAGTTGCTCTATCGGGCGCTGATGGGAGAATTGGGGCCACGGATGCGCAGGTTTGCCGCGACAGACTCTCAGGTAAACCGAATCTCGCGAGTAATCTATGCCCTTAAAGAGCACTACGCTCAACCGCTAAAAATCCGCGAACTCGCGGCGGCTGCCAACATGAGTGAGTCTACGCTTTACCATAGTTTCCGGGAAGTTACCCGAATGTCGCCGCTACAGTTCCAGAAAAAGCTACGCTTACACGAGGCTAGACGGCTCATGCTGGCAGAGGGGCTGGAAGCGGCTACCGCCAGCTACCGAGTGGGTTACGAAAGCCCCTCCCACTTCAGCCGCGAATACAGCCGTATGTTTGGCGCGCCGCCCCGCACTGATGTCAGTCAACTGCGGGGCGCCAGAGCAACGCCGCAACCCGCCTAATCACCAGCGTTACTGGCACCTTGTTGTTTTCTCCCCCCAACCGTTCTATTAACTACGTTCAAATTTGTTGCCCTTTAACTCATTTTTATACTGATCAACATCAGCCGCGCCAATCAATACACCAGGCCTGCCCAGGGCATCCTACCTGGACGGGCTGAGCTTGAGAGAATAGGCTAGCCGACCGGGTCAACCTTTCCAGCACTGCACCTGCCCAAGAAATCCGTCGCCAGCCCGAGCACTCTTCAATAGCGTTGCACTTAGAACTTGAGGCCGCCGACCCATCGTCTCAGGTATTACAGTAACCCGACACAGGCATTCCTTCTGGACAACTAGTCTGGCGAGGGCACACTAAAATGCTGAAGAAAGCCGTTCCCGGCACTCAACCTCTCCACTAGCGTTGTATTTGGAGCCCTAGGCCATCATCTCTAGTTATACCTAAATACTTTGTCATAAATTTTATGTACAGGAGATACTAAATGACTCGGACCCATCATTTTCAACCAACGTTTCAATTACGCTTAGCGTTGCATCGTGATGTGATTATTGGCCCGGGCAAAGCAGATTTGCTAGAAATGGTTGAACAAACGGGTTCCATCTCGGCAGGAGGGCGGGCCCTTAAAATGAGCTACAAAAAAGCGTGGCAGCTTATCGACACCATGAATAACCACTTCCTATCACCTCTCGTTTCCACAAGCTCGGGGGGTAATGAACGCGGTGGTGCCCATCTGACCGAACTGGGCAAACAGGTGCTTGCTCACTACCGTGCCTTGGAAACCCAACTCTCGCAGCAGTCTGTCGATGCCCAAGCCCTGCTGTCGTTGCTAGCCCCGCTCAATAGTACTGAGCAATAAGGGCCGCTGATTTATGTTGAGCTGCCAGAGGACTTTGTGCAACCTCCGCTATATCCAATCGAAAATAGCGGAGAAAATCATGCTAACCCCACCTATCAATTGCCGTAGCTTGGCTGCCGTGCTGATGTTCGGACTGCCCGTCACGGCTACAGCTGCCACGGAAGTACAGGTAGCGGCGGCGGCATCGCTTACTGACGCGCTCAATGAAGCCCTCTCCGTTTACGAATCCCACAATCAGGTAGATGTCACCGCCATTTACGCCTCTTCTTCTACCCTCGCTAGGCAAATCGCTAACGGCAGTCCAGCGGACCTGTTCCTCTCCGCCAATGTTCAGTGGATGGACTGGCTGGAAGCGCAAGGCATCAACGTTCAACAGCGTAGCGACTTGCTGCAAAATCGTTTGGCGTTAGTCTCTGCCAGCTCAGATCTCCCCGAACAGTTCACGCCAGGCGAAGGCATACACATTACGACGCTATTGGGAGATCGCAACCGCCTCTCGGTGGGTGACCCAGATCACGTGCCCGCAGGTATCTATACTAAGCAGGCGCTGGAAGCGCTGGGTGAGTGGGAAGAATTGCAGCCGTTGCTTGCACGCGGCAACGATGTACGCGCGGCGCTGACGCTGGTCGAACGGCAGGAAACGCCGGTGGGAGTGGTGTACCAAACTGACGCCTTTGCCAGTGAACGTGTCAGAGTACTGGGGCTTTTCCCCGCCGACAGCCACGATCCAATTACCTATCCAATCGCGCTGATTGACGCCGAACAAAACGCAGCGGCTATCGCGTTACGGGAATGGCTAGCGAGTGAAGAGGCGCTCAACATCTTTGCTGAGCATGGCTTTGATACGAGCATTAGCACGCCGTGACGCTGTCCCTTGCCGAATGGGAAGCCATTCGTCTCAGCCTGCTGATTGGCTTGGCGGCTGTCGCCTGGATTTTACCACTAGGCATCGCGGTCGCCTGGTGGTTGGCCCGTCACGACTTTAGAGGCAAGTCACTCGTAGATGGTTTGATTCATCTTCCATTGGTTCTGCCACCCGTAGTGGTAGGTTATCTGTTGCTAGTGGCATTAGGCAGGCAAGGCGTTGTCGGTCAGTGGCTGTACGCCACACTGGACGTGTTACTGCCCTTTACCTGGCAAGGCGCCGCTATAGCCAGCGGCGTGATGGCTTTTCCGCTGCTGGTGAGAGCACTACGATTATCGCTTGAAGCGGTTGACCCCAAACTGGAAGCCGCCGCCAGCACCCTAGGCGCCAGCCGCTGGCGCATTTTCGCCACCATCACGCTGCCATTAGCGGTTCCAGGCTTGCTGACGGGAACCGTCTTGGCGTTTGCCCGTGCTCTTTCCGAGTTTGGCGCGACGATCACCTTCGCCTCAAACATTCCCGGTGAAACCCGTACTTTGCCGCTAGCCCTTTACACACTGATCCAAACACCAGGGCAAGAATCAGCCGCCGCGCGCCTTTGTCTGATTGCTATTGTGATCGCCCTGCTTTCATTGGTTGCTTCAGAGTGGCTAGCAAGGCGCACCCGACAACGCTTGCAGGAACGCGATGGCTATTAAGCCCGAGTTGCCTACCAACCCTTCGTCACTATCGTTGTCTGTCGACCAGCGACTGGGTAACTTTCACCTCCAGACCGAACTAGTGCTTCCAGCATGCGGCGTGACCGGCATTTTTGGTACGTCAGGGAGCGGCAAGACTAGTCTGTTGCGCTTAATTGCTGGCCTTGAATATCCCGACAGCGGTGTTATCCAACTGGGCGAACAGGTACTGCTGGATACCCGGCGCCGCATTTGCGTTCCAGCTCATAAACGCAGAATTGGGGTTGTGTTTCAGGAAGCCCGACTCTTTCCTCACTACCGGGTACGGGGCAACCTCACCTATGGCATGCCAGCGCACGCGGCAGCCCGTTTCGATGAGATAGTCGAACTTCTGGGCATTACCGCCTTGCTCAAACGCATGCCCGGAACACTATCCGGCGGGGAAGCAAGGCGCGTTGCGATTGGCCGAGCGTTGCTAAGCGGCCCTCAACTGCTACTAATGGATGAACCACTGACCGGATTGGACGGGGCACGCAAAGAGGAGCTACTTCGCTTTATCGCTCGCCTGACAAAACAAGTAGAAATCCCCGTGATTTACATCAGCCATGATCCGGAAGAGATTTCGGCCATTGCCGACCATCTTGTGCTGATGAAAGAAGGAAGCATTCAAGCAAGTGATCACCTAGGCACACTGCTGCAACGTTTCGACCTTACCTATGCACTGGGAGGCTTTGACGCGGCGTCCATCCTCGAAGGAACAGTGGTCAACCACGACAGCAAATACAACCTGACTCGGATAGCACTTGATGCCACACATCAGTTGACAGTGCCCGGCACCTCTGCGCCTATCGACAGCCATTTACGAGTACGCATTCCCGTTCGAGACATTGCACTGTCGTTAGCGGCCACCAAGGGCACCAGCTATCGGAACCAACTCACCGCCATCATTGACGATATGACTACATTGCCAGAAACGCCCCACACCGTTGAGCTGAGATTGCAGGTAGGCAACTTTCACCTGCGAGCACGCTTAACTCGCAAGTCGCGAGATGAAATGGGGCTATATATCGGCAAAGAGGTCACCGCGCTAATTCGCAGCGTATCGTTTAATTCGATTTGACACCGAGCATTAACTAAACAATTAAGTCTCTTTAACAGTCAATCTAAAGCTATTAATGCTTGCAAATAAATCTATATCTTAATAGTTAGCTACGGCTATGTTAGTTTACCATTAACAACTTTATTTTCAGGATACCGCCTTTCTTATTTAAAAAAACATGCTAGCATTCACCGCTATTGAATACCCGACCTCTGCACTCAGGTATGTCTATTAACGCCATGCCAGTAAGTGGATATGCGCGGTACTTTTCAGCGAGAGTTCATATTTCATGACACCTATCACCCTGCTGCTCCTGGCCATTTCCATGTCAGCGGATGCCTTCGCCGCCTCCATCAGCAAAGGCACTGAGCTTAAAAAGCCAAAATTTCGCCATGCGATCGGTATTGGCTTGGTATTTGGCATCATTGAAGCGATTACCCCGGTGCTCGGCTGGGCTGCCGGAAAAGTGTCGCAACAGTATGTGCAAGCCTGGGATCACTGGGTGGCGTTTATCCTACTTTCGATTATTGGCCTACATATGATTTACGCCGGGCTCAAAAAAGAAGACAAGATAGCGCACCGCACGCAAACACTCTGGCTGTTAATTCTAACAGCTACCGCTACCAGCATTGATGCTATGGCCGTCGGCGCCAGCCTGGCGTTTATTGATGCCAATATTATCGCCACCAGCTTAGCCATCGGACTTGCAACAACGTTAATGGCCTCAATGGGCACGCTACTTGGCCATAAGCTCGGTAATTTTGTTGGCCACTGGGCCGAGCTAATCGGTGGTGTGGTTCTAATCGGGATTGGATTGGCGGTACTAGCAAAGCATACGGCGATTTTTTAGGCTTTTTTAATTGACTTCGACAGCTGATTAGCAGCTTCAGTTTTCAGACGTTAAACCAAGCTTCAATAATAATCGAGCCATACGCTCAATATCTAACGTAGCCTCAGCTAGGAATGATGTGCACCTTTCACGCGGCAACATATTTTGCCCTTTAACTCATTTTTATGCGGCGCCACATCAGCCACGCCGCTCAATATTCCAGGTCTCCCCACGGCATGCTACCTGGACGGGGCGAGCTTGAGAGAGTAGGCTAGCCGACCGGATCGACTTTCCCAGCGCTGTGTTGCACCTCGCTGTGGACGCTGATCTGGCCCTCTTACCACGGCGTCTCCAACGCCGGATATTGCGCTACCCGACTGCCAACCGCGGTCTCATCTCGCTACAGACATAACTAGAAAGATGTTCTGTTTTTTACTTACTTCCTGTGGCGGCCACTCCGTGAATGGAGCTCTGGTTGCTATAAAGGATGCTAGGGCTGCAAAGCCTATGGGTATTCAATGAACGAAGA
>TARA_R110002051_G_scaffold317686_1_pt1 | contig 11600 bp, 18 predicted proteins | sample TARA_R110002051 | Tara Oceans TARA_R110002051 (sample SAMEA4397023) | marine metagenome | biome: Polar Biome; feature: [MES] marine water layer (ENVO:01000295) within the mesopelagic zone...; material: water (ENVO:00002006), including particulate matter (ENVO:01000060) such...
GAAAGGTAAAGTTCTATTAACAATTACATAAGTGTCATCTACATCAACACCTATAGCTTTAAAAGTTCCTTCTGTTGTAAATTTAGAAGGGGCTACAACATTTTGTGAACGTAATATAGAATAGACTCCTAAAGAACCATCTCCTCCATTAACTATAAATAATCTATCACTTTCTTCGGTAGACGTTGCTCTCCTAATAGAAATATCAATAGGACTATTTAATAAATGTGAAGACATAACACTTATATTACTTGTTGTATAAGCTTGTTCTGAATCAGTAAAAATCAATTCATTCAATGACTTACCTGACCTTTGTATAAAAATAGTTCCACTATCTAAACCGGCTACGGGAACTCCAGGTTTAATACCATTTCTTGTTGCAATCTTAACCATAAAGTTACCTGGAGTAATTGGATCACTTACTGATTGAGGAATATAAAACTCACCACCAGTTGTAAATATTTGTAAATCTCTACCAGAAAATATTTGCTGGATTGCATTAAGACTATCGGTAGTTAATTCTGCTGATAAAGCCTCATCATCTAAACCTTCGCCTAACTCAAAATTAAAATAATCGCCCACCCTTGAGGCCCATATATGTGTAGGTAAAGATTTTGAACCGCCTATATATAATCGGCTTTCATGGAAAGTACATGAAGTAGGCCATCCTTTACTAGCACTCCAAGCATCTTCATAACCCGCTTCTAATTCCCAACCATTCGCTAGTACCTGGGCTGTATCAAAAAAATTAATTGTAACATGCCCCTTAACTTGCGTTGTACTAACATATTCAACAATTCTTGCTCTACCATAATTGCTTGTTATGTTAATATATTGCCCTACATTGCCAGAGGCAAACACACCAGCAGTAGCCGTTATTGTTATGTTGCCAGTAGTTTGTGAGGCAGTAATTGCTGCTGCTGGATTACTAACACTAAATGTAAAAGGATGAACGGGCTGATTATCAAAAGTTAAAAAAGCTGCTACCCAGGTTGCATCATTAGCACCCCTAACAATTCTTACTGGCTGCAAGTCATTATGCATAAATAGTATTGTGTCACCATATTGAGCATAGTTTAAAGCACTTAATACACTTGATGTTAATGCGGATACTGCAAAATAATCAACACCAGATCCATTAATATTAGTAATTAAGGCATTATTTTTAAAGATATAAATACGTTGATTAACTATAGCAAACATATAGGAATCGTCTGATGAATATTCAAAAGGAACTAACTTTACACCATCTTGAGGGTTAGCAGCAGCAGGTAATTCTGCAATATATTTTAATCCATCTCTTCTTTTAATCCCACCTTGCGGTTGGATAAAAACATTATTGGCTGTTTGTAAAGCATTATAATATTGTTTAAGGTCTTGCCTACCTCTTAATAAAGGATCTAATTCCCCTACACTAAAATTTGTTTGTATCTGAACTTGTCTTGACATTTATTTAAAACCTTACAGATATTAGATCAAAATCCTCTATAACTTGATTAGGTTGATTTTGACCATTTATGATTGCTGCCTGTCTAAAAGCACCACCTCTATTGTTTTCTGAAGGTGCGCCTACGGCTAAAGTTTTATAATAATCACCTTTTGTTATTTGATCTGTTACGGGTTCAGCTATATGCCAAGCCATCCAATACTTTAATAGTTGTATAAAATATGTCGGTAATACAGCTTCGGAAGGTCTAAATTGAAAATCTACATATACCGTTTCAAAATTTGTCAGAAGCTTATCTTCTAAGATTTCCCATCCTTCATTAACGGGTCTTGCTCCATTAGAACTTGTTGTAAATAAAGCTCGGACTCCTGAACCAATACTGCTAGATGGAAGTTGATATTCATATTTCCATTCTGTTACTGGGGTTACAGTAGTACGGGCAAGCTGTTCTTTTTTATAAGAAAAATTCCAAGGATACATTGCCAGGACAGTTTCATAGATATCATCATACAATCTGTCACATACCTGGGCCGAGTCTGTTCCTTCGGAAAAAGAGGAGAGGGGGGAAGCCCCTAGCATTATTAAAGCATCTGAGCATATAGATAATTTAGTATCGCCAGAAGCCATAGCCTCTCCTCTTAATTAGTCGTTATCCCTAGTCACCGTCTGTGTTTGCTAGGGTAGTTCCGTCATTTACGTCTACAACTCCAGACGCATTGGTTAAAACATAAACAAGTGTTGCAACCGCTGTACTGCCAGTTGAAGTAACGCAGTAGATTAAATCTCCTACACTTACTTCGTCTGATACACCATTAAAGTAGGCAGCCGTATTAACATCCGCAATAGCATCTGTACTTGTATAACTATACAGTTGCGGTGCAGATCCTTTTTTACTTTGCCCGCCAATTGGATTCCATCCATCTCTTGAAAAAGCCATCTTATATCCTTTCTAAGTTACTATTCTCTACAAGTAATTTTTACGATTCCTGGTGCGTCTATCGCTACACCAGTACCAGTAAACATTGAAGCCACTAGCCAAGAAGTTTTTTCAGGGATGTAATCGACAGAAGTTTTTTGGCCCATGCCCATTCCAACACCTATTGCTGATTTATGGAACGCATAACAAACTCTATCAGAAGAGCCGTCTATTGCTAATCCATCTTCATCACGATCACCGATTGTCACTACGTTAAAGCCGAGCCAAGTATTAAGCTCACCGCTAACTAAACTTTTTATAGAATTATAGTCGCTTGACTGTACGGTTGTTTGACCAAGTAAAGCTGACAAATTATTGGCATGTACTAATAGAGTTCTTCCCTCCATACCAACATTAGCTGCATCTAAAGCTTTTTTAGCTGCCCTAATTTTACCAGTATTTAAATCGGATGCTGATCCAGCAGACCCATCTTCTGCAATAGTGTTTGCAACAGTTCCAGTACCACTAGCTGCTACCAAGGCATCTATTGTTACTTGATCCATTCTTCTACCAATTGCTCCGCCAACTGCTTGAACTAATTCAGAACGGTCATTGAAGTTTACTTTAGTTTGGTTGAAGATGTCAGAATATTCCGCAGCAATATAATTGGTCATTGTCGCAGTCACATTTGTATAAGAAAGTGAAAGTGGTGTGACGTCACTTTGGGGCGTTCTTATTGTTGCAACACCTTTTCCAAGTTTTGGAAATGATATTGTTTGCCCTACAACATTATTTTTTTCTCTAGTTAAACCAGCTAATGAGCGAGAAGCTTGATAAGCTTGTTTAACTTCGGAATCGAATAATGTGATAAAGCTATTTGAGATCGTTAAAGCCATTATATTATCCTTTTCTCTTGTTAATAAAAATTTTCTTATCGCTTGCTGGTTATCCGTGGGCCAGATAGCTACACTTTCGGGGCGAAGTGCATCCCATAAAACTGGCCCATAAATTTAGGTTGTCAGTCAATTTAATATATCGAGAATATAAGGCTACCTCAAACCAGTAACCTTATTTTATAGGTAAGTATGGAACGTCTAAGATGTTAGTATTTCTCACCATGTAAGGCATACACAGCTTTTTCTACTTTCTTAGTATAGTTATCATCTACTCCATATCTTTTATCAGCCATCATACCTTCAATATCACTCATTGTAGTTGTATCAACTTCTTGAGCATTAGCTGTAGGAATAGTTTGTTCACCATAACTACGTCTAATTTTATTTAATCCAGTTATGAATGCAGCATTAGTTGAAGCTCCAGCTATAGCTTCTACTTCATTTTGTGCTAACACTCCTGAAGAAACAAATTTAGATAACCAGGAGTCTGTACTTTTAATAATAGCATTACCATTATTGCCTAGTTTTTTCATTTCCTCTTCTCTTTTATACGTAATTTGCTGATCTATCCCTTGCTGCTGGGTCATATAAAAGTTTGTTAGCTGCTCTACTAACTCTTGACTCATATTATTTTCTTTAGCTATACCAATAAATTCATTCATAGAAGGATCATCCGCTTCTAATCCTTCTATAAAATCTGTTTTATACTTGCCGTCTTTTGGTGGCTTATGTTTGCCAGTAGCCATTTTATTACGTAATTCTTGGTAGGCCTTAGATAGGTCAGTAACTTTTACTTCGCCTTTTTCAGCATCCCAATGAGAGTCCTGAATACCTTCAGGCTTTTCTTTTGGCTCTTTTTCTTCGGCTGCTTTAACGGTTGGTTCATCATTGTCATCTTGTGCAAGATGATTAGGGGATGATTCTTCTCCATCATTTTCTACTTCTTCATTTTCGGGTTTAGGAGTTGGGCTTAAAAGACTTTGGTTTTCGTTGGCGCTGGCCTCTTGGTTTTCAGCTTCAACGGCCTCAGTTTCATTGCTCATCTATTTCTCGTCCTCTCTATACGTTTATAAATATCACGGACAATAGAATTTTGTCCTTCTCTAGCATAACCATGACTTGCATCTTCCCCTGGATACCAGGTAGGCTGGTCAATCGTTATTTTTTTTAAGTACGCTAAAACTTGCGCTCCATCTCTTGATGCAAAAACCTTAGTCATCAAAATATCTATATCATCTACTTCTATCTTTGCATCATTCTTGACTAATTTTAAATCGTCCCAACTCATTCTACAGGAGGCCCTTCTGGAGGAGCGCCTTCAGCACCTTCAGCACCAGGTATCATTCCTGCTTGTTGCGCCATCTGAGCCATTTCCACCATCATTGATTTTCTTTCTTCAGCGGAGTTTAATATTCTTCCTGGTATACCAAGTTTATCTGCTATATAATCTAATGTTTCGTCCTGGTTCAAAGCAACTTGTCCTATAGGCCCAATACCTTGTGTAATTTGAATAAACTTCATTACATTTTCTAATTCATCTAAACTTTGTGCCTGGGCTAATGGACTGGTAGGAACAACTTTTAATTCTTGGCCATCTATTTTTAATGGCATATCTATTAATCCCTGGGAGTCCATAATAAATAGAACTCTTCTAACAATAGGAATCATTGCTTCCGTAATTAACCGACCAAAAGCAGATCCCATATTTTGTGATAATTCTTTCATCCGCTGGACAATTTCTGTTGCACTCCTGGCGCTCATTGTATCGGGAGGAAGAGAATCGTCCAGGAGTACCTTTTTAATATTTGCTGTTAAATCTTGAATAACAATTTGCGCCACATTAAAGTCGCCAGATTTAGGTAAAGGCTTTAAAGACTCCCCTTGTGGCCCACCATTTCTCGCAACGGGAATAATAGCGCCTGGTGAAATTCGCACAGTTTGAGGATTTAAAACCCCATCATCTGCTGCTAAATAAACCCCAGAAATCGCTAGACTAGCATTTTTAAGTATTAGTTCTTTTACTTTGTTTAAAGTTTTAACATCTGAGATACAGGATAATAATGGGCCTCTTCCCATAATTTCACTAGACACCGTACTGTATCTACTAATTATCCAGGCAGAAGACGTTGACGTTCTATAAACTAACTCTTCTTTATTTTTTACATCTATAACATGGTAACAATAATAACCTTCGTTTGGTTTATATATTGTAGCTTCTAATAATTCTACCTCTTCTTCAGGCTTATCATCAATCATCTTTTGTAATTCGTCATGTATTTTTACATCTGGCCATTGTCTTTCAATGGCTTCGCCCCTCAACTTTAGTTTACGATAAACATTATCTATCGTTCCATTTGGCCCTGCTTCTAAACTTACCAGGTATTGTGGTACAGCTTCAAAGCGAATAGGAGTAGTTTCATCTCCAGGTTGAACAAGCATAACGGCTGTTCCAACACATAAATCTAAAAGAAATTCTGACATTGCCAGGTCAAAAGATGATTGCCTTAGTACGGCAAACATTTTTTCTGTATAAATATCTAATGCTGCTTGTAGTTCTTGAGGGTTATCAACTTCTCTTTTAGCATCTTCTCCTGCAAGTAATGCACACCATTTTCTATATGGCGGGAATAAAGCAGATTGTATTCTATTACCAAATCTTTGAACGGAATTTACAGCCGTAGAGTCATAAACCTTAGAAGACTTATTAGTTTCAGGCACATTATTTTCATATCCTCCACCGTATAAATTACGTTGAGGAAGGCCATATTCATAAGCCTCTTCATAAATAGAGCGCCATTGCGCCTTTTTTGTATCCGCCTTATCAGCTCTTTTTAAGACCTGTTTAACTGTTAGTTTTGCCACAATTAAGAACTAGACCCACCAAGCTTATCATTGCTTCCTAAATAATTTGGATCAGTCATATCCGCTGTACCACCATTTAAAGAATTAAGCAGCATACGTGAGCCGCCTCGTCTTGCAGTTGATTTAGCTTGAATTTTTTTATTAGTTGCTGCTTTTTCAGCATCCAATCTTTCTCGTTCTTTTTTTTGGTTTGCTGCTATGCTAGGATCTGGCCCTTGATAGCCTCCTCCACCTCCGCCTCCAAATAATCCACCCATCAGTATAATCTCCTCATCATTAAAAAATCTGCTTTATTAGGCCCATAATTTGTTAAAGTTCCTTCTTGTTCGAACATAAGAAATTTAGCATACTTGATAGCCCTAGTGTCAAGCGAATGCACATGGAATTGAACCCTATGCAGTTCCATTACAGAACTTAAACCACTAAATATATGTCTACTGATCCTAGCAACAGGTATCCAATGGGGACTAGCTCGGTCATCTCTCAATAACCATCCTTCATAAACATTTGGCCATAAAGGAACAAAACCTGCTGCTGCCATTGGTATTCCATTTTTAAGGATTGTAAAGTTTGGCCCGCTTGATGCTTGTTTATCAAAGAAATCTAAATAGTTAGGAATCATACTACTCAATTCTTTTTGATATTTCCCTAACTGCATCATGTAATAATGATGACGGGAGTAGGGCATAATGGTTGCACCTTCTGGCAAAAATTGCCTGGCCATAGTTACAATATCTACCATAGGTCAAAATCTAAATCAGCGGTCATATTATGTGTAAAGCCTGGCGATCTATAATTTCCCCTGGTAATACGTCTATGTTCTCCGCCACCTAGGAGCAAATAGGCATAAGCATCTCCAATATGGGAATGCATATTCTTATCAGGAACATCTCTAAACCTATCTGTACCGCCACTTATACCCACTCTTTTAAAATGATAGCCTCCAGCCAGGGATTTACGCAGTCTTTTACACTCAGAATCCACGACCAGGGCAGGACGTTTATCAATATACCGCAGCATTGGTGCTGCACCAGCTTCTCTACGCACCATAAAATCATTAGATGCGGTTGGTTTAGCATTCAATCCCAGGGAACGTAAGTGATCGAAACTTGTTACCTCAAAGATCTCATCTCTTTTTTGCCCCGCAGGGTCGCCCCATATCTCAGGTTCACATTTTTGGAACTTAGTATTTAATATATGCAACAATATCTGAGCAAATCTTTCCAGGCCCATGTCCTCTGTAACAATTTCATGCAAAATATTCCACCGTCCATTTGGTAATCGTTGACCAAATACGGCTGCAGGAGTTAATCCAAAGTCTAATCCTATCTGTATAGGTAGAGTAGTATCCAATTCAATAGCATCTTCCACCATACTTGTGTCATCATACTCATGCCATACACTCTTACCATCCTTAACAAAAGCATATTGCCCGCCAACATAACACCGTATCCAGTCTAAATCCTTACCACCTAGCTGCTGCAAGTAATATCCAGGTATTAAGTTCTGCATATTCTCCGCATTAGGGTTTTCGATCCAATGTTTGCCGGCAGCAAAAGTAGAGTCATCCGTGCTACCTTCAATCTCAATCATGCCTCCAGGCTGCTGGAAAAACTTCCAAGGATACTTTCCCTTAATAGGATTTTTTAATGCCAAATTATGCCACCAGGAATCGGAGTCTGGCGGATTAGTATCAGCAATTATAAAGCGAAACGTACATCCTCCCTTTGAACGTGGCGGATATCTCCCGATTCTGTGGGTTAATCCTTGAATAATTCCAAGTGGGAGTTCTCGAGCTTCATTGACCCAAGCCCCTGTCAGCTCCAATGACAGCAACTTTCGGATGTCTTTTGGTTGATCCAAAGCTAAAAATATTACTTCACAATCTATACCCGCAGCTTCCCCTCTGGTCGGCAGCTTTAGATGATGGGTTAAAGGCGGACTCCACCGCATAGCTCCCCACCTATTTTCTGGAAATAGATCTAGCCAGGTCTTAATAGTTGTTGTCCGCAACTCAGGATAACTATTCCGAACCACTACAAATCGGCTATATCGTATGCCATCCACAGGACTTGGGTTTTGTTGTACCGCTCTTAACACTATTTCCGCAGCACAAGCATACGATTTACCACTTCCAACTGGCCCAAGCAGCCCTCGGAAGAAACTATTGTCCTGGAGAAAATCCCAGGTGGTAGGCGCACTAGAGAAATCTAAGTCTAAACCTTCAATAGCCTCAGTAGGTTTTACTCTTTCTCTCCGCTTACTACGGTCTTTTGAAGTTTTCACTCTTGGCATCTGTCGGTACTATCTCCACTTCATGGTCTAAAACTTTAAATATTCTTTCCACATAACTAAATTGGCCCATAGACAATCCCATTTCTATACGTCTTATTGTTTCCGTATTAACTTTAGCAGCTTCCGCTACATCTTCTAATGTTAGGCCTCTGTCCATACGCAATTCTCGCATTATTCTACCGTGCCAATTATCCATCCCCTTCATCCTTCTTTACATCATAAGTAACATTAGGCCCTTTCAAATTAATTCCAATAACACTTGGTCTATTAATATCACTCGTTGAATCCATTAAGCCATGATGTTTGGCTAACATTCTTAGCGCTCCCATCTTGTCATGCATCTCCACTTCAATTGATGACCCTAGCCTGGTAGGTGTAACTTTAACCTTCTTAATCGCTTTCCTTGCACCATGACTCAATTCATCTGATGGTTTCATGGATACCTGGCCATCAGCCGTCCAACTAATAACATCCGTAACTTCACTTGCCGCTATTGCCTCAAGTTCCTGGATTACCGCTTCTCGCTCATCAAGATTACCCTTAGATAAAATTTCCCTCGCTTTACGGACTGCTAATGGTTGGTCTTTTATCATTGCTTTCTCCTATGTTTAAATATAATTCCATTCGTTTTATATATAATTCGCATAAATGTTTTCTTTTTTTTGCTATTGTTTTAAAAAGCAAGTCCACTCCCTTTTCTTTAGGATACTCAATATAGTGTTGGTCATGGTATCCCATCATATGTGTATCTTCAAATTTTTCTAATTCATCTAATTCATTTTGTGCTTCTATTATTTCTTTAGTTCGAATTGCCATCACCATTATTCTTCCTCCTCCTGGTATAAACTATAATCTCTCTTCTGCATTTAGGGCATGTTAAATCGATTTGCATACTATAACCTCCATCCTCATGGGATATATCGTAATCACTATTCCTTGTTAATTCGGTTTTACAATACCTGCATTTAAGCATCTAATACCTCTTGCAAAAGTTTTTCTAAATACCATTTGGCTTTTCGCAAATCATCCACGGGAGCTTTCTTATATTTATAGCGCCACAAATATTTAAGAGCTGCTCCTTTCAAATATCCCTGGAAAGCTTCATTGGACATGCTGCCCTTTATCCCGTCAATGGCTTCCAGGTCATGCTGCTTATAATGCGTAGGCTGGTTGATTAAGTCTTCGATCCCCTGGTCTATAAATGCCTTCTTTGACAATTCCTCTAAAATTTCCTGTGAACCCCCCCTACGTAAATAGGTGGGGGGTAGGGAGGGGGGTATGCCCCTTTTTTTATCAAGAATGGCAGATTTCTGCGGGTTATCACTCTTTTTTCTGGTCATTTCATTTCCCATTCCAACGTTTGGTTATTGTAAATCTATTGTAGGCCAGCCCAAATTGCAACTTGATTCAAAGATATGGGAGGATCTCGCCCTTCCTTCATCAATTCTAGTGTCATATTGGCTGCTGCTTCCTCTACTTCTTCAGCCGATACCATAATATCAGCCAGGGATTCTGCATCTTTATACTGATTTTGCACATTTCTTGAAACTCCTGAAGCTTTTTGAACTCCATTACAAAATGCTTGCGAGATACTGGAAACAAGCTGTTTATTCACCCCCTTAAACCCCCTACTATTCTCTATTACTTGTTCTTCAGGATATTCCTCAGCTATTTTAGGTCTTGGAGCATAGAACTCTTCTTTACTTGGCATTGCAGTTTTAAGACCATCATACAATACCTGGTATCTATTTGTTGCGTATCGGGAGTTTCTTTTCCAACCTGGTATTTTATAGCCTCGTTTGGTTAGCTTTCTTATATATCCTAGCTTTATAAGCCTTGTAACATGCATTGAGATAGTCTTAGGAGTTCTGGATACATGACGACCCAGAGTTATTCTTGAAGGCCAGCATATCCCATATTTATTGGTATGAAGAGATATTGCACCAAGGACTCGTAATGTTGTTGGATGCAAATCATCATCTTGAATAGCTTTAGCTGGCAGCACAGCATACCGTCTTGTTTCTGGTTTACTTTGTCTTATGGCTGGCTTGAATGTCCTCATACAATTTTCTTTTGTAATTGTCTTATAAGTGTTGCTTTTTTAAATCTGCGATCTATCTCAATGCCGTGCTTTCTTCCCAGGGCTTCAAGTTCAAGTTTAGATAGTTTGTTCCATTGTATAACTTTAGGACGAGGTGCAAACCAGAACTTATACCAACTTGTCATTTTTCTTCCCCTGGTTCTGATTCTTTAAGAAAAGCCTCACATTGTTGTTTTGCACCATGCAATGCATTTAGCTGTGCAACAGTATGCAATCTCTTTTGGTCAATCTCTTGAATTTGCCCTTGTATTATTTTAATGTCATTTTCAAGAACCTTAATACGTTCTTTTATTCCAAGAGCCTTAATACGTTCTTCTGTATGCTTTTTATCTGTCATCATTATTCTCCTTTGGTTTTACCTGGGTTATAGTTCCTCCTAGTTCTTTTTTAAGTTCTAGGACTTTAGCTGGTACAAACTTGACCAGTTCGTCTAGTGATAATTTAATACCTGGTATTTTAGGTTCACTATCTTTATAAACATGAATGATATGCCCGCTGCTATGTTTAACTTGCCAGGTATCTTTTAACTGCGGTTTTGTTTTCATGGCCTCTCTTGCCATAATATCAATTCTTCTCCAGGCTTTAATAGTTTGTGTTGCTTCTTTGAATATCTTTTCATTATCTTTTAAATCTATGGCTTTAAATAATCGGGCATGTTGTATTTCAAACTTTTTCATTATGTCTGGAATTATCTCTTCCAAAATATAAGGCCCATATTTTTTACTCATCTGTTTATTGATTTTATCGACTCGATCTATCATCTCTAAAGCTTGTTTATTTATCTGTATTTTCATAGGACAAATACTCCCTGGACAAATGGACGGACATCCCTAAGGATATGTCCTGTCCGTCCAAAGTCCAAATACCCCCCGTTTTCTTGTCCGTGTTTTTTGTCCATTAGTCTACAACCCCTGGTTTACTGCCATTTACAGCCTGGACAACTTGTCCGTCCGCTATTTGTCCTTTTGTCCAACAGAACTTTCTCCAAATGTCCACAAATCCTGCATCTTTTAAGGATTTTGCTGCCCTGGTAAATGCCTTTCTTTTGGCATCTTCTGAGTCCGAAGTAGAGATTGTTGTGTT
>TARA_R110002051_G_scaffold298754_2_pt1 | contig 11593 bp, 11 predicted proteins | sample TARA_R110002051 | Tara Oceans TARA_R110002051 (sample SAMEA4397023) | marine metagenome | biome: Polar Biome; feature: [MES] marine water layer (ENVO:01000295) within the mesopelagic zone...; material: water (ENVO:00002006), including particulate matter (ENVO:01000060) such...
TTTTTGGTCTTTGGAATTTGTGACTTGGAACTTCTTTTTTGAATCTTTATCGTTCGTGCATCATACCTTGTCACTTGCACCTTTTTACTACTCAATACATCAACTTTTTTAATAGTTTGCCTTTTATTTTTAGTCTCTAGTCTCTAGTCTCTAGTCTCTAGTCTCTGGTCTCTGGTCTCTGGTCTCTAGTCTCTAGTCTCTAGTCTCTAGTCTCTGGTCTTTGAGATTTGGTCTTTGGAACTTGTGATTTTAAATTTCAATCTTTATTCTAAAACACCATCCGTCCTTTTTCAAATTTCTCTATAGTTTCCTTTTGACTGATTAAATAATCAATATCGTCATAGCCATTTAGGAGGCATACCTTCTTATAAGGATCTATAACAAAGGCTTCTTTTGCTTGACCTATTACCACAACTTGATTCTCCAAATCAATGATAATCTCTGTATTGGGGTCCTTTTTAATAGCCGTGAGTACTTCCTTTAAAAATGCAGGACTCACTTGAATGGGTAGTAATCCGTTGTTTAATGCATTTCCTTTAAATATATCAGCAAAGAAACTGGAGATAACAACTTTAAAGCCATAACCTACAATGGCCCAAGCGGCATGTTCACGACTGGAACCACAGCCAAAATTGTCACCTGCTACAAGTATTTGAGCATTTTTATACAATGGATTATTTAGTGGGAAGTCGGTAACAACCTCTCCTTTTTTATCAAAGCGCCAATCCATAAATAGGTTATCACCAAATCCTTTCTTATCCGTCGCTTTTAAAAAACGGGCGGGAATAATTTGATCGGTATCAATATTTTCAACTGCCAATGGTGCAGCGGTAGCTTTAAGGGTAGTAAACTTTTCCATTAGGCAATAAGAGTTTTTGTGATATCAACAATTTTACCTTCGATAGCTGTAGCAGCAGCCACAAGCGGACTGGCCAATATGGTTCGAGCACCTTGGCCTTGACGGCCTTCAAAATTTCTATTGGAAGTAGAGACACAATATTCTCCTGCCGGGATTTTGTCATCATTCATTGCTAAACAGGCTGAACAGCCAGGCTGTCGTAAGACAAACCCAGCTTCTTCAAACACTTCTTTAAGCCCTTCTTCTGCAAGTTGGCGCGCCACCTTTTGCGATCCTGGTACAAGCCAAGCGTTTACATTAGGAGCCTTTTGTTTCCCTTTTACGTAATCTGCAGCTACACGAAAATCTTCTATCCTTGAGTTGGTACAACTTCCAATAAACACATAATTTATTGGGGTGTTTAAGAGTTGATTCCCCTTTTTGAAATTCATGTATTCCAATGCCTTTTCAAAGGTCATATCTCCTTTTTCTGGGATAGACTCATTAATTTTAATTCCCATACCCGGATTGGTTCCGTAGGTTATCATTGGGGCTATGTCTTCGGCATTGATATGATATTCTTGATCAAAAACTGCACCTTCATCAGTAGGGAGTGTTTTCCAATATTCGACCGCTTTCGCGAACCCGCCTTCCTGGCCGGCAGGAGCGACACCTTGTGGTGCAAATTCCTTCCCTTCTACATAGTCAAATGTAGTCTGATCAGGAGCAATCATTCCGCCACGAGCACCCATTTCTATACTCATATTGCATACTGTCATACGGCCTTCCATTGACATTTCTTCAAATACATTTCCTGCATATTCGCAGAAATAACCAGTACCAGCATTGGTGCCTAATTTTGCAATGATATACAAAATGACATCCTTAGGTAGCACTCCTTTAGCGAGTTCTCCGTTTACGTTTACACGCAAACTTTTGGGCTTCTGAAGTAATAGACATTGAGAAGCAAATACTTGAGCCACCTGACTGGTGCCAATACCAAAAGCAATAGTACCAAAAGCACCGTGGGTTGAGGTGTGACTATCACCACATACCATTGTCATTCCAGGTTGCGTTATACCGAGTTCTGGAGCCATAACGTGTACGATGCCATTATTTTCGTGCCCTAGACCGTAGAGCGTAATTCCGTGTTGGTCACAATTTTTAGTCAGTTGTGCCAATTGATTTCTTGATAATAGATCTTTGATGGGAAGATGCTGATCGATCGTTGGGGTATTGTGATCTGCAGTAGCGACAATCTGATCCGGACGGGCGATTTTAATACCACGCTCTTCTAGTTCGTTAAACGCTTGCGGACTAGTAACCTCATGAATAAGGTGTTTGTCTATATAAAGTACTTGTGGGCCATTAGGAACCGAAGTTACCACATGTGCATCCCATACTTTGTCGAATAATGTTTTCTTCATAATAAATTCCCGCGAAGGCGGGAATCTCATCCTACCAATTGCGATTGTTATATTGTTATTACTAATAATCCGCCTTGGCAGAATTATAAGTTTTTTTTAGGCTAATGCTCCTGCGCTAATTTGTATCGACTCCATAATTTGGTGGATATCATTATCGCGAACTTCCTTCTGTTTATCTGCAACGGTAAGGAATTGATTATAGGCAGTGTCTAATTGTATTTTAGTCAATTCGTAGCCAATATTTTTTGAGCGATAAGCAAGTGCTGCTCTACCACTTCTTGCGGTAAGTACAATGGCACTTTCAGATACCCCTACATCTGCTGGATTGATGATTTCATAGGTCTCTCTGTTTTTTATCACCCCATCCTGATGAATCCCAGAACTGTGGGCAAATGCATTTGCGCCTACGATTGCCTTATTGGGTTGTACAAACATGCCCATTTTTTCACTCACCATTTGGCTCGTTTCTAATAGAAGTTCCGTTTTAATATCAGTAAATAAATGTAAATCTGGATGTTGTTTTAAGATCATTACCACTTCTTCTAAAGCAGTATTTCCTGCCCGTTCTCCAATACCATTAATCGTACATTCTATTTGTCGTGCCCCGTTAATAACACCTGCAATTGAGTTGGCTGTTGCCAATCCAAGATCATTGTGACAGTGACAGGAAAGAATAACATTTTCAATACCTCTTACGTTTTCACGTAAATATTTCATTTTGGCTCCATATTCTTCTGGGAGACAATAACCAGTGGTATCTGGAATATTCAAAACCGTAGCTCCGCTTTTGATGACTTCTTCACAAACACGGGCGAGAAATTCATTATCAGTCCGACCGGCATCTTCTGCATAAAATTCTACATCTTCCACAAAAGTTTTCGCGTAAGCGGTAGCCTTTTTAGCTCGCTCAATAATTTGATCAGGCGTTGCTTTAAATTTGTATTTCATATGAGACTCACTCGTTCCAATACCTGTGTGAATTCGGGGGAATTTCGCGTATTTCAGTGCCTCAGCGGCAACGTCAATATCTTTAAGTACAGCACGAGTGAGACCGCATACAGTAGCGTTTTTGACCAACTTTGAAATTTCAAATACCGAAGTAAAATCTCCAGGACTCGAAATTGGAAATCCAGCTTCAATAACGTCAACACCAAGAAAATCAAGTCTTTCGGCGATGACAAGTTTTTCGTTAGTGGCCAATTTACAACCTGGTACTTGCTCTCCATCCCGAAGGGTCGTATCAAATATTTGAACTTTATCTGTTTGCATACATATGTTTTGTTGTATCAAAAATATATCTTGCTACTTCGTAAGACCTGTCAATTTGCTCTAGTCTTACGATGTTAACTGCAATATGATAACATATAAAACACTGTAAATAAACAAGTTGTGCGTAAAATTATTACAACGCTGAGTACTTCTAGCGATCCTTTATTTATATTAATTAAGTCCTTATCCAAAAGTGAAAAGAGACAGTTCAAACTCTATGTAGGGCGTTTAGGAGGAAATAGTGATGCAAAATTTCTCCAACTCTTTGAGGTGATGGACAAGTTGAAACGCTATGATGAAGCTGCGATCCTGAAGTCGGGAGTTGTAACTAAAACACAGATTTCAAACCTGAAAGCACATCTCTATCGTCAGATTTTAATTAGTCTGCGGTTGACGCCTTCTCATCAAAATATTCGAGTTCAAATTCGAGAACAATTAGACTTTGCCACTATACTGTATCAGAAAGGCTTGTATAAGCAGAGTTTGAAACTATTGGATAAAGCAAAAGGAATGGCTTTGGAGAATGAGGAGAAGAATATTGCCTATGAAATTGTAGAACTAGAAAAGGTAATTGAGACTCAATATATTACACGAAGTATTGGCACAAGAGCTGATCAGTTGGCTGAAGAAGCACGATCCTTGAGCGAACAAAATTCAATGACGAGTAAGCTTTCTAATCTCTCCTTGCAACTATATGGAATGATGTTAAAAAGTGGCTACGTAAAAAGTGATAGTGAGCGGCAGGAGGTAAGTGCTTATTTTAAGAAGGAGTTGCCCATATATGATTATGAAACCTTAGGCTTTCGCGAAAAATTGTGGCTCAATAAAGCACATCTTTGGTATAGTTTCTTGATTCAAGATTTTGTTTCCTGTTATAAGTATTCTGAAAGGTGGGTACGACTTTTTGACGATCATCCCAAAATGATTGAGCGCAATCCTGTCTTTTACCTCAAGGGGCAGCATTATCTATTAGAATCGTTGTACTATCTGAAATTGGAAGGAAAATTTAAAATGGCCCTTCAAAAATTAGAGGACTTAAAGGAGAATGGCGGGTTTGCGAAAGAGGATAACCTCAATACTTTACTTTTTTTATATGTGACTAGTAATAAGTTTAATCACCGTTTTATGGTGGGAAATTTTGAAGATTTTGAACCTCTTGTTGCCGAAGTGGTGGAAGGCATAAAGTCGCCAAAATATCGCATTGATGAACATCACGTTATGGTATTCTACTACAAAATCGCCAGTCTGTATTTTGGAGCTGGAGATTATGTGAACTGTATTGAATATCTCGGAAAAATTATCAATGCTAAAAGTCTAAAGACCCGTGAAGATTTGATGTGTTTTGCGAGATTATTGAATTTAATAGCCCATTATGAAGCTGGGAAAGACTATTACTTAGAGTCGCTTATGCGAAGCACGTATAAATTCCTAATAAAAATGAATGATTTACACCTCGTTCAAAAAGAGATGATTGCTTTTATGCGCGGACTTGATAACATCTATCCACATGAATTAAAGAATGAATTTAAAAAGCTTCACACCAAACTCAAGGCCTACGAAAATGATCCCTATGAACGACGCGCGTTTCTTTATCTCGATGTCCTCTCTTATTTAGAAAGTAAGATTGAAAATCGCCCTATCGCCGATATAATCAAAGAAAAGGCAAAAAAATTAATACGATAAGGGACGGTTTTTCAATGATTGAATGAATCAATGATTTAATGGTTGAATGATTAAATGGGTAATCCTTTAACTAAAAAAAGCAAAAAGCAAAAAGCAAAAAGTTAAATCGTTAATCCTTAAACACTAAACACTAACAATTACCCACTACTCACTACCCACTACCGACTACCGACTAACAACCAACAACCAACAACTACCCACTAACAACTACCACATCATAGAAACGTCTCAAAATACACCCAAAACTCATTTCAAGCATTTGCTAGAAATTAATCTTGCGATGTTATTTATTAGTACATCAGGGGTTTTGGGGCGTTACATCCAACTCACACCAGAGCTTACCATTGCTTTGCGCGGATTATTGGCAGCCTTGTTTTTAGGGATCTATATTTATTGGAAAAAGGACTCTATTCGTGTTGCTGGTAAAGATCGTGGAGCTATTATACTTGGTGGCATTCTCATAGGAGCACATTGGGTGCTCTATTTTTACGCTTTGCAGCTGTCTAATGTCGCTATTGGAATGTTATCCATATTTACCTATCCAGTAATTACAAGTTTGTTAGAACCTCTAATTCTCAAAACGAAATTTCATAAGATTCATTTGTTCTTGGCGTTTCTAGTGCTTCTAGGTCTTTACTTTTTGGCGCCGGAGTTTGATATGGAAAGTAATCATACCATCGCCATTCTTTGCGGAGTCCTTTCTGCCTTGTGTTATGCATTGCGGAATATAATAATGAAAACAAAGGTGCATAGTTATTCTGGGTCGGTGTTGATGTGGTACCAGATTGTGATTGTCTCCGTATCCTTGATTCCAGTTCTTTTCTGGAGTGATTATGACGGCATTGTAGAGCAATTACCTGCCTTGGCTTTGTTAGGCTTATTGACAACAACCATTGGACATACCTTGTTTCTTATGAGTTTTAAGCATTTTTCGGTAACCACTGCAAGTCTAATGAGTAGCGTTCAACCGGTCTATGGAATAATTCTAGGGATCATATTTCTAAGCGAAATTCCAGATATAGGAACGGTGGCCGGAGGAGCCTTAATTCTAGTAAGTGTCATTATTGAAAGTAAACGCTCGATGCGTTAGAACAATGATTCGATGGCTCAATGATTCGATGATTTAATGGAGCAATGATATAATGGTTCAATGGCTCAATGATTCGATGATTTAATGAGCAATGATATAATGGTTCAATAAGCAATTACTATTTTATTAGCTAGACTACGACTACGACTACGACTAAACACTACCCACTACCGACTAACAACTAAAGTCTAACAACCAACTACTACACACAAGCCGCCCATACAGGATCTTCTTCGGGCACATCAGCTATAAAAGTGATTTCTTCCTTTTTTACTGGGTGGGTTATTGTTAGTTTGCGCGCGAGCAAACTAATACTTCCATCTTTGTTAGAGCGATCAAAACCGTATTTTAAATCTCCTTTTATCGGACAACCAATCGCGGTCAGTTGCGCGCGAATTTGATGATGCCTTCCGGTATGAAGATCGATTTCTAAGAGGTAGAATGTCTTCAATTTTTTTATCACTCGATAATCAAGAATGGCTTTCTTAGATTCTGGCACTTCTTTAATGTGAGCGTAACTTTTATTTTGCTTGGGATTGCGTTTGAGATAGTGGGTGAGTGTTCCGCTTTCTGCGGGTGGTGGATTTTTGACCAATGCCCAATAGGTTTTTTGGGTCTGACGTTCTGAAAACATCTTATTAAGTCGTGGCAAAGCCTTACTCGTTCGAGCAAAAATCACAATCCCACTCGTAGGTCTGTCAAGTCGGTGCACAGTACCTAGGAAGACCGCTCCCGGCTTATCGTACTTCTTGGCTATATAATCCTTCACCACTTCGCTTAAGGGCACATCACCAGTCTTATCGCCTTGAACAATATCTCCCGAACGTTTATTGATCACAATTAAGTGATTGTCTTCGTAGATTACTTGCAGTGTGTCAGGAGTAGAATGCGGCATTATGATTTTTAAATGCGATGCTCTCTATTCATCACAGAATATGAAGAGATCGTTTTATTAAAGTCTATTTTCTATGTTCTAAGAGCGCAGCGATCTTTGTTCTTTTTCGCGCAAGCGAACATCTAATACTGCTCAGAATCATTTGGAAAATCTCTCGACTTCACGTCGGCACTATATTGCTCAAAGGCAGAGGTCATTTCAGAATACATATCCAGGTAGCGTCTTAAGAAGCGCGGATTGAATTCGTGTGTCATTCCTAACATATCATGTGTAACTAGTACTTGTCCATCGACGCCACCACCAGCACCAATTCCAATCACTGGAATCGTTAAACTTTCAGCCACTTCCTGGGCGAGTTTGGCAGGGACTTTTTCGAGTACCAATGCAAAACATCCTGCTCTTTCAAGCATAAGAGCGTCTTCTTTTAGTTGGCTAGCTTCTTGTTCTTCCTTGGCACGAACCGTATAGGTTCCAAACTTATAAATACTTTGTGGCGTTAAACCTAAATGTCCCATCACGGGGATACCGGCATTTAGAATGCGCTTGACACTTTCCTTAACTTCTTTTCCACCTTCTAGTTTTACTGCATGTCCGCCACTTTCTTTCATAATCCGTATGGCAGAACGCAAAGCTTCTTTGGGATCACTTTGATAACTTCCAAAAGGTAAATCAACGACTACCAATGCTCTGGTAATCGCACGAACCACAGAAGATGCATGATAAATCATTTGGTCTAAGGTAATAGGAAGGGTCGTTTCATGACCTGCCATCACATTTGATGCACTATCTCCTACAAGGATCACATCGATTCCGGCACCATCAACGATTTTGGCCATGGTATAATCATAGGCGGTAAGCATAGAGATTTTCTCTCCACGGGCTTTCATTTCTGTGAGTGATTTAACGGTAATCCTTTTATATTCTTTTTTGGCTACTGACATTCGGTTATTTTTTCTGTTACAAAAGTACTAAATTAGAGCCCTATATAGTAAAGCAAGTCTATGAAGCTTAAATATCTTTTTATTCCGATGATTGTGGTGTTTTTAATTTTCGCTTTCGCGAAAGCGCCATTTGCCAATTCGCCCTCTCAAGACGACATAAATAAGAAAGAGGTTCAACAAATAGTAGAGACTTTTTTTGAAGGTTTTCATAAACAAGATTCCACGATTATTAAAAAGGTAGTTCACGAGAATGTGATGATGCAATCCATTGGGAAGAATCAAATTGGTGAAATCGAGTTGAGTAAACAAGATTTTAGCGGCTTCTTAACTTCTATATGTAGCATTCCTGAAACAACCTCTTTTGAAGAGCGCATTGATAGTTATGAAATTCAATTGGATGGCAAAATGGCCAATGTATGGACACCTTATTCATTCTATATTAATGGGAATCTAAGCCATTGTGGCACAAATAGTTTTCAATTATTTAAACGTAACGAGCTATGGAAGATATTCTATATCGTCGATACTCGAGATCGCTCAGGTTGCGATACCAAAAGAGGCTAAAAACTCAATATTTAATAAAAGTCGTGTTTCTTTAATACACGAGACTTAACAGTCTGCCATTCCGACACTTACTGCAAGTCCGCCTTCACTGGTCTCCTTATATTTTGTATTCATATCTAAGGCCGTTTGCCACATAGTGTCAATAACTTTATCCAAAGGTACTTTTACATTTTTAGGATCTGAATCAAGCGCCATTTCACAAGCATTAATCGCCTTAATAGCACCCATTGCATTACGCTCGATACACGGGATCTGTACGAGTCCGCCTATAGGATCACAAGTCATTCCTAGGTGATGTTCCATAGCGATTTCTGAGGCTATAAGAACTTGAGCAGGCGTGCCACCCATAAGTTCTGTTAGGGCTCCAGCTGCCATCGCCGAGGAAACCCCAATTTCAGCCTGACATCCTCCCATAGCTGCCGAAATGGTCGCTCCTTTCTTAAAAAGGCTCCCTATTTCTCCTGCAACTAATAAATAACGTTTGATATCTTCAAAGTTGGCATCGTGATTTTCTATCACCATATAATACATCATCACTGCTGGAATAACACCTGCACTGCCATTGGTCGGGGCTGTTACGACTCGGCCCAAAGAGGCATTTACTTCATTAACGGCTAAGGCAAAACAAGACACCCACTTTAATATTTCTCTAAATTTTACTTCAGTACTTCGTATGGCCGTGATCCATTCATATTTATCGACATAACTAGCGCCTTTTTGAAGCTTTAAATGACTGTCATATGCACGTCTTCGTACGTTCAAGCCTCCAGGAAGCGTTCCTTCAGTGTGACAGCCTACATACATAGAATCGAGCATTACATCCCAAATTTGGCGTAGACGAGTATCAATCTCTTCAGCCGAGTTGAGATAGAGTTCGTTTTCGAGGACTATTTCTGATATTGTTTTATTTTCATTGGTACAATAGGCGAGTAGGTCGGTTGCTTTTTCAATGGGTCTCGGGAAGCATTCAAATTCGAGGCGTTTACGCCCTGCACGTTTTCGTTCTTCTTGAACTACAAAACCACCGCCAATAGAGTAGAAGGTTTCCGATACTTTCTTTCCACCTATTAAGGTTGCCTTAAACCGAATCCCATTAGGATGAAAATCCAAAAACTTTCGGTTAAAATGGATTTGTGACTCTGGATCAAAAGCAATAAAGCGTTCAGAATTAAAATGCAATTGTTGCTGAGTTTTAATTTTGGCTACTTCTATAGGAATAGCCGCAATATCACAGGTCTGTGGATCGGCGCCGGTAAGGCCTAATATAATAGCTACATCTGTAGCGTGTCCTTTTCCTGTGAGCGATAAGGAACCGTATAAATCAACATCAATGGTTTCCACAATGTCAAAGACTTTTTTGTCTTGTAGTTTTGAAATAAAACGTCTTGCGGCACGCCATGGCCCTAGGGTGTGCGAACTTGAGGGTCCAACACCAATTTTTAGCATGTCAAATACGCTAATGGCTTCTATCTTTTTAGGTGATGCGTTCATTTTATAGCATTTTACGGAGTAAATGATCCGTTTGCGGGTCATTTCCAATAGGGTATATGTGGGTGTCAAACTTTTGGTAGCCCACACGTTCATATAACCGAATAGCGTCTAGGTTATGTTCCCAAACACCTAACCAAATATAGTTTTTATCTAGTTGTTTAGCGTAGTTTTCAGCAAAATCAAGCAGTCTTTTTCCTATCCCTTTTCCTTGCTCATTTTTAAGTAGATAGATACGTTCCAATTCGATTCCATTGTCTTCTTTCAATTCGTTTTGAGCCTCACCAGTATTGAATTTGAGATAGCCTATGATTTTATCACCATCCTTTACAAAGAAGTAATGGCAGTTATCGTTAAGAAGTTCTTGGGAGAGGAGCGCTTTCGCGAAAGCGCTATCCAAATAATTATTGAAGTCTTCAGGATTATTCTGAGATTCAAACGACTCTTTGAAAGTCTTTCGACCCAAATGGGCAAGGGTTTCAACTTCAGAGGGGTGGATAGGAATAATCTGGATCATATTTAAAGACTTATTGAGTGTCTTAAAGATACATTATTGCGCCAAAATCATGATGCCAACTACAAATCCATTATTCATCGCATGTAATCCCATGGACCAGCCAATGCCTTCATTTTTAATCTTAATCATTCCCATCATAAAACCTGAAAGTATTCTTGGCACAATAAGAAGTACAAGGGCTGCATTTATAATAAAACCGTCTACATAGTTATTGATATGTACGAGGCCAAAGAGTAGCGAACTCACAATGAGCACGGGAATATAGTGTTTGGTTAAGAAGCCTCTTAGTTTTATAGTCCGTTCGGCTGGGATAAGTTGATGAACTACATAAAATTGCAAGACCAAACATAGAGCGATAAACCCAGTTTTTATTGCCCAGTGTACATCATCAGGTAGAAAACCATTAATATAAAAAAGAGGCCATGAGCATAGTAAAAGGATAATGTCTGTATGGCTGGGTTTAATCAAGGTGCGAAACATCATCTCTTCGATAATAGGTGCAAAGATCACAGCTAAAATGAATAGTTGCAGCGGACTCTCCTTTAACAAAAGGTTTAAAAAATCTTGTTTATACTTTTCTGGTGCCAATTCAGGATAGATGCTTGTAAGGATGGCAGCCGCAATAAAGAAAAGAATGTAAAGTCCCCAAAGTTTAAGGTAATACCCCAATAAGCGTTTTGTCTTTAAAGATACGGTCATTACTATTTGGGGTTAATGCTAGTTTGGGGAATGTAGTTATTTTCTGTTAGTAGCTCAAATGAAAAGCTTGTTACGTTTTGTAAGATTTTTATTTTTTTCAGTTTTGTCTATTGCCTTAAACAAAGTTAAAAGTTAAAAGTTAAAAGTGAAAAGTGAAAAGTGAAAAGTGAAAAGTGAAAAGT
>TARA_R110002051_G_scaffold91999_1_pt1 | contig 11581 bp, 8 predicted proteins | sample TARA_R110002051 | Tara Oceans TARA_R110002051 (sample SAMEA4397023) | marine metagenome | biome: Polar Biome; feature: [MES] marine water layer (ENVO:01000295) within the mesopelagic zone...; material: water (ENVO:00002006), including particulate matter (ENVO:01000060) such as......
AGCACCAACCACGCCGGGTGCGCCAATTGCTGCATCCAGGTGGGCCGCTCAGCGAGTACCCCCTCTGGGGCTAGCGGGTAGTAGCGCACTAGTACCAGCGCCAGGAAAAACACATAGATCCACCCCAGCGGGGCGATCCACAGCAGGTAGCCGGGCAAATCAACATCAAACCAATAAGCCAGCCCCCAATACGCCATGCTGATAACGCAGGCACCCCACAACCATGGCACCGGATTCAATCGCCACAGCTGCCAGCGGGTAAACAGCCAATAAGCCACGTAAAACTGCATCGCAATAATCAAAAAATAGCCATGCCAGCCCGCATAAACGTAATACTCGATAGCATTAGCCACGAACCCCACCGGCTCATCCGACGTCTTTTGGCTTAACCATTCAGCGGTGGAATAAATAAAGCCATACACAAAGTACGGCACCATCACATACTTTACGCGCTGAGTAAGAAACCCCTCCGGCACGGATTTATCGTAGCGAACAGCAAACACAAAGACCGATATAAACAAAAAGATTGGCGTACCCAGCACTAACGGCAGGCGCATTAAATCAGTGGCGACATTATCGAGGCGTTGATTGACGTGATCTAATAAATGAAACAAAAAAACGGCTATACAGCCGTAAGCGCGCAACCAATAGATCTCTTCAACTTTTCGCATTGGGCCTCCCGCCGCTACATACGCCTAACCTGCTATTCTGCATAACTACTCTGTGTAACTATGCTGCGTAACGAGTCTGCATAACAACTTGGCATAACTACGATGAACAACCATTGCCGTCGCGCTGTCCGACTTTATTAAACTATTTTAATTCCGGAGAAAACGTGTTCATCCCAAAACCACCTTTCCTCTCCTACCGATGTCGCACCCTACTCACCACTTTGATTGGGTGGCTAACACTCAGCGGGCACAGCTTGGCAAGCGACGTTGAGCACCATCACTTTTCCTCACCCACCCTCGGTTACGACTACCCCTATAGCGTTTATTTACCTGATAATTATGACACCCAGGCAACCACGCCCTATCCCGTCATTTACATGCTACACGGCTCCTTTGGCACCGACCGCGACTGGGTTTCCCGCGGCAATCTTCAACAGGTAGCCGACAGGTTAATTCGCGCGGGGCATATACCTCCGGCAGTTTTCATTATGCCCGGTAGCCGTAGCTGGTGGGTAGATGGCCACAACGAACCCGCCCGTAGCGCGTTTTTTAATGACCTAATGCCCCACGTGGAAGCGACCTATCGCGTTGGGCAAGAGCGCCATCTACGTGGCGTAGCGGGGCTTTCCGCCGGTGGCTACGGCGCGCTTAACTTCGCCCTAGAACGGCCCGATTTATTTGCTGCTGTGGCGGCGCTTAGCCCCGCAAGCTACGCCCCTCTACCACCGCGCAACTCCTCCGCCTGGCGCCACCCAGCCTTTATAAATGACCAAGGGCAATTTGACCGCGAGCTTTGGGAAACCCTCAACTACACCGCCCATTTAGAAGAATATCGCCTGCGCGTCACCCCCCGCGGCACCGATGAAGAAGGTGACCTTCCCCCCGTGCCACTGTATATCAGCGCCGGGCGCAGCGACGTATACGACGCAGAATTTCACGCCCGCTTACTCCGCCAAGCCATGGAGCGCATTCAACCCAACGAGGTAAGGCTCGACCTTTACCCCGGCGGCCATACATGGCAGGTTTGGCGCGCCAGCCTACCCGCCGCACTCAACTTCTTATTTCAGTACGTGGGTCAGCCCAATAATGTAGCGGCAGCTGAAGAGACGGCGGAACAAGCAATGCCTGTCGAAGAAAGCCCTGATGAAGTAAGCAGCTGAACGCACTACACTAAAGCGACATCCAACGTAACAAGGAAGACGACGATGCATCAGCATATAGAATGGGATAACCCAGGTAGCGCCAGCGTAGCGGAGTACTTTAAAAACGACCCTGACCATAACGCCCCCGACCCAGGCGACATTATTTCTGCCCGCTACCAAGGTGCCATGGTACGCATCAAGGTAGAAGCATACCGCGAAGATGACGCAGTAAGCATTGGTGAAGTCGTCGCGATCATCGACGCCAAAGGCGGCCGCCACCAAAGCCACAGCAAACTCGATATCGGCCACATCGTCAGAGTTCCCGACGACAAACGCGCCATGGAAACCCCGCCGAAAGAAGAGTAACGCGTTAGCGCGTTCCTGATTTCAGTAACAGAGGCCATCCAACGTGATGGCTTTTTAGTGTCAGAGCCTGAGTTCTTCAGCAGCGACGTCCGGTTTGCCACAAACAAAGATTAAGCACATTTCGAGTAGCGGGTGGTAAGCGGCAGCGCGCCCGCGAAGGCGGCCCAGTGCGAAAACGCAACCGTTCCAAAAGCACAGTGCGGATGGGGAGACTCGAACTCCCACGCCTTTCTGAGCGACCTGAACTACAACTCCACCTTTTCCACTCATCAAAGGTAATCCACATTTCGAGTAGCATGGCGTAAGCCTCAGACGCAGCGGCCCGGTGCGAAAGCACCGAAAAGCGGTGCCTCGGGCACACACATTAAAACCAGCAAAGCTGCCTGAGCGGCAGCGCACTATTTGACCCAATGATTAGCCTTCTCCCGGATTTTCTGAGCTGCCTGGGCGGCAGCGCACATGGATGGCCCGAACTGAATGCGCGGCTCACTTTTCTGAGCTGCCTGGGCGGCAGCGCACCGCCCAAACGCATCGAATCCGTGAGCGCTGGCTTTCTGAGCTGCCTGGGCGGCAGCGCACAGCCACGCCAACGGCATCACTGCCCCGCACCTTTTCTGAGCTGCCTGGGCGGCAGCGCACATCGAAATTGACAAAATGATTACTCAGTTGTTTTTCTGAGCTGCCTGGGCGGCAGCGCACTTGCAAGCTCAAAGCAGCGCACACACGACAACTTTCTGAGCTGCCTGGGCGGCAGCGCACAGTGCTAACCCAAACACTGGCGGCGTTCGTCGTTTCTGAGCTGCCTGGGCGGCAGCGCACTAAGAACTCTTGAGGACGGAGCAACACGGGCATTTCTGAGCTGCCTGGGCGGCAGCGCACGGTGCGACAGCGTTGCTGGCGTTCACGGACATTTTCTGAGCTGCCTGGGCGGCAGCGCACGCATAATTGAAACGCGCAAGCTTGAACCTGTATTTCTGAGCTGCCTGGGCGGCAGCGCACTCGCTAACGTGCCCAGCTATGCTGATAACCCTTTTCTGGGCGGCAGCGCACCGCGCGTCTGCTGAGTGGTGCCCTCCATCGTTTTTCTGAGCTGCCTGGGCGGCAGCGCACCTGATGTACCTGTATCTAGAATATCTGTTGTATTTCTGAGCTGCCTGGGCGGCAGCGCACGTTGAGATAGCCGCTGGAATTTCGCTAGGCGTTTTCTGAGCTGCCTGGGCGGCAGCGCACGCCCTCAGCATTGACCACCACTTGCTCTATCTGTTTCTGAGCTGCCTGGGCGGCAGCGCACGCGCCGACATTAACTGGCAGGCGTTTATGCCGTTTCTGAGCTGCCTGGGCGGCAGCGCACGTGCCTTTTTTTAAATCAGGTTACGGCGGTTATTTCTGAGCTGCCTGGGCGGCAGCGCACTTTACTACTACCAATACGGCTTGGGGATTGAGTTTCTGAGCTGCCTGGGCGGCAGCGCACAAGTTACTCAAGGGGATGGAAGCCCTTATCCATTTCTGAGCTGCCTGGGCGGCAGCGCACGAAACTGACCCGCTTACGTTCGCGGGCAACGATTTCTGAGCTGCCTGGGCGGCAGCGCACTTGATGGTCGTCGTTAGTCCTTCTGAGTACATTTCTGAGCTGCCTGGGCGGCAGCGCACATTGCAGAAGCCGCGGACAAATTGCGTCAAATTTTCTGAGCTGCCTGGGCGGCAGCGCACGATCGTCTCAACGCGGTTGGCCACCGCGCCGGTTTCTGAGCTGCCTGGGCGGCAGCGCACTGAAAAGCCCGGCATGATTGAAATGCTTAAACTTTCTGAGCTGCCTGGGCGGCAGCGCACTCTGGCTGACCACTGCAATTTTATATCCCATTTTTCTGAGCTGCCTGGGCGGCAGCGCACAGTACGCACACCGGGCGGGCATGTTTCCGTATTTTCTGAGCTGCCTGGGCGGCAGCGCACTGGCCGCGAAGGGTAACGCTGTAAGCTGTTTTTTTCTGAGCTGCCTGGGCGGCAGCGCACGACGACGGAGTGAGCTTCTCTTGGACGTTAATTTTCTGAGCTGCCTGGGCGGCAGCGCACCAGGGAATCTATTTTCACAAAGCGGCGAGGTGTTTCTGAGCTGCCTGGGCGGCAGCGCACCTACTGGCGAACGCTCAATAGCGGTGTGCTCATTTCTGAGCTGCCTGGGCGGCAGCGCACTTAATAATAGCGGTTATACGGGATCTATTGTTTTTCTGAGCTGCCTGGGCGGCAGCGCACTGGACGGTTCTAAGTTCACGAACCCGGCTGACTTTCTGAGCTGCCTGGGCGGCAGCGCACTTAGTTTCGACTGATACTGAAATCACGGTAGTTTTCTGAGCTGCCTGGGCGGCAGCGCACAACGCTGCTTTATTTAATCTATACGCGGCACTTTTCTGAGCTGCCTGGGCGGCAGCGCACGATGCGATCGTTAGTGCCTTTAATCGCGGTTTTTTCTGAGCTGCCTGGGCGGCAGCGCACGAGTTGGTGCCAATGAATACAGACTCGTTGTTTTTTCTGAGCTGCCTGGGCGGCAGCGCACCTCTAGCTACACAAATTAACGTCATTTCGGCTTTTCTGAGCTGCCTGGGCGGCAGCGCACTCAAGGAACCAACACTCACAGACGGGCAGATCTTTCTGAGCTGCCTGGGCGGCAGCGCACTAGCAGATGAGAGGTTTGACAAAATGAATATTTTTCTGAGCTGCCTGGGCGGCAGCGCACACAGTCATCTGAACCCCTTCTTTATTAGCGAATTTCTGAGCTGCCTGGGCGGCAGCGCACTTGCCCTCTTTTCTAATTATAAGCTTCCTGATTTTCTGAGCTGCCTGGGCGGCAGCGCACCTGAACAGGTTGATATACCTGATTTTCAATCATTTCTGAGCTGCCTGGGCGGCAGCGCACCGTTAGCACGTCTTCGCCCTCGGTGGCTTTAGTTTCTGAGCTGCCTGGGCGGCAGCGCACCGTCCATTCCATGGTCATGAGCTCTTGGCCGTTTTCTGAGCTGCCTGGGCGGCAGCGCACATGTACGGCTGGGATGGCGGTACCGCCGTGATTTTCTGAGCTGCCTGGGCGGCAGCGCACGAGCTCGCGCCTTTTGTGCTGGCAATCGCTGATTTCTGAGCTGCCTGGGCGGCAGCGCACATCCCGCTGAATACGCTGGCGTTTCGCTGCGGTTTCTGAGCTGCCTGGGCGGCAGCGCACGGCGTAAAGGAGAAATCTCTATGAGTTTCATCTTTCTGAGCTGCCTGGGCGGCAGCGCACTTTATTTAATGATGATTCTGAAATTCCGGATTTTTCTGAGCTGCCTGGGCGGCAGCGCACTTGATGTTTTGCCTAGCTGGAGTATCGGTATCTTTCTGAGCTGCCTGGGCGGCAGCGCACATCGGCTAGTAAGTCTGTTTGTACTGGGGTTATTTCTGAGCTGCCTGGGCGGCAGCGCACTTTATTTAGCGTTTAGATATCCGATTGCCTGGTTTCTGAGCTGCCTGGGCGGCAGCGCACCGGAGGTGCGCGCCATTTTTACCGGCAGTTTTTTTCTGAGCTGCCTGGGCGGCAGCGCACTGGCGTATTACAGTTGACGACCTCTATGCAGATTTCTGAGCTGCCTGGGCGGCAGCGCACCTGTTCAGCAGCGTGTTTAGCTGGCTGATGCCTTTCTGAGCTGCCTGGGCGGCAGCGCACACCCCCGTGCAGATTGAAGCGATTTATCAGCATTTCTGAGCTGCCTGGGCGGCAGCGCACGCCCCGGCGCAAAAGCCCAAGGTAATGATCGTTTTCTGAGCTGCCTGGGCGGCAGCGCACCAGTCCGCCGGGCATCAGCACCACGGCTTGCATTTCTGAGCTGCCTGGGCGGCAGCGCACCCAACATACCCTACAATCTGAGCATGATGATTTTTCTGAGCTGCCTGGGCGGCAGCGCACAATCCGGCCATATCGTCATCATGAGCGTTGATTTTCTGAGCTGCCTGGGCGGCAGCGCACATGGGTTGAACGATTTCGCCGGTACCGTAGTTTTTCTGAGCTGCCTGGGCGGCAGCGCACCAGGTGGGGATCTCTGACGATGACATCGACATTTTCTGAGCTGCCTGGGCGGCAGCGCACCTGGCCCGGCTGTGCAGACAGATACCCAGCACTTTCTGAGCTGCCTGGGCGGCAGCGCACAAGTAAAACGATGTAGCCAAAACACCCGCCACTTTCTGAGCTGCCTGGGCGGCAGCGCACACCCCTGAATACTTTGACGCCTTGCTCGATCATTTCTGAGCTGCCTGGGCGGCAGCGCACGCAAAGCTTTACCCGATGGCGGCACAGCAGCATTTCTGAGCTGCCTGGGCGGCAGCGCACGTTTTCTAGCGTATTCGCCGACCAGTTCTTCATTTCTGAGCTGCCTGGGCGGCAGCGCACCAATAATCCTGTGCGCCCTTACTCTTCATCAGTTTTCTGAGCTGCCTGGGCGGCAGCGCACCCCATTAACCCGAGGAAGGAAGTGGAGAATGTTTTCTGAGCTGCCTGGGCGGCAGCGCACGCACGGTACTAGCGGCAAGGCGTAAAGACTAGTTTCTGAGCTGCCTGGGCGGCAGCGCACATAGATAGAGACCGATAGCAACACTGCTAACGTTTCTGAGCTGCCTGGGCGGCAGCGCACCTCATACAGGGTCTGGCCCGCTAGTCATCGAATTTCTGAGCTGCCTGGGCGGCAGCGCACCTAGCACGTTAGCGCTGACTGGTTTTTCAGAATTTCTGAGCTGCCTGGGCGGCAGCGCACAGCAGGAAATGGAGAACGGCCTGCGTGGCATGTTTCTGAGCTGCCTGGGCGGCAGCGCACCTGATTAATCTGCAGCGTGGTACGTACCTGATTTTCTGAGCTGCCTGGGCGGCAGCGCACCCTCCTGCTCTTCAATTGCCCGCATCCACCGCTTTCTGAGCTGCCTGGGCGGCAGCGCACTCCAGCGCGAATCAGCAAAGCCTGGAATGCGTTTTCTGAGCTGCCTGGGCGGCAGCGCACTATTGCCTAGCTCGATAAAATCGTTAGGCGATTTTCTGAGCTGCCTGGGCGGCAGCGCACGCTAAGATGCTCGAGCGCGTCTTTGATCTCTTTTTCTGAGCTGCCTGGGCGGCAGCGCACATTGAGCCATCTCCATTATTGCGATTGCTTCGTTTCTGAGCTGCCTGGGCGGCAGCGCACTGAGCATAGGTCAACTGTACGACTACGCGGAATTTCTGAGCTGCCTGGGCGGCAGCGCACCGGTTCAAGCGGCACCACCTGCCACCCCTCCGTTTCTGAGCTGCCTGGGCGGCAGCGCACATCAGAAAGTTTGGCAAGCAGTTTGCCGCTGTTTTCTGAGCTGCCTGGGCGGCAGCGCACCGGCTGGCTTAGCTCATTCGTGAGGCGTGAAATTTCTGAGCTGCCTGGGCGGCAGCGCACATTCATGGCCGCCCCTATCGGTAACCAATTCTTTTCTGAGCTGCCTGGGCGGCAGCGCACTTAAAGGGGTTCGTGGGTCACTAACGGGCACTTTTCTGAGCTGCCTGGGCGGCAGCGCACTCAGATTCATAGCACCAGTTTACCGGGTGCCTTTTCTGAGCTGCCTGGGCGGCAGCGCACTTGATTTGCTGAACTCCCTGCCGGTTGAACAATTTCTGAGCTGCCTGGGCGGCAGCGCACAGTACCCCAGTGTAACGTTCACGGAAAAGAACTTTCTGAGCTGCCTGGGCGGCAGCGCACATCGGTCAGGATCATATCGCAAGCGCGTCCATTTTCTGAGCTGCCTGGGCGGCAGCGCACGGCGACAATTGACCCGCATAGCTCGATATCATTTTCTGAGCTGCCTGGGCGGCAGCGCACATGGTGGCGAGGATTCTGGCGGCTCTGGCGGCTTTCTGAGCTGCCTGGGCGGCAGCGCACAATGTTTAACGTAAAAGGGAGCGGGTACGGCTTTTCTGAGCTGCCTGGGCGGCAGCGCACAAACGATTCTATAAGAAGAAGAGGCGCCAGGTTTTCTGAGCTGCCTGGGCGGCAGCGCACATCATAAAAATATGGAACATATTCCTGTTTATTTTCTGAGCTGCCTGGGCGGCAGCGCACGACGACCGCCGCAGCAAACACCCTGTTTATCATTTCTGAGCTGCCTGGGCGGCAGCGCACACGGTGATGGTACGGGTGATGATGATGGGGATTTTCTGAGCTGCCTGGGCGGCAGCGCACATTTACAGAAGGCCCAATAGATAACGTTACTCTTTCTGAGCTGCCTGGGCGGCAGCGCACGTTATTCCAATATTGTTAACGCCTGCTTTAATTTTCTGAGCTGCCTGGGCGGCAGCGCACGTAAACCAATTAACGATGGGGGCGGCGATGATTTTCTGAGCTGCCTGGGCGGCAGCGCACTGGTAGCCGGTAATCACGCGTAGTTCTTCGCATTTCTGAGCTGCCTGGGCGGCAGCGCACATGCAGGAAGTCGAAGACCTCGAAGAGGGCGATTTCTGAGCTGCCTGGGCGGCAGCGCACTCTGCCATGGCGCAGTTTGGTGCGGCTGGTGATTTCTGAGCTGCCTGGGCGGCAGCGCACTCTAGCAGTATCGCGCAGACTGCTATTTTCTATTTCTGAGCTGCCTGGGCGGCAGCGCACGTTGAGCCTGACCAGCGGGCATCAGAGGTATGTTTCTGAGCTGCCTGGGCGGCAGCGCATGCCTTGATGTTTGTGTAAGGCTGCGTCTTGCTTTTCTGAGCTGCCTGGGCGGCAGCGCACCACATTTAAAGCATGGCCTTTCGTTTTCGACAGTTTCTGAGCTGCCTGGGCGGCAGCGCACAATATCCAGCGCAAACGACAGATATTTTGGCGTTTCTGAGCTGCCTGGGCGGCAGCGCACTCTCGTCCGTGGTGTCGCCAACGTTGATCCATTTTCTGAGCTGCCTGGGCGGCAGCGCACCTTCATGAAGCCGCTGCATAATGACAATGATATTTCTGAGCTGCCTGGGCGGCAGCGCACACGATGATGAGGTTTACGCCTCGCTGATTAACTTTCTGAGCTGCCTGGGCGGCAGCGCACCGAAATATCAGAGCAATGCCTAGCGTACGTCTTTTCTGAGCTGCCTGGGCGGCAGCGCACTCGACGGCGCGATGTATTACTACCTCCCGCGTTTCTGAGCTGCCTGGGCGGCAGCGCACAATACGCCGCCAAAGTGTTTTGCTAACGTTAGTTTCTGAGCTGCCTGGGCGGCAGCGCACATCTCGAAGTGCTCTTTCGGCTGGGGCACGTTTTTCTGAGCTGCCTGGGCGGCAGCGCACGGTAGAATGCGATTACAAGCGCGGCGTTAAGTTTTCTGAGCTGCCTGGGCGGCAGCGCACCCTCATTCAGGTTACGGGCATTGGCGCATTCATTTCTGAGCTGCCTGGGCGGCAGCGCACGAAGCCATCATGACGATTGGCAAGGCTGTTGCTTTCTGAGCTGCCTGGGCGGCAGCGCACCGGGGATAGTGGCAACAAATGCTGTTTCCGCATTTCTGAGCTGCCTGGGCGGCAGCGCACACACGAGGCGCTACCAGGGCAACTGAGTCGCATTTCTGAGCTGCCTGGGCGGCAGCGCACAGTATTACAAATGGGACGATGCCCGCCGGGATTTTCTGAGCTGCCTGGGCGGCAGCGCACCGGCAGCGGGCGAGCTAGGCGTTACCGTTGATTTTCTGAGCTGCCTGGGCGGCAGCGCACAGAATACAAGCTTAAAAATATTGATCGCATGAGTTTCTGAGCTGCCTGGGCGGCAGCGCACTTGGAAGGCTTGCCCGCACCGCTGGGGCATCCTTTCTGAGCTGCCTGGGCGGCAGCGCACGTCGTCGTGTTAAATCACAAACCGCGCCGTCTTTTCTGAGCTGCCTGGGCGGCAGCGCACGAGGTGGAGTTTGAACGCATTCAGGCGCGGCATTTCTGAGCTGCCTGGGCGGCAGCGCACACCCAGATCGACCGCGAAACCGCAATCCGTTATTTCTGAGCTGCCTGGGCGGCAGCGCACTAGAGCATATCAAAATTAATGTGCTGATTGTTAAAGAGCTTTAGCCAAAAAAAGCGGTATCACCCTTTTTTGAGCGATACCGCTAAGTGGTTGATTATTTGTTACCAATTTTCATGTTGAAAAAAAGGGTGAAAACCACGGTACGGTCGCGTTACTGCTTAAACCGTAGTGGTTAAACGCTCCCGCCACCGAGCTCTCCTGAGGCTTGCTGTGTTCGATAAATAGGCTAAAACGCTGCTGGGTAGAACGACTATTGATCTGCACAAAGGGCAGCTCAATACGCCGTTCCGCCAGCTTGGCATAAATCTTCCGCGCTTCGTCTTCCGAGATATCATGCCGTTTGGCGTAACGTTTGGCCCGGCTTTCACTGCCCGTATTAAACTGCTTACGCGCCACATTGATATGCTGAACATCAGCAGGCACCGCAAGCACTTCGCTCACCTGGGTGTGGTCACGCATGCCGGTTAGCCAGCCGGCACTCATTAGCTGCTGCAAACGTGCTTGCGTGCCGTGCAAGCGAAGGTGATCGCCCAGTGTGCGAGCGCGAACACCGTGCTTATGGCCAGGGAAGCTGACGCCTACATCTGCGGCCTGTAAATCAAACAGCGCCCGGTGCAACTTGTTATAAAGCGCGCCCATTAACATTGCCGGGGCAAAGTCAGGGTCGGGCCTTAAACGGAGGTCGATATAGTGATCCATGGTTTACCCCGCTTCGCCGAATACACCGCCGCGAATCAGGGTCGCCATAACAAAGTGCTGATCTTCTTTCGTAGGCACTTGATCCTTGATCATCCAGTTATCTAGCAGAGAGTAGAAATCAGCCTTCTGCTTGGGCTGGCGGTACGCTTTGCCCTGGGTGGTCACTGAGCCATACGGCTCAACAGCAATAGGGCCTAGGTCTTCATCGTTCTCATTGGGGTACCAGGTGTCGATGGTACGAATGGCGTTACCCAGTTTTTGCGAGTGAATACCGGCAATCTTGCTAACGTGATAAAGCGTTTTGCTCTTATCACCCCGGCCCCGGTCAAGAATCAGCTCTTGCGAAGGGAACACTTCTTGGCCACTGCCCACGCGCACATAAGCCACTACCTCTAGCAGTAAGTGCTGCTCACCGGCCAGTGCGGAGGCAATAACTCCGGCGAGCTCTTTAAGCTCGGCAGTGTCCTCGAAGGCCCGCAACGAAAGCGACAGTGCATCAAACGCCCACTCTTTGGTAGTTTTACCCTGCGCCAATTGGCGAACGCTTACCTCAACTTGCTCTGCACCCATGCGGTTACGCCACAGGAAACGACCATTAGCGAGGTTATTGGCATAGCGATGCGCCAGCTCGCCAAAGCCTTGCGCTTGTTTATACTCGGCAACTGCCTGTTCCAGCTTGGCTTGGTACTC
>TARA_R110002051_G_scaffold294537_7_pt1 | contig 11578 bp, 11 predicted proteins | sample TARA_R110002051 | Tara Oceans TARA_R110002051 (sample SAMEA4397023) | marine metagenome | biome: Polar Biome; feature: [MES] marine water layer (ENVO:01000295) within the mesopelagic zone...; material: water (ENVO:00002006), including particulate matter (ENVO:01000060) such...
AGAATTAGCCCTCAGTAATGCGGAGTGCGACAAACCTCATTTCACCACCGCGGTTAACGGTAAGCAGAACCGACTTCTTGCCGGCATCCTTGGCCGTCGCGATGCCCTTCTGAACGCTGGACGGTGATGTCACGGGTGTCTGCTGCACCTCGACAATCACATCGCCTGCCCGCAAGTCACGGGCGGCCGGGCCATTCGGATCAACCTCCGTGACCACGACCCCCTTGGCATCGTCTCCAAGAGAGTACTTACCCCGCATGTCGTCGCTGATTGCCGACAATTCAAGGCCAAGCGACTCAACCCGGTCTGGTTTGGCCTGCATCGGCTGCGGGCCACCACTGGTAAGCAGGGCCTTTTTCTCGGCTTCCTCAAGCTCACCGATATTCGCGGTAACCTTGACCAGCTTGCCGCCGCGCCACAGCTCCACCGGCACATCCTTGCCGATCGGTGTCTGGGCGACGATCTTCGGCAGCTCGCGCATGGAGCCGACTTCACGGCTGTTGAATTTCAGGATCACGTCACCGGCACGGATACCGGCAGACTTGGCAGGGCCCTTGTCATTGACATGGGCAACCAGAGCGCCGCGCGCACCGTCAAGAGACAGGCTCTCGGCAACTTCGTCGGTCACTTCCTGAATCCGCACACCGAGCCAGCCACGGCGGGTCCGGCCGAATTCACGCAGCTGCTTGACCACCGGATCGGCCAGGGCGGAGGAAACCGCGAAGCCAATACCGACGGAGCCGCCGGACTGGGAGAAGATCACGGTGTTCACGCCGATCACCTCGCCATCGATATTGAACAGCGGTCCACCGGAATTGCCCTTGTTGATGGCGGCATCCGTCTGGATGAAATCATCATACGGGCCCTGTCCGATATCGCGGCCCCGGGCCGAAACGATACCGGCCGTAACCGTACCGCCAAGACCGAACGGGTTACCGATCGCGACAACCCAGTCACCGACGCGCATCTTGTCGGAATCTCCGAATTTCACGACCGGCAGATCGACATCACGGGGATCGAATTTCAGCACGGCGATATCGGTTTTCGGGTCGGTGCCAACCAGCGTCGCCTCGAATTCCGTATCATCCTGCATGCGGATCACGATCTCGTCAGCGTCCCGGATGACGTGGTTGTTCGTAATGACGTACCCGGCCTTATCGACAATGAAGCCGGAGCCGAGGGACTGTGCCCGCCGGGAGCGCGGCTCACCGTTCGGACGCATCCGATCTTCAAATTCCTTGAAGAATTCCTCGAAGGGCGTGCCAGGCGGCAATGCGCGCTCGTCGCTTGATGCGGTAATGGTCTGGGTCGTGGAGATATTGACCACCGCCGGAAGCAACTTCTCGGCAAGATCGGCAAAACTCTCCGGCGCGGCCCTGGCGATCGCGGGTGTCACCGGCATAAACACCGGAATGGCTACCGCGATAGCCATAAAACCAGCCACAAAACCGTTTCTCAGGCCTCTTACGGCTGAGTGTGAGTTTTCTGTGGGGACGCCTGTCATGATTTCAACGCTCCTTGGCAAAGCTTTTATCCTTTTCGGGTATCGGGACCCTATCCCGGCCCGGAAGCGGCGGACCGGCGGCCCGTCGACAGAGGTGAGTCTTTTCGCCCCATCTATAAGCCATCAAGGTAGGGACGATCGAACGGCTTTCAACGCGGCCCCTCGATAATGTCAGATATAACGATAAGGTGTGGCGGCAATGTGGTGCTGATCGAGCAACTGTGTCTGAATTGCGGCATTTTCTGGTTCCGGCCGCGTCGGAGGGCATAAACGCCTCAGGTGGCGCGCAAAATCCAGGCCAGCGCAAATCCCAGAACCATGGCGATAAAGCCTGCGCGCCTTAGCACGCTCTCATCCAGTTCGAGCGCCGCCCGCATCATTGCCTTCATTCGGCCCGGCATCAGTGCGTAAAGACAACCCTCGATAAAAAAAACGAGGGCGAGCGCCGTCAGTAAATCCGTCACGGCACTGCCCTCGTCTGTTTCCGAGCCGCATCGGCCCCGCTATTGCGGAGCCGGTGCGCCTTCGATGTTTTTGAAGTACTTGAAGAAATCGCTATCCGGAGACAACACCATCGTCGTGTCGCCACCTTTCATTGCGTTCCGGTAAGCCTGCATGGAGCGATAGAAAGCAAAGAACTCGGGGTCCTTGCCGAAAGCTTCCGCATAAATCCGGATGGCTTCCGCATCGCCCTGACCACGCAGCATTTCAGACTGTTTCTTGGCCTCGGCGACAATCACCACACGCTGCTTGTCGGCATCGGCGCGGATCTTCTGCGCTTCTTCCTGACCCTGTGCCCGGAATTCCTTGGCCTCTCGTTCACGCTCGGATTTCATCCGGTTGTAAATGTTGAGACTGGTTTCTTCCGGATAATCCGCACGGCGAATACGCACCTCGACCAGCTCCATGCCGAGCGGGCGGGCACCGTCATTCGCCTGCTGGCGAATGCTGGCCATGATCGAAATACGCTGGTCCGAGAGAATGCTCAGCAGCGTTTCGTTACCGAGCACACGGCGCAGTGCGGAGTTGATGATCGGGCTCAAACGCGAACGGGCGCCCATCTCATCCTTCACCGTCTGGAAGAACAGCAACGGGTCGACGATCTTGAAGCGTGCATAGGAATCCACGTCGAGACGCTTCTGGTCAGACAGAATGACCTGCTGCTTCGGCGGATCGAGATCCAGTACGCGCTTGTCGTAATAGACCACGTTCTGCCAGGGCAACTTGAACTTCAGGCCAGGATCCTTGACCGCTTCCATCGGGGCACCGAACTGCAGGACAATCGCCTGCTGAACCTGCGGCACCACGAAGAGCATGGAGTAGGCGACGAACCCGGCGATCAGCACCAGGACGCCCAAAACGGCGAGTCCCCTGTTCATTGTGTGGCTCCCGTCGAGGTGCGGTTCTTCTGGATCTGTTTCTGAACTTCCGGCAACGGCAGATACGGGATCACGCCGTTTCCATCACCCGACCCACTGTCGATGATGATCTTGTTCACGTTCCCGAGAACCTCTTCCATGGTCTCCAGATAGATACGCTTCTGGGTGACCTCCTTGGCAGCCGAATAGGCCTTGTAGACCGACTCGAAACGATCCGCGTCACCGATGGCGCGGTTGGTGACTTCCTGACGGAAAGCATCCGCCTCTTCGATCATCTGTGCCGCTTCACCACGAGCCCGCGGCACCACGTCATTCCGGAAAGTCTCGGCTTCGTTCTTCAACCGGTCTTTATCCTGACGCGCACGCTGCACTTCGTTGAAGGCATCGATCACCTGCTTCGGCGGATCCACCGCCAGCAACTGAACCTGCCGTACGGAAACACCGGCACCGTATTCGGTCAGCAAACTCTGCAGATCTTCCTGCACAGTGCTTTCGATCAACTGACGGCCTTCGGTCAGGGCAACCTGGATCGGTCGCTTGCCGATGGCATCACGCATCGCTGATTCCGCCGCCATTTTCACGGTTTCGGCGGGATCCTGAAGATTGAACAGGAAGTCGCCGGCATCAGCGATCCGCCAGAACACGACGAAATCGATATCGACGATATTTTCATCGCCGGTGATCATCTGGCTCTCTTCGGGAACGTCGCGCGTCACCGAACTCCGGCCGGATCCGTCCCCGGAACTGCGATAACCGACTTCGACCCTGTTTTCCCGGGTCACGTCGGGCTTGATCACCGAGCCGATCGGAGACGGATAATTCCAATGCAGGCCAGGTTCGGTCGGAACACCGGTGAAACGGCCAAAAACGAGTTCGATGCCCTGCTGGTTCGGCTGTACCCGATAGAGACCGGAAAACAGCCAGAGAGCAAGAAGGCCTATAACGATCAGCGTGATGCCCGTGGGTCCGCCCATGCCGCTTGGCAGCAAACGCTTCAGGCGTGCCTGTCCCTGGCGGATAACCTCATCGATATCAGGCGGTTGCTGACCGCCGCCGCTTGGTCCCCGGCCACCCCACGGAGACTTACCGCCACCGCCGCCGCCAGACCCGTTACCACCGCCGCCGCCCCATGGACCGCCGCCGCCACCTTGATTACTCCAAGGCATATATGTTTCCCCTCATCATAAAGCGCTCGTCGCTCTTAGCAGATGCCCCCCCTGTTGCAAAGGAATAGGGGAAGCGTATATCTGCTTGCGCGAAACATTACGTTGAATTCGCATATTGGCCAAAAGCCGGAGAAATCAAGCATGGCACGGGTAACCGAAGATCAGATCCTGGCAGCCCTCAAGGTTGTGGAAGACCCTGACAAGGGGCAGGACATCGTTTCTCTCGGCATGGTGAGTGGTCTTGTCGTGAAAGACGGCAATGTCGGCTTCGCCATCGAGGTCGACCCGAAACGCGGCCCGCAGCTTGAGCCGCTGCGCCAGGCGGCGGAGAAAGCCGTGGACGCATTACCGGGTGTTCTCTCGGTCACGGCGGTGCTCACCGCACACCGCCCCGGCGGCCAGGGCGGGAGCGGCCAGGCACAGCCGGCACCGCAAACCGCACAGCCCCGGGCACAGGCCGCCGCAGGTGGTCCGCAAGCGCGCCCGGCACAGAACACTCAGAAAACCCTGGTCCCCGGCATCAAATCGATCATTGCCGTTGCTTCCGGCAAAGGCGGCGTCGGCAAATCCACCACCGCCATTAACCTCGCCCTCGCGCTGAAGGCCTCCGGCCTCACCGTCGGCATTCTCGATGCGGATATCTATGGCCCGTCCCTGCCTCGCATGATGGGTATTTCCGGCCGTCCGACAACGGAAGACGGCAAGACCCTGAAACCGCTGGAACGGTTCGGCATCAAATGCATGTCCATCGGCTTCCTGGTGCCCGAGGACAGCCCGACCATCTGGCGCGGCCCGATGGTGATGAGTGCACTGGAACAGATGCTGCGCGATGTTCTCTGGGGCGAACTCGATGTGCTCGTCGTCGACATGCCGCCGGGCACGGGCGACGCCCAGCTCACCATGTCACAGCGCGTGCCGCTGGCCGGTGCCGTCATCGTCTCCACACCGCAGGACATTGCCCTGCTGGATGCCCGCAAGGGTCTCAACATGTTCCGCAAGGTCGATGTGCCGGTGCTCGGCATCATCGAGAACATGAGCTACTTCCTCTGCCCGAGTTGCGGCGAGCGGTCCGACATCTTCGGGCATGGCGGTGCCCGTGACGAAGCCGAGCGGATCGGCGTCGATTTCCTTGGCGAGGTGCCGCTGCATATGGATATCCGGGAGACCTCGGACGCCGGGAACCCGATCGTGGTTTCGGCCCCGGACAGCCCGCATTCGGTTGCCTATAAAGGCATTGCGGACAAGGTCTGGAGCAAGGTCGGCAGCGGCGAAACGGGGAGCCGGGCAGCTCCGAATATCGTCTTCAATTAAGCCCCTGGCTAGAGACCGGCAATGGCGCTGCGCCGCTCCATGATGGTGGTGTCGCGCCATTGCCCTTCCAACGGGCCATAGGTCATTTTCGCAATCCGTTCCCGCGTGCCGATTACCCTGAAGCCCAGATCGACATGCAGACGGATACTGGCTTCGTTTTCCGGGAAGATGCTTGTCTGCAGGGTCCAGAACCCGGCCTGCTCCGATTGTTCGATCAAGGCTGTGAGCAGCTTTCGGCCAACACCCGTGCCGCGCGCGTCGGGCGCGATATAGATGCTGTGCTCAGCCACCCCGCGATAGACCGCGCGGCTCGAGACCGGCGTCAGGCCGACCCAGCCCGCCACAGCATCATCGGCAAGCGCGACCAGCCGGCAGTCGGGCAGGTATTTCTCATCGAACGCGGGCCAGTCCGGCGCAGCTACCTCGAAAGTCGCGTGACCAGTATCGATCCCGGCCTGATAGATCGCAAGCACCTGCTCCGCGTCGCCCGGCTCCATGGCGCGCAGGCTTACCGTCCCGTTCTTCATTTCTCAGCTCCGCTCCAGCGTGACGAAACTGTGCGCGGGCGCGTCTCCGTCTGCCGGATGATTCTCCCGGTCCGTCTCGTGCCACTCGGTGCGATCAAAGTCGGGGAACCGGGTCTGCCCCTCGGCGTCGACATGGATTTCCGTCACATGCAGGCGCTGTACCTTGTCGAAGGCCTGGCGATAGATCTCGGCACCGCCGAAGACGACAATCTCGTCAACGCCATCCGTCAGCGCCACGCGGCGGGCAAGGTCCAGCCCCTCGTCAAGATTATGCACAATCTCAATGTCTTCGGCTTTGAACCCCCGATCCCTGGTCACCACGATATTGGTGCGGCCGGGCAAGGCTCTGCCGATTGACTGATACGTCTTGCGCCCCATCACCAGCGGCTTGCCCATGGTGATGCGCTTCATCCGCTTGAGATCGGCGGGCAGATGCCAGGGCATCTTCTCGCCGTCCCCGATCACTCCGTTATCGGACATCGCAACAACGATGACCGGCACCGGAAACTGCACAACCTTATCGTCCATGCCCATCTCTAGACCGCGACCGGCGCGGCGATATGCGGGGCGGCCTCATAGCCAACAAGCTCGAAATCGTCATAGCGGAATGCGAACAGATCGGTGACCTCCGGATTGATACGCATTGTGGGCAGGCGCCCCGGCACACGCTGTAACTGCTCGCGGGCCTGATCGAAATGGTTCCGGTAGAGATGGGTGTCCCCGAAGGAATGCACGAACTCTCCAGGCTCCAGACCCGTGACCTGAGCGACCATCAGGGTCAGCAACGCGTAAGACGCGATATTGAACGGCACACCGAGAAAGATATCCGCGCTGCGCTGGTAGAGCTGACAGGAGAGCTTGCCGTCCGCGACATAGAACTGGAACAGGCAATGGCAGGGCGGCAAGGCCATTTTCGGCACGTCCGCCGGGTTCCAGGCGGTAACGATCAGACGCCGAGAATCCGGCCGCTCGCGAATGTCATCAAGCAGGTTCCTGATCTGGTCGATGGTACCGCCATCCTTGTCCGGCCAGGATCGCCACTGATGGCCATAAACCGGCCCGAGATCGCCATTCTCGTCCGCCCACTCGTTCCAGATACGGACGCCGTTTTCCTGCAGATACGCAATATTGGTATCGCCGGCGAGAAACCAGAGCAGCTCATGAATAATCGATTTCAGATGCAGTTTTTTGGTGGTCAGAACCGGGAATCCCCGGGACAGATCGAAGCGCATCTGATGGCCGAAAATCGACCGCGTGCCGGTCCCCGTCCGGTCGGTTTTGTCCGCACCTTCTTCCAGCACTTTCGCCATCAGATCGAGATATTGCCGCATGGATAGACAGTCCCGTCATCCTCATTGAGAAACAGCATATAGTGTGAACCGGGGCCACGCTAACGCAAGTCATTGCAGACAGGCACGGCAATGACGATTGACAGAGTGCTGAATCCGCTCGCACTTTTGTCGCAAGATCCGTTCGCACCGAAACCGGACCGGGACAGCCACCATGCCGGAAAGCCGCGACTCCCTTTTGGCCGACTGCCAGCAGCTCATGGCCGCGGGAAAGTGGAACGAGGCACGCTCCCGACTGGAAAATGCATTCGCAGCGGCTCCGGCCGATATCCTGATCGCCTTCACCCTCGCGACGGCCTGCCGGCTTTCCGGCATGACAGAACGCGCAACGCAACTTTTCCAGGCCATCCACTCCGCCTTGCCAGACATGGCCGAAGCGGCAATCGGCCTGGCGCACTGCCTGGCCGAAGCCGGCACGACGGACGAGGCGGCAACTGTCTTGCGACACTATCTTGTGCGGCATCCGGAGCAGGCTTCAGCTTATGGAGTGCTTGCGGAAATTTGGCTGAAATCCGGTATTTTCAAACCGGTGACACGAACCTTCAAAGAGGCAGCCACTCTCGCGCCCACAGCGGATAATATTGGCAATCTCGCCGAATCCCTTAGTCTCGAACGCAGTTTCACGGCTGCCGAGCAGCAATATCAACTGGCGCTCGCAAAAGCACCCGGCTCAGCCAAATTGCGGCTGAATTATGCGGTACATTTACTCACGCAGGGCAAGACCGGAGATGGCTGGAAACATTTCGAAGCCCGCCTTGATCCCGATGTCGCCGATTCCCCTGTCCGGACTCTCTCCCTGCCCCGCTGGAACGGCAGCACACCTGAAAACAGGCATATTCTGGTGGTCAGCGAACAGGGGCTCGGCGATGAAATCAGGCTTGCCGCTCTCTTGCCGGAACTCGCCGGCCTGGCACGAACCCTGACCGTTGAGTGCGACCCGCGCCTGATTTCCCTTTTCGAACGCTCCATGCCGGATGTGACGTTTCACGCGTTTTCCAGGATCAAGAAAAGTGGTCGTGGCCATTATGCCTATGGCTGGCTGCCGCGCGATGGCGGTCCGGATTGCTATATCGAAAGCGGCAGCTTGCCCCTGTTTCTTGGTCGCGCGCTGAGCCCCCCGGAAAACGAAAATGGCTTTCTTTCTCCTTTGGCAAAGGTGGCGGAGCTTCTGGGCCAGCGTCTCAGGGATGCAGCCGGTGATCGCTCCCTTGTCGGTGTGTCCTGGGCGAGCAATGCCCGGAAATTCGGGCGGGCAACCAACTATCCACCGGCCGAATCATGGCGGCTCCTGCTGGACTTACCGGATACCTGCCTCGTTTCGCTGCACTATGGCGCAGCCTCCAGCGCCGTGAAAGAGATGGAGGAAGCGACCGGCCGCAAAATATTACAGCTTCAGGATCTTGATCTGCGGGACGATCTGGAAGCGCTGGCCGCGCTCGAAGCATCGCTTGATCTGGTCCTGTCGGTTGGAAACGCCACGGCAGCTCTCGCAGCAGCGGTAGGAACGAAGACCTTGGAATTACTGTCTTCTCCAGGCTGGGTCCCGCTTCGGGAAGAGCGGGATTGTTTTCTCGGAGCGACCACCCGGCTCGCGCAACGGCGTCTCGGTGACTGGACATATCCGGTCGAGCGGGCAAGAGAGCTTGCGTTAACGCATCTCCAGAAACGGTAACCACCCGCGATCTTGCGAACTCTCCTCTTTTTCCTGAGGCAACAAGCGCCTATATTCAGCCTGTCGGGAAACCGACTATGGCGATAAACGGCCTGTGGAATAGGCATTGCGGACCCGGGGGCGGTACCCGGCGCCTCCACCAAAGACCTCCGGTCTCCCGACCGGATCCTTGGGGGCGAAATAGGATCGACGCGTGTAGTAAAGACAGAACTTTCGCTCGGCATGGTACCACCGATATCGGGCCATTATAGTAGTTGCAAATGACAACAACTATGCGGAAGCACGTCTCGCTGCGTAAGCAGTCTGATGTCTTCGATTTAAGTCCTAAGGGTTCGCACCTTTAGGCGGGGTTTGGGGCGCACCTGGCAACAGAAGCGTCCCGCTAGATTTGAGTATGCTGACGGACGAATACCGGGGGAAATTTTGGAAGAACCTTTCCAGTACGACATGATGGTGGATGAGGCGCTGCGCGGCGTTGTCCGGCGCGCGCTGAAGCAGGTCGCTCAGCACGGCCTCCCCGGAAACCACCATTTTTACATCACCTTCAAGACCCGGGGAGAAGGTGTTTCGATCCCTCCCTATCTGCTTGAAAAATACGCCGACGAGATGACCATCGTGCTCCAGTTCCAGTTCTGGGACCTGGAAATCGAGGAAGAGTTCTTCAGCGTCGCGCTCAGCTTCAACGATGTTCGCGAGAGGCTGGTCATTCCCCTTGCCGCAATCACCGGGTTCGCCGATCCGTCCGTGAAGTTCGGTCTGCAGTTCCAGACGCTTGATGACAACGAGCTCAACGAGACGGAACTTCTCGACGCATCCGACGACGAGACGGAAGATCCAATGCCGGAGGGTGATGATGACGGCGCGGCCATGGGCCAGGTCGTCTCCCTCGATAATTTTCGGAAGAAGAAATAAGTCCGGCGGCCGCCCAGCGGTAAAGACCTGACACATTTCGGCGGAAGCAGCCTCGCTTCCGTAAGAGAGATTTATGCTGGAGAGTTGCCCCAATGGCCGACTTTAATTTCACCGAGATGTTCCCGCTTGCGGAGGACACGACGGAGTACCGCAAGCTTACCGGCGATTATGTCGGTGTGGAAAAATTTCGCGGCCAGGACATCCTGACCATTGAACCCGAAGCCTTCACGATGCTGACGGAACAGGCATTCCGGGACATCTCCCACCTGCTCCGCCCCGCGCACCTGCAACAGCTCCGCAACATCCTCGAAGACGATGAGGCGACCAACAACGACAAGTTCGTCGCCTACGAGCTACTGAAGAATGCGGGCATTTCCGCCGGCGGCGTGCTGCCGATGTGCCAAGATACCGGCACCGCCATCGTGATGGGCAAGAAGGGCCAGAACGTCTTCACCGGCTTCAATGAAGAGGAAGCCATCGCCAAGGGCGTTTACGACGTCTACACAAACCACAATCTGCGCTACAGCCAGATGGCACCGCTCGACATGTTCAACGAGAAGAACACGTCGAACAATCTGCCCGCGCAGATCGAGCTTTATGCGACCGAAGGCGATGCCTACAAGTTCATGTTCTGCCAGAAGGGCGGCGGCTCGGCGAACAAGAGCTTCCTGTTCCAGGAAACCAAGGCGATCCTCAATCCGGACGCCCTGATGAAGTTCCTGGACACCAAGATCCGTACACTCGGCACCGCAGCCTGCCCGCCCTATCACCTCGCCATCGTGATCGGCGGCCCCTCGGCCGAGTTCAACATGAAGACGGTGAAGCTGGCCTCGACCAAGTATCTCGACGGTCTGCCCACCAAGGGCAGCGAGTCCGGCCATGCCTTCCGCGATGTGGAGATGGAACAGCAGGTCCTGAAGATGACCCAGGACATGGGCATTGGCGCCCAGTTCGGCGGCAAATACTATTGCCACGACGTCCGGATCATCCGCCTGCCGCGCCATGGCGCCTCCCTGCCCGTCGGGCTCGGGGTTTCCTGCTCCGCCGACCGTCAGTGCTTTGCCAAGATCACCAAGGATGGCGTTTTCGTCGAGCGTCTGGAGACCGATCCGTCCAAATACATGCCGGATATCGATCCGAGCGAATTCGAGGGCGATGTCGTCAAGATCGATCTTGGCCAGCCGATGGACGAGATCCGCAAGACCCTCAGCCAATACCCGATCAAGACCCCGGTTTCGCTGAGTGGCACGATCATCGTTGCCCGCGATATCGCGCATGCGAAGCTGAAAGAGCGGATCGACAGCGGCGAAGGCCTGCCGGATTACGTCAAGAACCATCCGATCTATTACGCCGGCCCGGCCAAGACCCCGGAAGGCTATGCCTCCGGCTCGTTCGGTCCGACCACGGCGGGACGCATGGATTCCTACGTCGATCCCTTCATGGCGGCCGGTGGCAGCTTCGTGATGCTCGCCAAGGGCAACCGCTCTCCCCAGGTGCGTGAAGCCTGCAAGAAATACGGCGGCTTCTATCTCGGCTCCGTCGGCGGGGCGGCGGCAAAGCTGGCCCTGAACAGCATCAAGAAGGTCGAGGTTCAGGAATATCCGGAACTTGGCATGGAAGCAGTCTGGCGGATCGAGGTCGAGGATTTCCCCGCCTTTATCGTCACCGACGACAAGGGCAATGACTTCTTTTCCAACATCTGACGATCAGGCGCGCATGGCAGCGCCCAATTTTCTCGTGAATGGGCCGGCGGGTGCG
>TARA_R110002051_G_scaffold146640_2_pt1 | contig 11577 bp, 7 predicted proteins | sample TARA_R110002051 | Tara Oceans TARA_R110002051 (sample SAMEA4397023) | marine metagenome | biome: Polar Biome; feature: [MES] marine water layer (ENVO:01000295) within the mesopelagic zone...; material: water (ENVO:00002006), including particulate matter (ENVO:01000060) such as......
CGATTACATCATAGATATTGGTTATGAAGGGGGACGTTTAGGTGGTAAATTAGTAGCAAAAGGAACCCCAGAAGAAGTTGCCAAGGATAAGAAAAGTTATACTGCAACCTTTTTAAAGCGGGAATTAGAATTTTAAATGTAGTTTACACAAACTATAAAGATTAGTACTAAATTATATGAGATCAGAAAAACATCATAAGGGTTGGAATGAAATAAAAACAAATGACTCTTGGGCCATTTTTAAAATTATGGGCGAATTTGTCAATGGTTTTGAACGCATGAGTAAAATCGGTCCGTGTGTATCTATTTTTGGCTCTGCCAGAACTAAAGAAGAAGATCCGTATTACAAATTGGCAGTCTCTATTTCAAAATCGATTTCCGAAGCAGGTTATGGCATTATTACAGGTGGAGGCCCAGGTATCATGGAAGCTGGGAATAAAGGTGCTAGTTTGGCTGGTGGTACTTCAGTCGGTTTGAATATTGACCTTCCTTTTGAGCAACATGATAATCCATATATTGATAATGATAAGAGTTTAGACTTTGACTATTTCTTCGTTAGAAAAGTTATGTTCGTTAAATATTCTCAAGGTTTTGTTGTGATGCCAGGTGGTTTTGGAACTTTAGATGAATTGTTTGAAGCTATTACTTTAATACAAACTCATAAGATTGGTAAATTTCCAATCATCTTAGTTGGAAGTGATTTCTGGACAGGTCTTATGGATTGGGTTAAAACAACCATGCTTAAAATGGGGAATATTAGTCCTGAAGATTTAAACCTTATTAAAATTGTAGATACCGAAGAAGAAGTTGTAGAAATTATAGATTCCTTTTACAAAGGGCATACGATGAGTCCTAATTTTTAATCATAGCCTTGATCCCAAAATTCAATATTCATTTTTGTTTAAGTCTAACCCTATTGGTTTCTTTTATAACCAAGGGGTATGCTCAGTATAAAACCGAACTAACGGTTAGTTTAAATGAGTATACCAATGAATTGGATATACGCCAAGAATTCACATATTTCAACGACACTAATTACAACCTTGGTGTAATTTATTTTAACGATTGGGCTAACGCCTATTCAGATAAAAATACAGGGTTAGCTAAACGATTTGCACAAGAATTTAAAAAATCTTTACACCTAGCAAAGGCGGAAGAACGAGGAACCACTACAATTGTTAGTGTAGTAGACGAATCTTATAAAGGCTTAGAATGGAGCCGTACTGAAGGCAAAGATATTTTGAAAGTTACTCTAGGTGATATTTTACTTCCAAAAACGTCAACAAAGGTATTTATAACTTACAAGGTAAAATTACCTCCAAACAAGTTCACCCCATATGGGTACAATCAAAAAGGTGGTTATTACTTAAAAGATTGGTACTTAACGCCAGCAGTTTATGATGGCAAATGGCATCTTTACTCAAATAAAAATCTTGAAGACCTATACACCAATGTTACTAAAACGGTAATTAATTTTAAGTTTCCAGATAGTCTTTATATAGCTTCAAATTTTGATATTGCATCTTTATCAGCATTCCCCAATGGCCAATTTGCCCAGTTGAAAGGAAATTTACAAAGAGGAGGAGAAATTATATTAAATAGCCAAGATGAATTTATTACCCATGTGACCCCTCACATGAAATTTCTTACGAATATAGAAGCTCCTCGGTATAATCCAATCGGTCAAGGTCTTTCCATAAACAAAGTAGCTGATTTTATTTATGACAATTTAGGAGAGTATCCTCATGAAAAAATATTGGTAAGTGAATTAGATTATAATAAAGATCCTTTATATGGTTTAAATCAATTACCCTCCTTTATAAGGCCTTACGAAGAACAATTTCAATTTGAAATGAAATTCCTTAAAACTGCATTAAACAGTATTTTGAGGGAGACCATGTTTTTAAATCCGCGTAAAGACCAATGGCTAAATAGCGCCATCGCTAATTATTTGATGATTGCTTATGTTGAAGAATATTATCCAGACCAGAAACTTTTGGGTAAGCTTTCAAAAATTTGGGGATTTAGAAGTTTCGAATTGGCTAAAATGGACTTTAATGATCAGTACTCATTTTTATACAACCTAACAGCACGTAAAAATCTAGATCAAGCACTTAAGACCTCCAACGATTCCCTTATTTGGTTTAATCAAAAAATCGCAAACAAATATAAAGCTGGTTTGGGCCTCGCTTATTTAGCGGACTACATTGGTAAAGAACGAGTCGATGAAAGTATAAAGACCTTTTTCAAGTATTATAAATTAAATACGGTCAAAGTTCTTGATTTTGAATCCATCCTAAAACGGTCGACAACCCAAGATATCGATTGGTTCTTTAGAGATTATGTTTCTACTGATCGTAAAATCGATTTTAAGATAAAAAAGGTTAAGAAAGCGGAAGATTCGTTGTTAGTCACAATTAAAAATAAAGAAGGCACAAATGTACCAATATCAGTCTTTGGCCTTAAAAAGGATTCTATAGTATCTGAATATTGGTTTAGTGATATTGAGTTCGAAGAAACTTTTACAATTCCTAATAACCTTGAAGATAAACTTGTACTTAATTACGACCAGAAAATTCCAGAATTTAATCAGAGAGATAACTGGAAATCTTTAAAAGGATTCTTATCGAGTAATAAGAAATTAAATTTCACTTTTTTCAAGGATGCCGAGAATCCTTATTATAACCAAGTGTTTTATGTACCTGTGCTTAATTTTAATATTTATGACGGTTGGGCACCAGGTATGCGTCTTTATAATAAAACACTTTTAGAACGCCCCTTTGTTTATGATTTCTCACCCTCCTACTCCTTTAAAGAAAAGGCATTCGTGGGGTATGGTAAGTTTAGTTATAGAAAGTATTTAAGCAAAAGTGGTCTGTATGTCGCTAATTATGGTATTGGAGCTTCAACATCTCACTTCAATGAAAATTCCAGATATACGTCAATAACCCCATCTTTAAGCTTCGGTTTTAGACCTGAAGATTTATTGTCTAATAAGCGAGAATTCATTTCTTTTAGATATGTCAATATCCTAAGAGACTTCGACCCATCCTTGCAGAGTTTGGCCAATGATCCAGAAAATCCTGATTATAGTATTTTTAATGCTCGCTACGTCAATCGAAATAATGGGATTTTAGATTATAATTCGTGGTTTGCCGATTTTCAGCTAGCTGGTAATTTCAGTAAATTATCTTTCGAATATGAATACCGTAAATTGTTTGAGAATAACAGGCAATTGAACCTTAGGTTTTTTGCTGGTAAGTTTTTAAGTAATAAAACAAATACCGATTTTTTCAGCTTCGCTTTAGACAGACCAACAGATTATCTTTTTGACTATGGTTATTTGGGTAGGTCTGAAGATTCTGGTATATACAGTCAACAAATAATTATAGCGGAAGGTGGCTTCAAATCTTTCCTAGATCAACAATATCGATTTTCAAATAATTGGATGGCAACTGTTAACGGTAGTTTCAACTTATGGAAGTGGATCGAATTATATGGTGATGCCGGTTTAGTGAAAAATACAGGAGTTAATGAGAAATTCGTTTATGATTCTGGTGTTCGTTTAAATTTGGTCACCGATTATTTCGAACTTTATCTACCTGTTTATTCTAACAATGGTTTGGAGGTTTCACAACCTAACTACGGTGAAAAAATTCGATTTATTATAACTGTAAGTCCTAAAACCCTCACTGGACTTTTCACAAGAAAATGGTTTTAAACTGTTGAATTTTAATTCAGATACTGAAATTTGGGCTAAAAATTCTGATATTTTTAAAATTATACCAAATTTGTTAAAAAATATGGAATAAATTAACTGGTTACAGCGTTGCTAACAAGTACATGATTCGGTAATTTTGTAAAAACACGTATTATATATGGATGTTTCTTCAAAGACTAGTAATGACATTTCTTTTGATGATTTCAAAGAACAAATCGTAAGTGATTATGAAATTGCTTTTTTAAGCAGGACTTGTAGTTTGTTAGGCAGAAAAGAAGTGCTTACCGGAAAGGCTAAATTCGGCATTTTTGGAGATGGAAAAGAATTGCCACAATTGGCCATGGCCAGATCATTTAAAAACGGTGATTTTAGAAGTGGGTATTATCGGGATCAAACATTCATGATGGCCTTAGGTCTTTTAAAACCAAAAGACTTTTTTCACGCACTTTATGCTACAACTGATATTGAAAAAGAACCCATGAGTGCCGGTAGGCAAATGGGGGGTCATTTTTTAACACACAGCCTTAACACTGATGGCAGCTGGAAAGACTTAACGAAGCAAAAAAATAGTAGCGCCGATATTTCATGTACCGCAGGGCAAATGCCACGACTTTTAGGTTTGGCCCAGGCTTCTAAGGTATACCGAAATCAAAAAGGTTTAGATGGCGCTAAATTCTCAGTAAATGGTGATGAAATCGCTTGGGGAACTATCGGTAATGCAAGTACTAGCGAAGGTATGTTCTTCGAAACTATCAATGCTGCAGGTGTTCTTCAAGTACCCATGGTAATTAGTATTTGGGATGATGAATATGGTATTTCGGTACCTGCAAAATATCACACTACAAAAGAAGATATTTCAAAGGTACTTTCAGGTTTTCAACGAACAGAGAGTGAGAAAGGATTTGAAATTTTTAAAGTAAATGGATGGGATTATACTGCTCTAATGCATGCATATGAGAATGCCGCAGATATTGCTAGGCAAGAGCATGTACCAGTAATGATTCATGTTAAGGAATTAACACAACCTCAAGGTCATTCAACATCTGGCTCACATGAACGCTATAAAGATAATAAGCGTTTAGAATGGGAACGTGATTTCGATTGCAACAAGCGTTTTAAAGAATGGATTCTTGAATCTGGCATTGCCAGTGGTGAAGAATTGGAAACCATTGAAAAAAAAATTAAGCGATCTGTTCGAGAAGCCAAGAAACAGGCATGGGAAGAATATCTACAAGGACTTTTATCCGCTAAAAAAGCATTGGTAGGTTTAATTGAACAAGCTTCAAGTAAAAGTCCGAACAAGAATTTTTTAAATAAATTGAAGAACGATTTAATTGCTACGGAAGAACCTATCAAAAAAGATTTAGCAATATCGGCCCGTAAATCATTACGTTTTCTTCTAGGGGAATCATCACCTGAGAAGTCAGCTTTAATAGAATGGACTTCAAAATTCCTACAGGAAGCTCAAGATATTTATAGTAAACACCTTTATAGTGAAAACGAAAATAAAGCTACCAATATTAATGCTGTAGCGCCTATTTTTAAAGATGACTCCGAACAAGTAGATGGCAGGGTTATTCTACGTGACAATTTTGACAAATTATTTGAAAAATATCCGAGCACATTAATCTTCGGAGAAGATACTGGGGCCATTGGTGATGTAAATCAAGGCCTTGAGGGAATGCAAGAAAAGTATGGTAATATTCGTGTAGCGGATACAGGAATACGTGAAACGACTATCATTGGACAAGGCATAGGTATGGCTTTAAGAGGTCTTCGCCCTATTGCTGAAATTCAGTATTTAGATTATATTTTTTATGCCATGTCTACATTAACCGACGATTTAGCATCTTTACGATACAGAACTGCCGGAAAGCAAAAGGCTCCATTAATTATTAGAACAAGAGGTCATAGGTTAGAAGGCATATGGCATTCTGGTTCTGAAATGGGCGGACTGATACATTTACTAAGAGGTATGTATATTTTAGCTCCTCGAAATATGACACAAGCAGCAGGATTTTATAATACACTTTTAAAAAGTGATGAACCTGCATTAGTTATCGAAAGCTTAAACGGATATCGATTAAAAGAACGAAAACCCAGTAACCTAGGTGAATTCTGTACGCCAATTGGAAAAGTTGAAACAATTAAAGAAGGTAGTGATATAACTTTAGTTTCTTATGGATCAACATTAAGAATTGTAGAAAAAGCCGCAAAAGAACTTTTAGAAGTTGGTATAGATGCCGAAATAATTGATGCACAAACCTTATTGCCTTTTGATATTGACAAAGATGTTGTAGAAAGTATAAAGAAAACAAACCGATTGTTGGTTATTGATGAAGATGTACCTGGTGGATGTTCTGCTTATCTACTTAATGAAATTATTGAAAAGCAAGGAGCCTTTAAATATTTAGATAGTGTACCACAAACTTTGAGTGCAAAAGCACATAGACCGGCTTATAGCAGTGATGGTGACTATTTTTCAAAACCAAATAGGGAAGATATTTTTGAAAAAGTTTATGCGATTATGCATGAATCGAGTCCTAATGATTTTCCAAAACTTCGATAATTTAAAATTAATAAAAAAATCCCGTTTGAAATGGGATTTTTTTATTAATTCTACTTTCAATTTTTTATGTCAGATTTTAATTCAAAGTCTTGAGCATTTCGTTTGATTAAAACAAAAATGGAAAGTATAAGAAAAAAGATTATTTTTTCAAGATGAATACTATTTTTGATTCTAGCAAATAGAATATTTCAATGCATTTAGTAACAATCATTATCTTTCATTGAGATACTATAATCAGTTCTTGTTGAAGATTTTATAGAAATATTATCACTAATTCATGGATGAAAAATTACAGTTAGTTTCTATATTAAACATGCACTTCAATATCAATAAACCTCTAATTACTAAATTAGAAGGCTATGATAGCACGAATTTTAAAATAGAAGTCAAAGGCGAAATATTTGTACTGAAAGTTTATGAAAATACCGCTGAAATTTTAGAATTAATTACTGCGGAAAATAAGACTTTACTTGCGCTTAAAAAGAAGGATGTTCATTGTTCAGAAATAATAGCGAACAATACGGGCGATTATAATTTAATAAATGGTAATTATATTTATCGCCTACTGACTTTTGTATCGGGCACCTTTCTAGCAGAAACAAAACATACCACAACTTTGATGAAATCCTTTGGTAGAACCTTAGCGGATATAGACCATAGTTTATATAACCTGAGTAATACCGCAATAAAAGCGAAGCAAACACAATGGGATCTTCAACATTTTCACAAAAATTGGAAATATCTAGCAGACATCCCCGATGCTAGTGACCGAAGCTTGGTTGACTATTTCTGTTTGCAATTCAATGAACACATTCTACCGCTACATTATGAATTTCGTCAAAGCATTATTCATAACGATGCAAACGATTGGAATGTTTTAGTACACAATGATTCAATAACCGGAATCATTGATTTTGGGGATATGTGTTATTCGTGGCTTATAAATGAATTAGCCGTGGCACTCACCTATGTTTTGATGGACAAAGAAAATCCTTTAGAAATTGCCAAGCATATTATTAAAGCATACCATATTAAATTACCTCTTCAAGAAAATGAAGTTGATGCCCTTTACTATTTAATTGCTGCCAGATTATGCACCAGCGTTTTAAACTCGGCACATACTAAAAAGATAAAACCAGAATCTTCATATATTACCATCAGTGAAAAATCTGCTTGGTCGCTATTACGAAAATGGATAACCATAAACCCTATAAAAGCTAAAAACACATTTAGGAGTGCTTGTGACTTTTCAAAACTACCAAGCAAGAATTTAGAGGCACAACTTGTTAGGCGAAATAATAATATTAGCCAAGCACAATCTTTAAGTTATAAAGAACCAATACAAATGTCTGGTGCAGCCTTTCAATATATGTATGACACAGAGGGCAACACTTTTTTAGATGCCTACAATAATATAATTCAAGTAGGTCATTGTCATCCGAAAGTGGTAAGAGCTGGGCAGCGAACCATGGCTAAATTAAATACCAATACCCGCTATATATATGAAGAACTCTTATCCTATACCGATAAATTACTATCTAAATTTCCGGCTCATTTAAATAAAGTTTTTCTAGTTAATTCTGGTAGCGCTGCTTCAGATTTGGCATTACGAATTGCTAAAACACATACCAAAAAAAATAAGGTTATGGTTTTACAACATGGCTATCACGGTAATACCCAGAATGCTATTGATATTAGCCATTATAAATACAATCATAGTGGTGGTACAGGTAGAAAAGACGATGTTATTGAAACAGAAATGCCTAAGATTTTCGGTGCAAGTTTAGCATCAGAAAAAGAAATTACCGAACATTATATTGCTTTAGCAAATGAAAGAATTCAAAATAATAATGGAAATATTGCTGCTTTTATAGCAGAACCTATAATTGGTTGTGGTGGTCAGGTACCTTTACCTAAAACATATTTAAAAAATATATACCCTGAGATTCGTAAACAAGGCGGGCTATGCATTAGTGATGAAGTACAAGTTGGTTTTGGCCGATTGGGAGAATATTTTTGGGGCTATGAAATGTATGATGTAATCCCAGATATAATAATATTAGGTAAACCGATAGGTAATGGTCATCCGATGGCTGCAGTAGTTACTACCGAAGAAATTTCGAACAGTTTTAATAACGGTATGGAATTTTTCAGTTCCTTTGGCGGCAATCCAGTTTCATGCGCAATTGGCCAAGCCGTGTTAGATGTTTTAGAAGAAGAAGAGTTGCCCAAAAAAGCACAACTCGTTGGCCAATATTTAAAGCAAGAATTAAAAACTTTACAAACTCAACATAAAGAGTTGGCCGATATACGTGGAGAAGGACTTTTTCTCGGTGTTGAAGTTTTAGATTCAGATGGAAATGCAGGAACCGATCTAGCAGCTATTATAAAGAATGAACTGCGTTCTAAATTTATTTTAATTAGTACCGATGGGCCATATGACAATGTACTTAAAATTAAGCCACCTCTTTATTTCAATAAAGAGAATGCAAATCAGTTAGTAAATGAGATTGATGAAATTTTAAAAAAAATAAAAAAAATCAATACATTTAAAGTAAATAAATAGAATACATGAAAACCCCCGTTTTTAAGGATATTGGTCTAGCATTTTTTAGAATAGTAATTTCTGCAATGATGTTGACCCATGGCCTTCCAAAATTTCAAAAATTAATTTCTGGCAACTTCGAATTTGGAGACCCCATAGGCATAGGCGCTACTCCATCTTTATTTTTAGCCGTAATCGGTGAGTTTATTTGTCCAATATTAATCATCATAGGTTTTAAAACTCGTTTATCAGCTATACCGACTGCAATTGCAATGGGGGTGGCTGCATTTATTGTTCATGATGCAGATGATTTTGGAACCAAAGAAAAAGCATTACTTTATTTAGTTTCTTTTATAACGATAATATTAGTTGGACCAGGAAAATTTGGTGTAGATAGAAAGTAAACTTTTATATAATTTTATATAAAAGTTCTTTGAGTAGATCTGCATCACTCATTGCTACGGCACCTACCCCTTTTCCTTTTAAATCCATTTCTCTTAGGCTAGAGATAATTGCGCTGACTTTTCTCATTGGGTAATTTCTCGCTGCAGCCTGTATTTCGTTCACAAAATATGGGTTAATGCGCAGTGCAGTAGCAACATTTTTTGGTGAGTGGTCATTTAGACCATGATACTGCAATAACTGCGTAAAAAAAGAATTTAATAGGGTTACGGTAAGTATGAACGGATTGTCTTTTGGGTTTTGAGCAAAATAGGTGATAATCTTAGTAGCCTTCAACATATCCCGTTCACCAATAGCTCTTTTCAACTCAAAATTATTGTAATCTTTACTAATCCCTATATGCTCTTCTATATGCTCTGGTGTAATTTCTGTTTGTTGTGGTAAGGCTAATTTTAGTTTTTCAATTTCCTTGCTAATTTTACTTAAATCAGTACCCAAATACTCCACTAACAAAAGTGCGGCCTTATGTGATATTGTATAGCCCCTGCTCAATAAATGCTTTCTAAGCCAATCACTAACCTGATTCTCGTAAAGCTTTTTACTTTCGAAAATAACTCCATTCTTTTTAATAATCTTGAAAAGCTTTTTACGCTTATCTAACTTCTTATATTTATAGCAAATAACAAGTACTGTACTTTTTTGTGGATTTTCAGCATAAGCACAAAGATTCTCTATAGTTCTTGAAAGATGTTGAGCCTCTTTGACAATGACCACTTGTCTTTCTGCCATCATAGGGTACCTTTTTGCATTACCTACAATGTCATCAATAGATACATCTCTTCCATAAAGAACCATTTGATTGAAACCTTTTTCCTCTTCGGTTAAAACCTTATCACCTATATAATCAGATATTTTGTCGATAAAATAAGCCTCTTCCCCAAAAAGAAAATAGATAGGACTTATTTGACCTTTCTTAATTGCATTGACTATTTGTACAGCTTCATCCATTCAGAAAAATTCATCAACTTTGTATAATGCAGCGACTCAATTTTCCATGCTACACTTTCAGGGTCAAAAATAGGGAAAATAGAACCTTAATATTTGACGATATACGTAAAAAGTTTGTGGTTCTTACTCCAGAAGAATGGGTAAGACAGCATGTGGTTCAATTTCTTATACAAGAAAAGAACTATCCGTTAAGTCATATTAATGTTGAAAAACAAATTACATTGAACGGTTTAAAGAAAAGGTATGATGTGGTTGTCTTTAAACCTAATGGCCAATTACACATCCTAGTAGAGTGTAAAGCACCAGAAATCAACATCTCTCAATCTACCTTCGACCAAATAGCACAATATAACTTCAAACTCGATGCCAATTACCTAATGGTAAGTAATGGACTGACACATTTTTACTGCCAAACAGATTTGATAGCGGAAAAATATGAATTTATGCAAGAGATTCCTGAATTTAGCCGTTAATTTGCGATCGTTTTGAAGATAGCAATAGTCATATTAAATTGGAATGGTGAAGTTCTTTTAGAAAGATACTTACCCTCTGTTATCGAATATTCTAAAGGTGCTGACATTTATGTTGCAGATAATGCTTCGACTGATGATTCAATTGCATTTGTAACGACCAATTACCCTAGTATAAAAATAATAAAGAACACAGAAAACGGTGGTTTTGCTAAAGGATATAATGATGCTTTAGTACATGTAGATGCTGATATTTTTTGTCTTTTAAATTCAGATGTAGAGGTTACTCCAAATTGGTTAACACCAATAATTGATGCTTTTTCAAATATTCCCGACGTTGCCATTATTCAACCTAAAATTTTAGATTTACTAAATAAAGACTATTTCGAGTATGCAGGTGCTGGTGGTGGTTTCATTGATCAATTAGGTTATCCATTCTGTAGAGGTCGAATTTTTCAAACCTTAGAACGTGACAATGGACAATATGATGACATAAAAGAAATATTCTGGGCAACCGGAGCCTGTATGTTTGTCAAAAAAAATGTTTTTGAAGAACTAAATGGTTTCGATGCCGATTACTTTGCACATCAAGAAGAAGTTGATTTTTGTTGGCGAGCTAAAAATCATGGCTATAAAATTATCTATGTAGGCACCTCTAAAGTATACCATTTAGGTGGTTCTACTTTGAGTAATATGAATCCGAAGAAAACATATTTAAACTTTAGAAACTCCTTATTTTCAATAACTAAAAATCTTCCAAGAAGAAAAGCCTTCATAATTATTTTCTTACGCTTACTTTTAGATGGTATAGCAGCCATACGGTTTTTATGGCAATTGAGGTTTAATCACTTTTTTGCTATTT
>TARA_R110002051_G_scaffold60644_1_pt1 | contig 11573 bp, 6 predicted proteins | sample TARA_R110002051 | Tara Oceans TARA_R110002051 (sample SAMEA4397023) | marine metagenome | biome: Polar Biome; feature: [MES] marine water layer (ENVO:01000295) within the mesopelagic zone...; material: water (ENVO:00002006), including particulate matter (ENVO:01000060) such as......
CCAGAAGAAGAAATTCCACCAGATATCGTAACAGGGCCAGTCAAGTTAACAGGACCGCCAGAAGATGAAAATCCAGCAGACATCGTAACAGGACCACCAAATGTTGTAGTATTTGGCCCAAAGTAATTCGGGCCACTTGCACTTATACCACCACTAAATGTAGCAGGTCCTGTAGCTGTTATTGTATTTGTTACGATATTTGTAAATGTAGCTGTTAATTCATTTTCCCAAGGAACGTTAGGTATTACTGCTGAATAATTTGCAATATCACCATAATCATTATAAAATTCAAACTTAAAATCTAAAGAATCATATAAACCTACGTTACATTTTATAGTTGGAAATATAACATCCCAAGTACCTGGTGTAAATCCTTTTCTATCCCAAGGTTTAATTGATATATCCCAAAGACTCCAAATACCAGAATCTATCTTAAATTTTGGAGCTCCAGTTTGTGTACCGTCTGCCCTGAATACAAATTTCTTTCCTATTTCTCTTTGGTTGTTGTCATAATCATAATCAACAATCTTTTTCTTTACAGCTGTATCTTCTATAAGGCCGATAAACTTGCCATAACCATCACCACCATCAGTAAATGCAGAACCTGACATATACATAGTAATTTTAGGTTCTTCTATTGCAGCATCATATACTGAGGTCCATGTAGGTATTATTGTTCTTTGTGATACAGCTTTAAATGATAATTCATACCACTGGTCTTGATAGAAAGATGCATTTATACCAGCTTTTGGTTCGAACAACCAAAATGCTGTAGTATCTAATTCATATGCTTCTTCAGGTATACCTATTACGATGCAGTCTTGTATTGGAGGGTTTTCGTTTGAAGTTTGTTGTTGATATAATCCTAATGAAGGTGTGGTTGTACCTACACCCGATGCTGTCCAATATGTATTTAATGATGCTGTTCCATTGAAAGCAACACCAAATTGTGTGAAGTTTCCTATAGGTGCTCTGTGCTTTTGAAAGTCTTCTCTGTATAACAACTCTTGTGCATCTACAGCATTATCAGATGCCAATACCCAATCAAATGGTGCTTGTTCATTTTTCATATAACATTTAATTCTAGTTACGTCACCTGTTAAAGGTTCCAGATTATTAAATGTAACTTTAGCGTATGATGTATTTAAAAATTCACCACCTGAACCTGTTGGGTTTGCACTATAACTTATAGGTGTTTGGGCCCACATTAACTCAAAGTTAGAAGACGAAAATTCAAAATGTTCAAAATTTTGATACTGTCCCGATGTCTGTCCTTGTATTGTTGTATGTGGTGAAGATGCTCTTATTTCAAAAGGTGATATAACTTCTTCAACCATTGTCACATAAGCACCCGTAACGAATGACTGTGTAGGATTGTTGATATATGGACCCAAATAAGATATATCTTCTAGCAATCCGTCACCTTCTTCTTCAGGTGCAAATATGGGATTTGTATTTGGGTCATGTTCTGATGTATAACCTAAATAAGATGCTGGTCTTGGTTCTTGTGGAAATCTTACAATAATAATACCACCAACCATATCTTCAGTAAATCCACCAAAATCAACAAAACCGCTTGGGCCTTCAGGAGATTTAGCAGTAACAAAATATTTGTCACCACTTTTTTTATACGAAAGCTTTGCTGTTGTATTTTTTGTATGTGCTGATGATGAATATGATGATAATATATAACTTGAAGTTGAGTTTCCGCCCCAATGATAAGCAGGGGTTGAGCCTGAAAGTGCTTGGTTGTGTGTTAGTTCAAAAAAAGGTTTTTTTATCTCTTCTATTTTTATTACTGGTCTAGAGCTTTCGTTATATAAAACAGGTGATTTGTTTGATGAGTTTGGTTTACATGTAAATATCCTTGTCCATCTAAAATTAGGTATACCTTGCCAAACTGGCGGAATTGGCGCGCCGTTAGGTGCTTGAGAAGCAACACCTATTATTGTCACTATTGTATCTCCAGGGGGAGTATTACTAGCTACGTCTATTGATATAACCTTTGTATCTAAATCATCGTCTAAACCATATACTTGAGATTTCATCAACTGACCATTGGAGTCGACAACTTCAACTAATATCTCTGAATTTAAGAGCATAGTTGAAGAGGTGCCTCTTATTTCTAAAAGGTTTCTACCTCCAGTCAAATTAAAAGATAGGTCATAATCTAGTTTAAAATAATTACTAGACTTATCATCAAAATCTTCAAAATATACATCTCTATTATATAAATCTTGAAAGAAATATTGACCTACGGTTGTTTCAACTTGTAGTCTTTCGACTCTATTTTGTGCGTCTGAATTTGATGCCATTCATTATTCCCATTATATATTATATAAATATCAAGTATTATACAATAACCTGACTCAAGCCTTTGAACCTACCAATTTCTATAAGACCATCGACCATATCTTTCATGATATCAATATGGGATATTATCATTACATAATCAAACTCTGTTTTAAGATAATCGAATAACATATTTAATGAATTTATATTGCTAGAATCTAAATTTCCAAATCCTTCGTCAACTGCAAGGAAGTTTGGACGTGGAAGATTCGATATTTTTATGAGAGCTACTCTTATTGCTAATGACGAAATAAACTTCTCCATTCCTGACGTTAACTCTAATGGCCATCTATCATCTTTATATTTTATATAACTTAATATATTTTTACCATCAACGTCAAACTCAATTTCAAAATCTACAATTTGAGAAAGTGTATTATTTATTTCTTCTTCTAAATAAGGAAGTGTTTCTGCAATTATTTCATAAGGTATTCCATCTCGCTTGATTGCATCTAAATAATATTCATATGATTTTAATTTAAGTTCTAATTCATGTGCATCTTTTATTATGTTTTTAATATGAGACATATTTTGTCTAGTTATCGTAAGGTTACTATAGGCTTTTTGCATCAATGATTGATGTCTGTCTAATTCTATTTTTATAGTTGATTTCTCAATTTCTAAATTATCTATCAATCTATTTATCTTTTCATTGTTTTTTATAGCTTCTTTATTTTTATGATATTTTTCAATATCTTTTATTATACCTCTTAATTCAGTTTTATTTGCGCGTAAATCAGACTTTCTTTGCTCTGCTTTAATTTTTATTTCTGATTCATACTGGCTTATCATAATAATCTGAGATTGAAGATTGTTATAAGTATTTATTAAGTTTTCAACACCTTCAACATCATTTAATATACTGTCTGAAAAAACTTTGTCACTGAGTAGCTTTTTAACAATTATTTTATCTTCTTCTAAATCTTTTTTTGCTTGGTTTGCAGCTTTTACAAATTCGTTATTACAACAATATTTACAGTCAGGGTCATATTCGTGTGTATCTAATTTAGAGATTAAATCCAATTTATTTCTTACGCTTACTTTTTTTACTTCAATTTCTCTAACCAAATTTGAATTATTTTCTTTTTCTTTATTGAGAGAGTCTCTTCTAGCATTTAAGTTTTGTATATCAATTTTAGAAAGCTTTGTTTTTGTTTCTGAATATTTCTTTTTATTTTCTTTTGTATAATCTCTATATTTGCTAAGTTTATAATTGTGTGCTTTGATGCCTTCCTCGCACATATTTTTTATTCGCTCTAATTTATCAATATCATCTTCGACAGTAATGTTCTTAAGCTCCTTTGTTTTTTGTTTTATCTGACCTTCTTTTTTTGAATATTGTTTTTGAATATCTTTTTTTGTCTGGTCTAATTTTTCATATACATCTTTATATTCTATAAGCTTTTCTTCTTGTTCAATTAATTGTTCAGCATAATCCGTTTTTCCAAAGTTTTTAAGAAGTATTTGAACTTCTTTTATTTCTTCGTTTGCTAATTGATATAGCTCCTCAAATACAGTTATATCTAAAAACTGTGATAGTAAATCTTTTTTCTCTACTTGTGTCTTGTCAATAAATCCTGTATTGTTATTTTGTACTGACATTGATGTTAATACAAAGTCATTATATAAACCAAGATAACCTCTTATGTTTTTATCTGTTTGAGTTCGCTGCTCCCCGTTAAGAGAAATTATTTCGTCGTTATCACCTATCATCCAAAAATCTACATCTACTCTTACATGACCTGATTTTTCTTTTTTACCTTTTCGTTCTATAAAATATTGTATACCATCTATTTCAAAATTAAGTTTACAACAAAAATTTCTTTTTTTGTTATTTAGTACATCTGATGCGCTTTTTGTTCTTGAGCATTTATGGAATATACAAAACATAACCGAATCTAATATTGCAGATTTACCTGCGTGATTAGGTGCAAATATTCCTATTACATCTCTAAGCTTAGAAAAATCTATAGTATTGTTTTCACCATAACTAAACATATTTGAAAATTCAAATGTTTTTGGTTTCCAATTAACTCCTCTTGATATTTCAATGTCAGAAAGATTTTTATTTAATTCTGTATTTATATTTTTAATTCTTTTTATTGTTTCATTATCTGCATCAAAATTTGTACCTATATATTCTTCAAGTAATTCATTTTGATATTGTACATTTCTAATATCTCTTGTTATAGACCTTGTTGTTTTATTTTGAGCATTTAGCTTATCATTTTTAATTATTACAATGTCTGTTGTTTTGCACTTTCCTTTTATTTCTTTTATTATATCTTTTAATTGAGCTTGCGTTGTATTACAAGTTTTTAGTCTAATTCTTGGGTACTTAGGTATATTATCTATATTTGGTAACTTACCACTATCAATATCTATTGTATAAAAACCATGTACATTTTCAAAATTTATAAACTCTGCATTTCTATTTTTAATATCCCATATTGCAATACCGTGATTACCAAAAGCTTCTCCAAAATTTTGTTGTATTAAAGAACCTACTTGTAATATAGTTTTCTTTTTATCATAAAATTGTCTCCTATGAATATCACCTAGCATAGCAATATCATATCCATTAAACATAGATATTTTTACATCGTCACTGTCTACTCTATATCCTGCGTCTGTAAAAGATTTGTCGAGTGCTCCGTGAAATAAAGCTACTTTTGTTTTAGCGTCAAACGATTTAGCTTTAATAAAAGTTGTTGGGTCATCAAATATACTAAATACTACAAAGTGAGTACCAGCAATTTCGTGAACTCCAGAATCTTTTAAGTAATGTAGTTGAGGGTGGTTCATAGAATCAATCATAGGGGAAAGTGAGTCTAATCTTGAAGAGTTATTTAGATTAGCGTCATGATTACCAGTAATTACAATTGTATGTCTTCTGTCTGCTAAATTTTTTAAAAACTCTGTTGTTAATTTTATTAGCTCGGGTGATATATCAGTTTTGCTATGTACAATATCACCACCTACATATACTATAGAATTTTTCGGTAAATTATCAACTTCTTTATATAACCGTCTAAATACTTTTCTATATTCTTTATGTCGTTGATAATTTCTTATATGTATATCAGCAACATGTAATACTTTTTCTAATTTGTTAAACCCTACATCAATTTTATTAAAGTTCAAATTTCATCTCCAGTAATTTTAAAAAATCTACAGTTTTTGAATCTTGTAGTAATTTTTTTATTTTTTCGCGGCCTAGTATACTTGGGTCATTGCCATCTTTCATCTCAATTATTCTAACATCTATATTTTCTGATTGTAAGTATTCGCATAATTTTATGGATTCGCTTTTTGCATCGTTGTCTAGCAATATATTTACCCTACTAACATTGCTTTCTTTTATTTTTATTTTAAGTGATTTTGGTAAAAACTTTCCAAATATTGGTATTGAATTTTCACCTATTGCAATTGCATCAAATACACCTTCACATATATTTATGTCTTCTTTCCAATTTATTAGTAATTCAAATCCTATAACATCCTTTGATGTCTTTGGGTTTTTATGTTTGAAGTCAGTATTATAATATGACCTTCCTACAAAGTAATTTAATATACCATTTTTATCATAGCTTGGAATAATAACCATACCACTATAAGGTCCTGATTCGCAATAACCAATATTATATCTTAATACGTCAATTTTTGTTAAGCCTCTTGATTTTATATATTTTGCAACATTTCTAAACTCAGGACTGTTTTTGTTTCCTGAAACCATTGGTATAAACTCAAGTGGAAGAGATACATATTGGTTGTCTTTGTTTTTATCTATTGTTTTTTTAATACCAGTTAAACTATGTAATTCATATATTTTATTTCCCGCACCTAGTTTCTTAAATATTCTTTCTGCACCTATTCCTTTTGTTCCACAAACCCAACAATGCCATTTTTGAGTAATTATATTTATTACCAATTTCTTTTTTCTATGATTACAATATGGACAAGAAAAAGTAGCTTCGTTTCCACTTTTTATCGACTTTCCAAGTACACTTTCAAAAAGATTGAGTAAACGTCTACTTTTATTCATGTATATAATATAATAAAATTATTTGAATTATGAAAACTTTATTTCGTTTATTTTACTTTCTGTATCATCAGAAAATCTTACCTTTGCAAACCTTCTTGGACCTATGCAGTCATTATAAAAACAGTCTTTTACTGAAACATGAAACCTATGATGTATATTTTCTTCAAGATAATTTACTTGGCCTTTTGTTTCACCTAATATCAATATTTCAAATCTAAAACTTTCTTTTCCAAGTTTTTTAATATCTGTATTTAGTGTTTTTGAAGACCCTGTATAGTCTCTCCAGTTCGAGTCTTTTCTTATAACTTTGCGTCTTTTTTTACCTTTAACTTTTACGCGACGTATTGTTCCAAAGTATTTTCGACCAATATATTTTTTATCAGTCTTAAGATTAGTAATTAAATAGACAAAACCAAAATAGTTTTCAGGTACTTCTTCTAATATTTTTTCTTTATATAACCAATGACTCATATTTTATGTATCAAATCCAATTACAAGTGTTGTGTCATAAAGAGGGGATTTTTTAATAGCTCTTGACAATTTACCTACAGCCAATAGTCTTGCACTGTCATCATATAGTCCTATTGTTGTAATGTATGGTGCCCATTCAGATTTAGTTGTAAATGTTTTTATTGTATTTAGTTTGTGGTCATCCATAATAGTTGGATTCATTGTAAATCCATACTCTCTTTCTTTTATATGACAATTATATTCATGTTCTATAATTGTATGTGTATTTTTAAACGACATTGTACATTCAGAAAATATATGATTAATGCCAGATGCATAATTAGACCCTGTTGCAGTTAATGTAATTATTCCATGATGATAAAATATATTACCTGCTTTGTTCTCGAATGTAGGATTATTTTGTACAAAATTAACTTCTTGTACTGTCAAATTTTTATTCCATATCATTACTTGGCTTAAACCACCTTTTAGATGATTTTTATATTCTATACTATTATCAAATTTTCTAGAATATCTTGAAGCTTGTCTTTGTCTTTTATATTTTGTTCCTGGGTCATAAGGTCGTGAGCCAATTGTTATATCACCTCTATTATATTTTGAACCTGATGGTACGCTTCCTTGAGATTGTAATACGTTATCAACATATAAATACGCATGACTACCAGATTTTGTAAGTATAACACTGTTGAATGCAGTACTCTCACTTACAACTGCTGGACTATTAAGATAAAGTGTTTCAACTCCATCTGATATTATTGCCTGATATGAGCCTGGGAACCCAGCAATACTACTTGAAGGTGCGTTTCGGGCAATATATCTTATTGAAAAAGGAACAGCTGCTTTTTTGTGAGGGTCAAACTTACCTATTATGTCATTATGATAATAATTGTCCGAACCATCATCGGCTATTACTTCTTGGAATCTTGATGCAGATACTCTTACATAAATAGAAAAATCATCTGCAGAAGTGTTTACTTCTTGGCTACCAACTCTAAAATCAAATTGACGTCTGTCTTTAACTTTAAGCATACTGGAATTTTCTATATTTATTCTCGATTCGGTTGTTGTTGGTTTAAGACCATCAAAATTAATAAATGTTTGCTCAGCATTTGATGATGTATCAGGTGTTATATTATGCCCTTCAACTCTATTTGGATATGGTGACCTTTCAAAAAATCTTGTTGTATTTTTAAGATTATAATATTCTTTACCACTATCTCTATAATAACTACTACTTGCCAGTGCGTTTATACTATGTGCACTTATTTTTTTATTGTGTTGATTATACATATCTATAAAATTCATTGCAAATATACTTTGTGATATATAGTTTATAGATTCACTTGCAGCAGTTATATATTGTGAGCAATCAATTAAATTTCCAAATTTATCATCCACAAGAGCAACACTACCTGACTGTATTTTTAATGAACCTTTTTTTATTGATTCACCAAACATTTTTTGAGGTACAGAAATTATCTTTGCAGATTTGCCTAATGTTCTTATTTCTTTTTCATAACCATTATTATCGAGAGTCCAACAAGGGTCATCTGGATTTGTATAATACATACCTTGTATTGAGTCGTGCATCGAACGTTTATAAAAATTATTTGTTGTTACGGCGTGTGGTGATGATGATGTTATTTGTAGATAAGAGCCATACTCGTTTGGCATAAAATCAGAGCCATCATATTGTGACTCATAAGAATAAACACTCATTGAAATTGAAGCTGTAACTATTGGTAAAGAAAAAGTAGAACCTGTTTTCCAGTGGTCAATAAGCACTGATTGTTCGTAATTTTTTTCATAATAACTACCAGTGAAATTGACAATGTATACGAGGTATTCCTTGTGAGCCTCAAATGGAGTTATTTGTATATCGTCCTTCCGAAATTTCTTAAATATACCGGACATATAATACTCCTATTTTCTAAAACTCTAATTTAATTCTGATAAGTGCTTCCCGCGTAAATGATTTTAATAAAGGTTTGCTTAATTTTGCAGTTGCTAATAATTCATTTCTATCATTATACATTCCAACTGTTGTTATATAAATTTTTGGGTCTTTATACATAGATGGATGAGTAAATACACCTTGAGAACCCGATGTAAATGTTGGGTTATTACTAAAGTTGTATTCGGCATTTTTTATTCTACAGAAATAATGTGTTGCAAAAACTCTTTCAGAGCTGCGTGCTGCAAAAGAACCCGATGTTTGGTTTATTGGTAATACTGATGTAGAACCTGTAAAAAAGCCAACAACTTTATTTAATGTTGGGTTAACATTTGCGGCATCCACATCATTTGCATTGCCAGGACACCAACAAAAATTTGTTTCATCAATATCCATCAATAGCAGACGAGGTGAAAGCATAATGACTCCCATATCTGGATAAAACCATCCATACTGAGTTGGACTTGATATAGAGTCTCCGGCCATATCTGTAATTCCTATAGAGCCCGTCACAACTTTATAAAGTGCTCCATAATCTCCTAATGTAGCTGCATTTGCAGCGCTATCATCTGTAAGTGTTATTTGAGAACCTGGTGTTAATACTGCAGCGTGTCCTGCATGTATAGTTGAACTAGAAACTGTCATTGTCCAATTACCTGGGTCAATTCTTTCCTTAAATCTTTGTCTGTTTACATTTATAAAAATAGATGATGTTTCGTTGGTAGAACCTATAGTAAATTGTTCGTCACCAGGAACTAATAACAGATTAGCATATTGAGAATATATTGTTTTTGTTGGAGTTTTACCAGAAGTAGCATATTGACTTACAGGTGCAGAACCTGAACCGTAATAGTGTCCATAAGCAACTGCAAATTGAGGTTCGGCCGCTGGTGTTAAATCTGGTTCTTCTCTATAAAATTCTCTATAGTATAATCCTGATGCAGCTACTTGTACAGATGATGTAAATATCTCTGTATCTACCATTTTTAATTCGCCATCGTTATTTGTCCACATTGCTGCAGTTATTGTATCGGCTTGAGCATTTTCTACAACATCACCTGGTTCAAATCTTGTGTATAATGGTGTTATGCGTGGACTATAAGGTCTCGATAGATATCTTTGATTTCTACCAACTCGTGTAGAATAATTTCTATTTAATGCACCTTCTCTCTCAAATTTTGGTGATTCATTATGTGCCATTTTTTTATTCCCTATTTTATCTTATATTATGCTGGAGACTCACCGTAGTAGGTATCTTCAATTAAATTAGTAGCTGTAGCTTCTTTTGAAACAGTAACGTTAATCGTAACATATCCACCAGTTTCATTTCCAATAATTGTTAATGTTGTATTTAAAGCTGAAGTTGGTTGAGGTTTTGCAACTAGTTCGAATCTCGAACCTACAGCTGTTACAGAATTACCTGTATCACCGATATAATCAGCAGTTGTTGCACTGTATGCAGCTGCAACTTTACCACCAGGTGCAATATTAAGATAACACGCATCTGAATTAGCTAGTATTGCTGTATATCCGTATGTTTTATTTCCATTTGCAAAGTTTGCTGTATTTGGAGTGACAGGAGCTTTATCTCCACCATAAGTCAATGTTATATCAGTAATACCTACTGTAACAGTTGGCATTCTAGAAATATTTTTTGGCAATGTGACCAATTTGTGTTTCATCACATAATTTTCATCTGGCACAGCCTCCACTAAAGGCATAGCTTCAATTGCTTGTCCATAATAATTTGTACCTAATTGATGATTAACGTCCCATAAACCATAATCAATTTCATCATCACCTAAAGCAAATTGAGTAATATTAAAAAAATCACTTCCTTTTGCTAACAACTCTCTACCTTTTTTGGTAAGAATTGCATCTACTGTAATTGTTGTTTTATCTAAATATCCCATGTTGTTTGCTCCAAAAATCTTTTTTATTCATATATAAATATATAGTTCCTAAATAATTTATCTTATTGAGTTGTCTGTATTAACTGCCTGTATTGAGCCTGCTCCAGCAGATGGTGTTGATATTATTAATTGATTAGGATTTGTATCGGTAACTTCTACAACAGGGCCGCCATCGATTGTTGTTATTACAGACATATTAAAATCAGAAGCTATAAGCTTACAACCTCCATAAAGTAAGTTATTAGTTGCATGTGTCATATAGTCTTGATGTTCTGCCCTCTGCAAACTTTTACTAACAGGTCTTAAACCTGAACGGAAAAATCCATTACCTAATATAGCTGGTGAGTAACCGCTCATGCTAATTGCAGACCAATTACCTCCTGTTGAAGCACTGTTGTGCATATTATTTTTAGGTGCAAAGTAATGATACTTGTATGTATGATATATTCTCGAAGTTTTCTGGTGATGGTAGTACTTTATATTACCACGGTCATTAAATTTAGATATTTTAACTGGTCTACGGCCGTGGCCGTATTTAGGGTGGTCATATGCATAATCATAATTTTTAAGAAAAGTTGTAGCAGCAAAAGAGTTCGTAACATGTTTAAGTTCAAAATTATCAAATCCATAAAAGTCTGTTGCGCCGTAACCAGCGGACGCACTTAAAGTACCATCAGCAAAATTAGATAAAAAGTCTCCTGCATTTTCATAGCTTGCTCCACCTTGAACTACACTGGCAGTTGGATTATTAAAATATGGTTGGCCACCGTTAACTGACGATGAATAATACCAATGCATGTTATCCCAATCATATCTGGAACCTTGTCGGTCTATATCG
>TARA_R110002051_G_scaffold57789_1_pt1 | contig 11570 bp, 10 predicted proteins | sample TARA_R110002051 | Tara Oceans TARA_R110002051 (sample SAMEA4397023) | marine metagenome | biome: Polar Biome; feature: [MES] marine water layer (ENVO:01000295) within the mesopelagic zone...; material: water (ENVO:00002006), including particulate matter (ENVO:01000060) such as......
AAGCGCCCAATCATCATCGTGTAGATAATGGTTTAACACGTCTCCCCTTCGTTTCCTTAGCAAAGCAACGCCAGCGTGTTTTAGAAAAAGAAATTGCATCCTGTGACCGATTAATACTTTGTTCGCAGCTTACTTCTAACTATATGAAGGCGGCAATAGAAGTGGCGCATCGGCTTCAGATTCCTGTTTATTTTAGAACCACTGGACAGATAAAGGAGCGCGAGCTCACTGCTGAGAATGCAAAGTGGCTTTCTAAGGTGAAGACATTTATCCATCACTCGGAGAAAAATCTAAAGACCATTGCACATTTTCTACCAGAAGCTAGCCATTGCTTGGTGGATCAAAATGCCTATGATGAAGATCGATTTTTAGAAATACCCTTGATAGAGTCAGCGGTAAAACGTTTCTATGCTATTTCGCGCTTGTCTCCTTTAAAACTGACAGGGCAGATAATCCAAGCCTTTCAAGAGTTGCAAGATCCCATGTCAGAATTACACATCTATGGCGATGGCGAAGAGGAATCTCTTCTAAAAGAGCAAGCCAAAGATTCTGCAAACATTTGTTTTCATGGGGCAATCGATTTTAAGGATATTCACAAAGCACATGCTGCAAACGACTGTTTGATCATCGCTTCTACTATTGAAGCTGGACCTTACACCGGTGTCGAAGCAATGGCTGCAGGCAGACTGATTATTAGTTCGCGCGTGGGAGCTATGGAAACACGCCTTCCCGACTATCCCTTTTTCTACGATGGCACAGTTGCCGATTTGAAAGAAAAAATGAGGCAGGTGTTAGCTCAAGAAGCTTCCGAAAATCAGAGATTAACCGAGGCACTTAGACAGCGGTATATAAAAAATTACAGTGAGGTGGCGATAGGGAAAAAGTATGTAGAAATTCTGGAAGGTTAGTTTAGCTTGACAAAAGACTTTTCCAATATGCACTAATATAGTACCACGTATAACGGATTCTAACGCCATTGAACGTTAACAAGGCTTTCCACAAAATCTTAAGGTCGGTTCTAAAACGGTATCCTACTCCGGTGGCCCTAATGCTATGATTATACTGGACTAATTTCAATTGTGCTTTGGTCATTCCCCTACCTTTGGCAAGGCGATACAGATAGGTTGTTGTCAAACGTTCTTTAGGAATAAAATGAAAAAACATATTATCGCATAGCTGTCTAATTTTATAACCTTTTTTACGTATTTCCATACACCATTCGCTATCCCCTCCTGAGGCTAAAGAACTTCCTTTTCGGTCAGATAGTTCGGTTTCATAACCTTCAATAAGAGATTTTTTAACACCCATTCCTGCACCATAAACATTTGTTACATCCCCGTCATTACGACACCCTAGGGCGTAGATGCTACTGTAGGTATCAAACCAAGCTGGCGGTTTGATTTCACAGGCTGCCTCTCCATTTCCACCTACGGCTCCGTAGTCTTTATTTTCTTTGAGAAAAGTATAGGTACGAGCGACGTATGTTTCATTAAACCAATTATCATCATCGCAAAACAACAAGTATTCATAGGAAGAAGTACGCATTCCTGTCTCACGAGCATAGCTGAGTCCAGGTTTTATTTCTGGTACAACTTGAAAACGAATTCCATCTCTATGGATAACCTCAGCCCAAAGTGACTCGGCTACCGCTGTAGTACTATCTTTTGACGCATTATCTACAACAATAACCTCCATGATCATGCCTTCAGCTAGCTTCTGAGCAAAAATATGCTGTAAAGTTTTTGGGAGTCGTTCTGTGCTGTTGTAGCAACAGATAATTACCGAAATTCCAGCTTCATCATATTTATTCATGTGCAGTTCTTTTGGACAGGTAATTAAAACGGTTTTTAAGTTTTAGGAATCTCTTTTCAATCAAAACAAAAGAAAACCAAGCGATTAGAATAACGACAATCCCATTTTCTGCGAGTATTAATAGTGCTTTATACTTCACACTTAATACATCTGGTAATAAGGGATTAAAATATACCGCAATATATTTTCTGACGATCATTTCTGGTACAATATTATGATATAAATAAATCCCATAACTTATTTTTCCTATGAAAATCAAAATTTTATTATTCAAGATAAATCCGGCCTTTAGGTGATCTTCTTAGTAATTGCGATAAATATAAAAGATAAACCAAACGGTCAACAATGAAACCGTTGTCCGAATGGAGAGCAATTGCCATTGTTTTGTGATAACAGCATATATAAAGTAAATCAAAGTAATTCCAGCAGTGATAGAAAAGCGTTTGTAATACAAAGCCTTCTTATCTGACTTATAGGTAATGATCCAAGCTAATAATGACCCTAACCCAAAAGCATCAAAACACGTAAAGGTGAGTATTCTGCTCATGGGAACGCCACTTAGCATGAATTGGCTGCCAATTCCAATAACAATAAAGGATAAAATAGTGGGAAGTATGTATTTCCTCTTGACTAATAAAACGAGCCATGGCCATATTAAATAATACTGTTCTTCCACCGCCAGTGACCACATGTGGGACAACATTCCATCCCACATTTGCATATTAAAGGAATAGAAGTTTGAGGTATAGGTGGCGTAGTAGAAAAAGGAATCTTTGATGGACGTATTGGTACTCTCGGCAAAAACATAAAGGACGATAATGGTCAGGTAATAGATAGGAAAAAGACGTAGAGCTCGGCGGATATAGAAACTCTTTAAAACGGTAGCAACCGGCAAATTTTGCAAAGTTGCTTTATCTCGATTATCAAATAATATTTTTGATATTAAAAAACCGCTGAGCACAAAAAAAATATCCACTCCAATCTGACCATTGGGCAGGGTATTCAGAAAATGCTGTTTTGGGAGCCAATGACTAAGAATCACGAGACCTACAGCGATGCCTCTTATACTATCTAGTTGTTTGATATACTGCATCCTAAAATTGCTGTTTTAAAAAGGTAGTTCTAGGATATAAACGTCGATAATACGAAATCTTCAGAAGATGTTTTAACAATCGTTTTACAGTTGTAATCTCATAAAACCGCGCTCGCCAAAATGCAAATACAAAGCGTTGTTTAGTTACCGTATTGAAAGGAATACCAAGAGCTATTATTTGTTTAGATACATCGGTACGTTTCCATTGAATAGGATTTCCTATTAGATTGCGATATACTAAATATCGAAAGTCTTTTTCTATGGAAGGCAATGTTTCGAGCACCTTAAGTTCTACTGCATGCATAGCGGAACATACTGCCCTGCTATAGGCTAAACTTTGTTTCTTAGAAGCTATCGAATCTTTGACATCTAGTCTATAATAATTATCAGCTGTTGCTTTGTGTGCTTTTATTTTTGGTTGAAAGCTAAGGGCTCTTAGGTGAAGTTCCCAATCCTGCCAAGCTGTTAACTCTTGATTCCACCCTCCTATTTTCTGCAAAAAAGAAGTACTCCATAGCACTCCGGTAGTATGCCACGGCATATCCTGGTGAATAAAGCGTCTTATATAATCGGTATTAGTTTCACCTTCTTTTAAAAGATTCCAATAGATTGGATGATCACCAACCTGTTGTTTAAAAGTTGCGGTGTGAAACACGAGCATATCGAGGGATTCATCGATTTCGAGAAGGCGATTTTTTATACAGCTACGATCTAAGACATCGTCAGAATCAAGAAACATCACCCAAGGAGTTTGGATATGATCTAGGCCCATTTGGCGGGCACCGTTTCCCCCAGAGGCATAGTCTTCAGTTCTTTGAAGGAATTTTATTCTTGGGTCCGCTTTCGCGAAAGCAGAAATAGTACCCTGTGTGCCATCATTACTCCCATCATCAACCACTAAACATTGCCAATTTGGGCTAGTTTGCTCCACCACCGATTGAAGGGTCTCATTAATGAGATCCGCTCTGTTATAGCTTGGGATGATAATACTTATCAATGGCGTGTTCATTTATTAATGCGTATTACTTTGCTTTTAAAGTTCGTTTTCAAGAGAGGCTTATATTGATCAATGATATAAATTAAAATATCCTTCGGCAACCTTGCTAATTTCAAAAGTATTTAGGACATGTTCTCTGGCCTTTTCCTTCATATCTCCTAGTAGTTCGGTATTCAATATTAGTTTTTCCACTGCAGTAGTCATAGCGTCCACATCTCGATCAGGTACAACATAACCTGTAACTCCATTTATTAAAGTCTCTGGGAAACCACCTGAATCAAAACCTACAACAGGAACCCCTGCGGCTTGTGCTTCCAATGAAACCAAACCAAAAGCCTCTCTTCGGTTAGTACTATCATAGGTGCTCGTCATTAAAAACACATCGGTATCTTTTAGCAATGTTGCAATTTGATCTTGAGACTGCTTCCCTGCTAAGGTAATATTGTCTTTTAATTTGTAGGTAGAAATAAGTTCCTCTAGCGGCTTCATTAAATCTCCATACCCAACAATAGTATAATGGACGTTGTGTCCTTTAGCTAGAAGCTGTTTTACAACCTCAATACCAAAACGATGGCCTTTTAGAGGAATTAATCGCCCTACGCTAACTAAGTTGAAGGAGGCATCATCAATTCTAGATGAACTCTTATGGTCAAAATTGGCACAATCGATACCTACAGGAATCACATGAATCATATGTTCATCAAATCCTTGTAATATTAGTTGATTACGAAGAAACTGACTGTTTACCGTAATAGCGAATACATTTTTTCTGTAATCACCAATTAATTGGCTCAATTCATCATCCTTGGGCAATGCATATGCGTCATACCCATGAAATGTCACGACTACCTTTGATTTTAAAAATCCAATCCTTTTTAAGACCAGCAAGGGAAATAAGGCAACGGCAAAGTGCACATGAAAGACATCCTCCTTTTTATATCTTCTATAAAATTTAAGAGTATACACATGTTCCAAAGTCCATCGTCCTGAGCTCACACTAAGTTGGCAAAAGAAATAAAACATGAAGGGATTTAATAAAAATAAAATAGCGTCTTGAATCCTTTTGCTTTTATTTGTGGTGGATTTATTTTGTAAAATTAGCTTTTGAATTCCCATCTCATGAATCAAAGATTGCTGAGAAGATGTCTCAATAGGGTATAGTACATCAGCAATAACCTGAACATTAAATCCTTTCCTAATAGCATGAGCGATATTAGAAATAATAAAAGTTTCAGAGGCTAAAGGAATCTCTCTTACTTTATAAATCAATCTTTTCATTAAAGCAGATTATTGGAGGTAATGTAAGCAACAACTATGATAGCCTTATAAAATATTCTACAAAAAACCATTACCCTTCTTTTTCGTACACATAAAAATCTGAAATCGAAGTATGATCCGGGTTAGTTGGGGAATAAGGAAATGGATTTTTTTCATGAAGCTTGAGCTTCCAGTTTGCTTTATTCTTACTGACCCAGTTTGTGAATTTTCGAGAAAGTACATGAGGGGCAATTCTCTCATCATAATTACTTGCGTATATGACTACAAATCGATCTGAACACTCAAATAAGAAGGTCATATAGTCCTCATACACTTTATTTTCGATTAGATGATAAATCACATCTAATGACATAGTGAGTGGAGCTTTTCTATTTTTCAAGTTATTTTCATTGACCAATAAAAACTGTTTAGAGGCATCACCTTTAAACATTGTATTACAAATATCGAGTGCTTTTTGTGACACATCAAATCCGTAGTACATTGGATATTCTGCGAGTGATAATTGATGTCCGTCACCACATCCAAACTCAATAACACTATCAATTTTGTGCTCATCTACAAACTTATTAAGGAAGTCGGCTTTGTATTTCGACAAGTTGCCATAACTCCCACTTCCAGAATTTCCAGCCTCTAAATATCTGTTTTCCCAATACTCCTTTGAACCTTCAAAAGTATCTTGGGCAGATTTTTTACCAAGCATTTTCTTTAATAATTTGCCGAAACTAGTTTTCGCAACAGTTCTTTTTATTTGTTTCAACATGCTCTTATTTTTTAAATATTTTAGCCCAGACTTTTGCAAACAAAACAAAGGCTTTCATGGCATATTTGGAATCACTAAACTCCCTCAAAATTTGAATCATTGTTTGATTTTCTTCAGACCTTAGGGTATGGAGTAATTTATAATCCTCATAAAATCCTGGGAAATTATCCTTCAGACTTTCATCTTTTTCGGCAAGTAATAATTGACGATGTTTTGGATCACTCGAGATTCCTTCTGTATCGAAATTTGAGATTAGGAGCTCCATTTTTTCATAAGTTGATGCATGATTGAATATAGCATTTACATAAAAATCCCAATCTGCAACGATCTTGAACTTCTCTCTATAAAATCCTAGGTCGTAAAATAAAGATTTCTTTATAAACATCGCGGGATGCGGCAAACTTCCTGTTGAGAAAAAGTAATAAAAATCTAAATGTTCTGGATACCTTTTAATCCGGTCTTCTGATTCGAACTGCATAGCAAGTTCTCCATAGTACAAGTCGACCTTCCCACTTAATTTAGGCTTCACTTGTTCAATAACATTAGCATCTCTTAACGTATCACCGCTATTTAAAAATAGAATATAGTCTCCTGTACATGCACGTATACCCTTATTCATGGCATTGTAAATACCTGAATCAGGTTCTGAAATCTTTACAACATCATTATGATTATACGCAGCTAGTACTTCTTTACTTCCATCATCAGAGTCACCATCAACTATTACATATTGGAAATCCTTAAAACTTTGATTAGAAACACTTTTTAAGGTGCTTTCTAGACCAGCTTTATTATTAAAGTTTATAGTAACGATTGAAATGTCCACAATTAAGATCTGTATTAAAATAAATTGCAATGTATAAAACACTACTGAGACTAAAATAATTACGGGCTTAAAGCAGCACATTTACAAGAACCTAATATGACTCCTAATTTTATCAGATCACTTATTTCACTTTTTCCCGTAAACCATAGGTTACTTCTTAAAAAGCTTTCTAAAGCTCACACTTATATACTGCAATGGCAAGACTATAAAACTTCCAATTTTATACTTGGTAGACGCCTCGATGTGCTGAAGTTTTTTCTTTAAATTAACAACTTCATTCTGCGAGTTTTCAAAAGGAAAGTTATCAAAATATGAATTAAAAATTTTCGAAGAATTTGTTTTAACACTATTCTTTACGCTCACATATTCCTCAATAGAATCGTACTCCAAAAACCTTGAATAACCATCTAAAAAAAGAACAAATTCCTCAGAATTTGCAAAATCACTTATAGCTTCTAACTTGGCGGTTGCTGTAGGAATATTTTTATTTTGAAATGGATCTCCATATTTACCTTTATACTTTTTGTTCCCTTGAGTTTCTAAAACTTTTGGAGAATAATTTATTCCTATCCATTGATATAGTTTTTCGATCTCAAAACTTGGATTTTTTACGATATCTTCATAGTTTAAAGCATATACATTAGGATTGTTTACATGGTCTTTTTCTAATTTCTTAATTGCTCGTGGCCCGAGCAAAATATCTCTATTTAAGGCTCCCAATTCTTCGAAGGATTGAATATTCCAGGTATTGACCATAGATTTTGCTACATCAATTGGGTTTCGATTAAGAATGACCACCTTTGCTTTTGGAAATAAATCCGTTATTTCTGGGCCCATTTCCCAGTACCTTGGTGTTTTATCCAGAACGAACTTAAAGTCTCCTTTTAATGGAGCATACATGCTTAAAATAAAATTTTTAAAGCTCAGTGTAAAATCTAAATCAGAAATCTTATTCTTATACATTTCGAAAGCGTCCAATGCAGTATGGTTTTGAAATTCTGCGCACATTAAACTGGGTTTAATTTGATTGGCAAAATTTAGCAGTAACCAAGGCTCACTCACAGTATTAACTTCGCTGTTATTTGATAACAGATTTTGAAGATATGTAGACCCACTTCTTGGTTGAGATAGAATAAAAATTAAATTTTCTTCCTTCATAGTTTTTTAACTTTCTTTAAAACTCTGTCAAAAAACCTTGCAAAACCACCTTTTTCTTTTTGAGGGGTAACTTTACCTAAAATCTGTTTTATCCTTTTTCTTAATATCTCTCTATCAGTAACATTAAGTTCACAAATATCATTTTCATACTTTTTATAAATATAATTTAAAGCTTTTAAATGATCCTCTCTAGGCGATGTAGATAGACCTTTGCTATTAATCCTATCTTTTGTTGTAGGTTCTAATGTGCAACCAAAAGTTCCTTTTTGAGCCATTCTAATTCGTAGGTCATAATCTTCATATAAGTCCAAGTTAGGATCATGAAAACCTATGCTTTTTAGAAATTCATAATTAACCAGTTCCATACGAAATAAGCTACTCCTAGGAAAGAAACGCCCTACAGTTTTAACAAACATTGATGAATGACTCTTCAAATTTACCGGAGTATCTGTCCAAATCCATTTAATATTACTGAGGTCATATTCGTTCACATAAATATTATTAGAAAACGCAATATCACAGGATTGCTTGATGATTATTTGAGACTCAATTTCAAGTTTACGAGGTAAATAAATATCATCTCCATCGACATAAGTCACATAATCCCCTTGAACCATCTCAAGTGCCGTTCGACGCACTTGAGCTACTCCTTGATTAGTTGTATGAAATGAATATCTAATATTTGAATGTTCTCTAGCATATTCCAAAATGAGCTCTTGAGATCCATCACCTGAACAATCATCTACTATGATAATCTCATATGGAGTAAGCGTCTGATTAATAACACTGTCAATCGCTTCCTTTAGAAAGTCTTTTTGATTATAAGAGGTGATATAAACTGATATTTTCAATTTAGAGCTCATAGTCATAAATTTTAGAAAGTGATCCTGTAAAGTTTTTTAATTTTTCTTGGTCTGCCATGTTCCAATCTTTAAATCTTGGATATTCAGCAAGCTTAAACATATTACTCGGCTCGTCACTAACTGTTACTTGATTCACCTTCTTAGATAATTTTTCTAAAAGAGCTTTTTCATCAAAAGCATCATTTACACCCATGAATGATAGCATTTCTTTTAATACTTCAGTAGATTTTGTTAAATCTTCTAATCTAACAGTGTGAACGTCCTCAATAAAATGAGATTTAAAATCTTCGATATACTCATGAGTAGCAGTATATACCCAGCTTAATTTTTCAATCTGATCAAGAGTAACCCACTTTTTTTGATCACTCATCTGAATGCGGCCAGATTCCCAAATAGAGTCATTTTTATGCCATCCCTTGGTAATAGCACTTCTTACGAAATCTCCAGGGTGTCGTGTAAGGTGCACAAATTTCGCTTTAGGAAACAAATCTTTAATTTGATGAATAAAAAATACCAAACACTGATTGGACTCTACATAAATGGTATCTCGTATTGCAGCATTTAACAGCAATTCAAACCGCGCGCCATTAAACACTTTTTTGAGTATTTCCGTATCTGATTGATTGTGAAAGGCGTAGTTCGGAAACTGCATCAAATTAGGATGCGCTTCATGATGCGAGTCTACACTTGGAAAATTAGCTAGAAGTTTTTGCATAAAAGACGATCCCGATCGCCCTGTATTTAAAACAAAAACTGGAGCATAGTACTCATAAAAATTTTCTACGTATGATGAACTAACCTGATGTATATGTCGAAATGTTGGTTCGCTGAACCTATTTTTTTTTGAAGAAACCATGACATCTTTTTTAAACAAATTCAGTATACTCATCTCAATGATTTATTATTCTTTTCGTACAAGCACGTGATATTGGTTTCTCATTTTATTCTTAAACAGCATCTTGAACACTGCCAACCACCTCGAAGGTTTATTATATACTTTCCCTTCATATGCATAATCCTCAATGACAAAATTGAATTGGGTCAATAAGGAATCTATTTCTGATTTTGAATACAATCTAAAATGTCCCATATGACCTATACTATCCACCTTAGCGAATTCAGCCTTTAGATTATCGTTATAGTCTTTACCAAATAAAAACTCCCATCTCATTAGTGGGTTTATATTAGGCACACTCATTAAAAGGATTCCCCCTTTCTTTAAGACTCTATATATTTCGTCTAGGATCCGTAATGGATTGATATGCAAATGTTCAAAAACTTCGTTAAACATAATGATATCATAGGAATTATCTTCTAGCGGTAACTTCTCTCTTTCAATATCAACTTTATGTGCAACTATACCATACTTCTTAAAAATTTCTGAAATTCTCTCTGGTTCTATATCCACTACGTCAATATCAAACCCCTTTGATGCCAAAAAAGAAGTTAATTGTCCTGGTACTGATCCCACTTCAAGAATTCTATGTGCCCCAGAATCTGAAAGTTTAAGTGCTTTTGTCAATTGTACTAAAACTCCATTGTAATGATCAATGTGACCATGCAAATAATTATTAGCCCACTGCCGAATAGTGTTATTCTTAATTAATTCAGTGTCTTTGTCTAAAACAGAAACTGCTGTTGCATCAATTTTTAACTTCTCCATGCTTATAATTGTATTCTATTAATACCCCTTTTAATAATTTAGCTGGTACTTTACCAAAACCATAAAAATCACCTTCTTCAATTCTAACTACACCAGCATTTTTAATCCAATCTACCACATTGCCACTTTGATAACTTATCAATGTATATGAATATTCGCCCTCAATTAAAGGAAGTTTATCAATCTCTATAGACACTTTCCCTTCGTCATCATTCATATTTATCTGAAAACCAACAGTATCACTCCTGCAAGCAAACATAAAACTACCATCCATATTATAAAAACCAATAGACATTACCAAGCCCATTAATGATTCAGGTATTTTCTTTTTGAAGAAAACATCTATTTGAAACTTATTACCTGTCATAAGAGCATCCGTTCGAATACCATTTTTAAAATAGGAAGAGAATTCAACTCTAGAAAACAATACTTCGCCACTGCCTGTACGTTTTTCAATGGTCAAGAGATCAGAATTATTAATTTCTATATGTCTATCGTTATTCTTTAATAAATACTCTTGAATACCTTCTTCAACATCACCATCAAACAATACTTGGCCGTTATCTAAAACGACCAAGCGAGTACATAAAACTTGTATACTGGCCATATTATGACTCACAAAAAGTACCGTTTTCCCACCTCCTTCTGAGATATCCTTCATTTTGCCAATGGCTTTCTTTTGAAACTCAGCATCCCCTACTGCCAATACTTCATCGACCACCATAATTTCGGGTTCTAAAAAAGCGGCTACTGCAAAGCCCAGTCGTACCCGCATTCCGCTTGAGTATCTTTTTACTGGCGTATCTATAAACATTTGGCAGCCCGAAAACTCCACAATTTCATCTATCTTTCCTTTAATTTCTGCCTTCGTCATTCCCAATATGGCTCCATTCAAGAAAATGTTTTCACGTCCGGTCAATTCAGGGTGCATCCCGGTTCCAACTTCCAATAAAGAAGCAATTCTCCCCTTAGTTTTTATACTTCCAGTTGTAGGACTTGTAACCCTTGATAATATTTTAAGTAAGGTAGATTTTCCCGCACCATTTTTTCCAATGATTCCAAGAATTTCTCCTTGCTTTACTTCAAAATTTATACCCTGTAATGCCCATACATACTCGGA
>TARA_R110002051_G_scaffold63765_3_pt1 | contig 11562 bp, 13 predicted proteins | sample TARA_R110002051 | Tara Oceans TARA_R110002051 (sample SAMEA4397023) | marine metagenome | biome: Polar Biome; feature: [MES] marine water layer (ENVO:01000295) within the mesopelagic zone...; material: water (ENVO:00002006), including particulate matter (ENVO:01000060) such as......
CGGGGTGAACATAGCAGTTTGGAAACACATAAGTTTCCTAGACGCCCTCCTCGTTCATATTCCTTTGTTCTGTTTCATAGTCAACCGGCGACAGCATGCCATTATTGGTGTGCTTGCGGTTTGGGCTGTAGGACATCTCGATGTAGTCGAACACGTCCTGCCTTGCAGCACCGCGTGTCAGGTATGTCCGTCGCCTGATCCGTTCTCGTTTTAGGAGCTGGAAGAAGCTCTTGGTGACGGCATTGTCATGGCAATTTCCGCGTCTGCTCATGCTGGCATCCAGATTGTGCTTGCTGAGAAATGATTGCCACTCTGTGCTGGTAAACTGGGAGCCTTGGTCAGAGTGGATCATCAGTTTTTGCTTGGGCTTGCGCCTCCAAACTGCAGCTAAGAGCGCCTGTAGGGCGAGGTCCGTTGTCATGCGTGATTGTATCGACCAACCGACAACGCGCCTTGAGAACAGGTCAATGACGACAGACAATACGACCATCCTTCGTGGGTTCTGATATAGGTGATGTCGGTCACCCAGACAGTATCCGGTGCATCGACTTCGAATTGTCGGTCTAAGGTGTTGTCGGCAACGACCGCAGGCTTGCCGCCATAGCGACCACGGCGACGTTTATAACCAATCTGCGCGGCGATGCGTGCGAGGCTGGCCAAGCGTGCCACACAGTTCTCAGAACAGGTCTCGCCAGCATCGCGCAGATCATCCGTTAATTTGCGATAGCCATAGACCTTGCCGCTGTCCGTCTAGGCCTGTTGGATCAGCTCTGTCTGGCGCGCATCTTCAAGCGCACGCTGACTTAACGGTTCTTTCAGGCATGCATAAAACCCGCTGAAATGAACCATCAGCACCCGGCACATCGACCGCACCGAAAACTCCGCCCGATTGGCCTCTATGCACGCATACCTCACTGAGACTCGCGCGCGAAGTACGCGGTCGCCTCTTTTAGAATGGTGCGCTCCTCGGTCACGCGGGCCAACTCACGCTTCAGTCGCCGTATCTCTGCAGCCTGATCCAAAACCTCGGCCTGTACATGCGGTGGCTTCGAAAACTGCGCCTTCCAAGTGTACAGCGATTTAGTACTAATCCCCAGCCGTGCAGCCACTTCGCTGACCGCGTAGCCACGCTCAACAACTTGCGCCACCGCGTCCCGCTTAAACTCATCTGTAAATCGAATGACCTTGCTCATATGCGTCTCTCATTGGTTTCCAAATTACCAAGCAAAGCGTCTACGAATCTAGGGGCACCTCAGTCCCAAGAGTAACCGCACCTTAAATCCACACCCAGTATTTTACTTCTGGTCTCCACTACACTAGGGGCACTCTACTTAGTCGCTTGAAGGTAAAATAATCTTCAATTGGGTGGTGGTTGCCGATGGTTTAAATTCTCTAATGGAACAGGTTTAGAAAAATAATACCCTTGGATTTGATCGCAGCCTTTAGCGTGCAACCACTCGTATTCAGCCTTGGTTTCAACGCCTTCTGCCACCGCGGTCACGGCCAATTGCTTCGCCAAGGTCAAAATCAGTTGGATGATGGGGCCGGAAGCAGGAAGTTGATTTATGAAAGACCTGTCGATCTTAATGCAATTGAGGGGAAATTGAGAAATATAAGATAAATTCGAATAGCCCGTTCCGAAGTCGTCAACCGCAATTCGATAACCAAGATTAACAACGGCCTGTAGTTTCTCAGCGATCAGTTCGTGGTCTCCAATGAGGACGTTTTCCGTTATTTCGAGCTCAATTTTGTGGCTGGGAAAGTTCGGTTTCGCAGCGAAAAATTCCAAAGTTTCTATCAATCGGTTTCCCTGGAATTGCCGGGGAGAGATATTTATTGAAATTCCCAAATCGACGCCAATGCGATGCCAATTTATTGCCTGCTGGCACCCCTTTTCTAGAACATATTGGCCAAGGTCCTCGATCATCCCTGTTTCTTCGCAGATAGATATAAATGTATCAGGCATGATCAACCCTTGAACGGGATGCTTCCACCGCACCAAAGCCTCAACGGAGACCATTGCCCCAGTTTGCAAGCTTACGCGAGGCTGATAAAAGAGGATGAACTCCTTCTCCGCGATCCCGCGTTTAATATCCGCTTCTAGTAGACGTCGCGCCTCGACCGTGGCGCCAATTTCGTCGTTAAAGTATGTGACCCGGTTTCGACCACCTTGTTTGGAGAGATACAACGCAATATCTGCATTCCGCAACGCAGTGTCGAATTCAGTTTTCCGTGGTTTAAACGTTGTCACGCCCACGCTGACAGTCACATCTACATTTGCGGTCAAATGGCGGGTTGGCCGGGAAAACGCACGCTGGAGTCGGCTGACTCTATGAGCAAGTTCTTTGGCGGATTTAATGTTGTGAAGAAAAATAACGAACTCATCGCCGCCAAGCCGCGCAATCATGTCTTCATTGCGGATAAGCTTTCTGGCCCGAACGGCCAATTGCTTCAAAACAATATCACCCGCCTCATGGCCCAAAGCATCATTGATCTTCTTGAACTTATCAATATCGACGTACAAAAGAGCGCATTCACCGGTCTGGGAACTGCTCAGAGTTTCGAAGTGCAGCTGGATATATGTGCGATTGTAGCATCCAGTAAGCTGATCTCTGTCGGCGAGAAATCGGGCTTTATCGCGCGCAACTTTCAACTCGCTGACATCGGTCGACGTGACAAGGAGTGCAGGTTTGCCTGTTACGGCATCGGCGCATTGCTTAACTGAAATATCATGCCAACGTTCTCCAATGCCTGTAAATGCCCGTGTAACAAGGCGGTGCTCGCCGTCCCGTTTCAACGTTGCCATAAGGAGACCATAATCGTCCGACATCACGAAAATGTCCGAAAATGCATGTTGAGAGCTGAGAGCTGCGTTGCGCGCCGCGGGGTTCATATACAATAGCTCGCCATCGGTAGTATACAATGTGATCATCACGTCTGTGTGCAGTAGCGCCTCGGCACTTCGAATGTTCTCGGGTGCAGTCTCGGCCTGATCTACGACTTCGCATTGCATCCCCATTCTGCCGTCGTTTAAGCGGATTCCACTGAAAACCACCATAACGCTTTTGGGCTCGTTGTTCGGATAAAGCGTCCATTGCTCAGTAAAAGAGATATCCTGCTCGATGAAATCGATCTGGTATTGCCTAAGTCGTCGCTTGACCATCGGTGACATATTGTGTGCGAAATCACGCAAACATAGTTCGGCTTCATCGGACGCCTGCCACATTGCAAATGCGGGAGCGTTTGCAAATACAATACGGGAGTTGTCGATGTCAAAAATCCAGATGGGTGCACTTAGGCGCCTAATTAATGAAAAATGATCCCGCACCTCGCTTGTCTCCGCAGAAGTAGGGCTCCCCAAAAGGGATGAGGATTTGAGATTGATTGGATCGTTTTTCATGCTTTGCGCCAATTATCCTGCCAGCCGCGCAGGCTGAACTATTGGCTGACCAAGTTGCGAAAGTCGGTTGAAATAACCAGTCTTTTCAACATCGGTAACCCAGCGGGCAATATAGGGATAATCGTCCCACTGCAGCCCAGCCTCTTCAAGCACATGAACATAACCGAACATTGCAATGTCGGCTATGCTGTAACCAGATTGAAGTATAAACAGCCGGTTCGCGAGGTGATCGTTCAACCGGTCAAGTCCGGGTTTTGCTTGGCTTTGCCACTGGGTAATTTCATCACGCATGGCGCCCCGCTGGTCTGGTAAAATTGTCGTGAAGAAGCGTGCCGGTGATAGGAATGGCTCAAGCTTGGATTGCTCAAAAAACATCCATTGAAGCGCTTCCGCACGTTCCGCGGCGGTTTTCGGCATCAGGTGTGTCCCCTCTGCCAGATACCAAATCATCGCGTTACTCTCGCCGATATCCACGCCGTCGCTGGTCACGAGAAATGGCACCACACCTAGTGGATTCACAGCCAAATACTTAGGTTCTTTTTGTTCACCAGATAAAACATCGATTAACTCGAGGTCAAAATTCTGGTGTAGTTGCTGCATCACCAACCAAGGCTTGAAGCAATTTCCAGACCCAAGACATGCGTAAAGAGTCACCATTTCAACTTCCTTCTCATTGCGCCCCAGCTACAACCTAGGTGCATGTCTTTAAGGAATGGCTAATTGCATAAGTTAGATTTTTGAGTTCCACAGGAAAACTCGTTCCACAGAATAGATTGCCTCCAAACTCACCTAAATGGCTATAATCAATCGTATATCTAGCTTGGTTAATCATTGATTAACGGAACTTTTGAATAAGTGACCCATCACTATACTGAAAATCGGGGTCGATATGAAGGCTAGGCTAAACGATATGCGCCAGCACAGCGATGTGTTCGAGCAACCGATATCGCGGCAAATTTGGGAAACAAAATACCAATTTCGAATTGGGCCGCGACCCGTCGATCAAACCATTAACGATACTTGGCGCCGCGTTGCAAATGGACTTGCAAGTATCGAGACACCAAGCGCGCGCGATGTTTGGGCGGCCAAATTTTATGATGCAATGGAAGATTTCAAGCTCATTCCGGGTGGCCGGATCCTTGCGGGATGTCGCACTGGGCGTGATGTGACGTTGTGTAATACATTCGTGATGAAGACGATTCCCGATTCACTTTCGGGGATCATGGATACGATCAAAGATGCGGCGCTCACGATGAAAATGGGTGGCGGCATAGGGTTTGATTTTTCCACGCTGCGCCCGCATGGCGCACCTGTTCACGGCCTGGGATGTTCTGCGGCGGGACCATTGCCTGCGATGGATATTTGCGACGCTGTTTGCAAGATGGTGGTGTCGGGGATGGGGCGCGGGGCCATGATGGCATCCCTACGGTGCGATCACCCAGACATCGAAGCCTTTATCAAAGCCAAGTCGGACCCCAAACGTCTGCGAAATTTCAATCTATCAGTCTTGATCACGGATCGCTTTATGGACACGGTGCGTCATGGCGCAAATTGGAACCTGACTTGGGAAGGCCAAACATGGCAAACGGTGGCTGCGCGTGACCTGTGGGGTGCCATCTTGCAGCAGACATTCGAGGCCGCAGAGCCCGGTGTTTTGTTTATTGACCGGATCAACGAGGCAAATGGCCTCAATTACCTGGAAACCATTGCTGCGACAAATTCTTGCGCCGAACAACCGCTCCCGCCTGATGGGGCCTGTCCTCTTGCTTCGGTAAATCTTGCGCGATTGATCCATGCACCGTTCACGCCCGGCGCTTATCTCGATTTATCGCAGCTGGAACATCTGGCTGCGGTCGCTGTGCGAATGTTGGACAATACGATCGATGTGTCCCGCTACCCGTTAGAGGCACAGAAAAACGAAGCCCAAAGCAAGCGGCGCATTGGCATTGGGGTGACGGGCGTCGCCGATGCATTTTTGATGATCGGGGTGCGCTATGGTTCCAAGATGGCTAAATCCATGCTCGGTAAGTGGATGCAAACGATTCAAAATGCGGCCTACCGAGGGTCTGCCATGCTGGCGCAAGAGCGCGGCGCATTTCCAACATACCGCAAAGACGCGCACCTGAAAAATCCCAATATCCACGCTCTCGATTCTGACGTGCAACGGATGATCGACCTATTCGGGGTACGCAACGGCCTTATCACAACGATCGCACCGACAGGCACGACCTCGCTTTTTGCAGGGAACGTGTCGTCAGGAATAGAGCCAATTTTCTCCGCAGAGTTTCACCGGAAAATTGTTCTGCCCGATGGTACAACGACATCCGAAAAAGTGACCGATTATGCGGTGGGTATTTTCCGGAACCTTTATGGCAGCGATGCGCCTTTACCTGATGCATTCGTCACGGTCAGCGGGCTTAAGCCGCAAGACCACGTCAATATGCAAGCAGCGGCGCAAAAATGGATTGATAGCGGGATCTCGAAAACCGTAAATTGTCCTGAAGATATCTCATTTTAGGACTTTGAGCAGGTGTATCTGGATGCCTATGCGAGCGGCTGCAAAGGCTGCACCACTTTCCGGCCGAATGCGATTACAGGCACGGTTTTATCGCACGAGCAAGGGGGTTAGATGAGGATACTCGGCTTTAACATCGCGATAACGCGTCAAAAACCCACTGCGTCCGCGACCAGTATGTCCCGACAGTCGCCACCGTCCTCGCGCTGGGTCCCGACTCATGTTCATAAAAAAGGCGGAAAATACAGGTATCTATACACCGGCATCCTAGAGGCTGACCGCAGCGCGGTTGTGATCTACGACGATCGTGACGGTCTGGTGTGGGTAAGAGCGTGTCAAGAGTTTCATGATGGCCGGTTTAAACCAGTGACCTAAAGTCGGCACTTACGCCCGATATTGCGGCATAAAGCCTCTCGCAGCGCCCGATTTTTATGATGCGTGAAGCGTTCTAGATCGCAATTGACGACATGGACCGAAGGCGCAAATAGCGCGTCGCGACCCGACGCGTGTGGCTTTCCAAATGTCGCCCCAGCGACCTTACCCCTCGTGGAAGACATGTCGGAACGGAGAGAGTTTTTGAGCACAAGCCAGAGGGCTGCTCGGCTACCACGCCCATATCGCTCGGGGGCGACGTGAGCGGGCCTGACGCTGTTGTCGCGGAGGCCGCGCTGGCCATGCCGGCTTCGCGTCTAAACTTTACGATCGGGGTGCCCGTAGCAAATTTGCCGATGGCATTGCGACTGCGCACGTCGGATGCGCGCGCCATTTTTCATAAATGTCTATGTTTGATAGCCGAGGTCTTGGGCTTCATTCCGATCTCTTGCAATGTCTTTGAGGTTGATCAATCTGCGGTCCAGCCGCCGTCGATAATCAGCGACGTGCCCGTGACAAGTGCCGATGCGTCGCAGGCCAGATAGAGCACGCCGCCCATGATATCCTCGACCTCACCAACGCGGCCAAGTTTGATTTTTTCTTCGATCCACTTGCGCCGTTCTAGGTTTGCAAATGTGGGGGCGGTAAGGGGGGTGCGAACGAAGGTCGGGGAAATGGTGTTGACGCGGATACCATGTGGGCCCCACTCAATTGCCATCGATTTGGTAAAACCTTCGACAGCGTGTTTTGTGGCGGCGTAAACCGCGCGGTCGATGCCGCCGACATGGGCCATTTGGCTGGAGATATTGATCAGGCTGCCTGTTTTGCCTGCATCGATTAACCCGCGCGCCACAGCACGGGTCAGGAAATAGGCACCTTTGAAATTAAGGTCACTGACTGCGTCAAAATCTTCGCCCGTTGTTTGCGTCGCAGCGCTGTGGCGCGCGGTACCTGCGGAGTTGACCAACACGTCGAACGGTCCGCTTTCGGCCACGGCAATCTCGGTTGCGGCAATGTCGGCGATGTCGATGGCGAGAGTTTTGACGGACATGCCGGCGGCCGTCATTTGCGCAGCCAAGGCGTCGAGTTTATCCGCACCGCGGGCTGCGAGTGTGACCTTTGCTCCGGCCTCGCCCAAGGCCACGGCACAGGCGGCGCCAATACCTGACGACGCACCAGCAACCAAAGCGTGGCGGCCGTCAAGGCGGAATGAAGGGGTGCGGGGCAGTGTCATTTGGTCATTCCGTTCGAGGTAGAGAGCGCGTTCATGTCGCGTGCTTTGTTAAAATTTCAGCCAACCTATATAATTTCGGGCTATCAAATCCAATCAACAAATTCGAAACGAAGAATTGGCCACAGGTGAACCGCTATGGCAATTTCATGTTCGTTCCGGAAAGTGCTAGTGCGTTGAAATTAACACGGTGCAGTCGAACCTGGTGCGCTGGGCAGTGGCAATGATATCCAATTTCTCCACTGACATGGAAGATTTCACCGAGCTCTAAGAGGCTCCGAACTGCCGTTCACGGCAACTTTCTGGTCAAATCCTGCGGCTTGAAAATAACGGTCAATACAGCGTTGCACATGGCTCTCTAACAGGGTTTCAGCGTCGGTTGGGATGCAGCCAAACTCAACTCCCATGAAGGCCTGTGATACCAGCGTTTCAGGCAGCTTTACCCCCGACAGCGTTGCCATCAGCGCATCAAGTGCTGCGGCAACTTCTGGATCGCTCCAGTAGTAGCGGATTCGGTCACTATAACTGAACCTGCGCAACCTTGTGATGTCGGCATCCGATCCGGTGTAATAATCCTGCCAGTAGTTGGGTTTTTGGGTCATGCGGTTCGTGATGACTGTTATGACTGTCGGGTCGCTTTGCAGTCCCATATCTTGCGCAATACCGGTCAAAGCCCAAATCGCCTCGCGGAACCGGAACGTTAATTCGGGGCCTACTTTCAGGAAGAAAAAGTGGTGTGCAACTAGATCAGTAAGAGCGGTAGTGGATTGGTAATCGGTCGAATGCGCCTCGTAGGTCAACCTGTCCTCGGCAAGGATTGCCGCACTCAGCGGCACCGCTTTTTCGGCGTTAAAAGGAAAGATTGTGGAATGACCAAAATCCACACCGGGTTGGGTGACGACCGACACGACCCGACCCCATGCCGCGTCCAATCCGCGTGCCGCAAATGCGGATCGGTGTGTTGAAATCGTATCGTGAAACCGGTCCACCGAGGTCACATCAAGCGTATCGGGTTCGACCGTCTCACCGCCCGGGATCGGGACTTCTGTGCCGATGACGTAAACCAGTTTGGCGGGGTCAGGCGCGTGGGCTTCCGCTATGGCGCAAAGGTCGGCTGCCCGCGCGGCAATCTGCGCGAATGTCGGGTTTGGTTCGCCGCCGCAAGCCATGCTGGCATCCAGATGGATTTTCTGAAACCCCGCCTCAACGTAGTCTTTGACCAATTCGCGGGCCTTTTGCATAGCGACCTCAATTGGTTCGTGGCGCCATGGATTAGGGCCAAGGTGGTCACCACCAAGCATCAACTGATCCATCGGCACCCCGTGATGCGCGGCCATATCTGAAAGCCACGCGATGAAACCCTTCGGTGTCATACCGGTATAGCCGCCGTCTTGGTTTACTTGGTTGCAGGTGGCCTCGATGACCGTGGGGAATTTTGTTTTTGCTGCAAATGAAAGGACTGCACGCAGAACATGTTCGTTGGCGGTGCAAAAACACGGCAGACCAATGGGATGACCGGCCCTGTTTTGGGCGACGAGTGTATTGATATCGATCATGGGCGGTGGTCCTTGAACTGGTTTGCGCACTTGCGGCGGCTTGGCAGCGATCAATGCACAAAACCCAGGCCATAAACAATCGTCTGCCTTGGTCAGTATAAAGAGTTAGACTTCACAATATGGCATCCGTATGTTTTGGTCGGTCGGGGATGCATGCCTTTTTTATGTGAAACCGCGTAGGCCCAAGCCACTAAATTGAAAGCAGAAAACGGAATACACTATGATGCGACTAAGCGGAAAATCAGCCTTGATCACAGGTGCCGCACGCGGGATCGGCTACGGATTTGCCGAAGGCTATATCGACGAGGGCGCAACCGTTGCGATTGCAGATGTCAACTTTGAAGCCGCCGCCGCCGCCGCCGCGACGCTAGGCAAAGGGGCATATCCGGTCGAGATGGATGTCAGTTCGCAAGCCAGCATCGATGCGGCAATCCAGACAGTTGTAACCCATTCGGGCAAGTTGGACATATTGATCAATAACGCCGCATTATTCGACGCATCGCGGACCGTGGATATCACTCGCGCCAGTTATGACAAGCTTTACGCGGTGAATGTCGCGGGCACGCTGTTCACGATGCAAGCCGCCGCACGCCAGATGGTGCGCCAAGGCCACGGTGGTAAGATCATCAATATGGCCTCGCAAGCGGGGCGGCGCGGCGAGGCTTTGGTAGCGGTGTATTGTTCGACAAAGGCGGCAGTAATCTCTTTGACGCAATCGGCAGGTCTGGATCTGATCAAGGACGGGATAAATGTGAACGCCATAGCACCGGGTGTTGTGGACGGCGCGCATTGGGAGCATGTTGATGCGATGTTTGCCAAGTTGGAGAACAAGCCGTTAGGCCAGAAAAAGGCGGAAGTCGCAGCAAGCGTGCCTGCGGGGCGTTTCGCGGTACCTGCCGATTTGACGGGTATGGCTGTGTTTCTTGCATCCAAAGATGCGGATTATATCGTGGCTCAAACCTATAATGTCGATGGCGGACAGTGGATGAGCTAATCGCGCCGCGCCTCGGGTCTGGCCCTGTCGCGATATTTGATGAAAATGTGTAAGACTATGAAAGAGGACGGAAAAATGGCGAAAATTGCATTCTTGGGTTTGGGGGTGATGGGCTACCCGATGGCGGGATTTTTAAGCGCTGCGGGACACGACGTCACTGTTTACAATCGAACCACGACAAAGGCGGAAGCTTGGGTCAAGCAGCACGGGGGTGCGATGGCGATGACACCACGGCTGGCTGCCAAGGATGCTGATTTTGTGATGGCTTGCGTCGGCAATGACAATGACTTGCGCGGGGTGTGTCTGGGCGAGGATGGCGCATTTGGTGGCATGAACGAGGGCAGTATTTTCGTCGACCATACAACAGTGTCGGCAGCCGTGACCCGCGCGTTGTACGAGGCGGCTCAAACCCGTGAGATTGCGTTTGTTGATGCGCCGCTTTCGGGTGGGCAGGCCGGAGCAGAGAACGGGCAACTTTCAGTGATGTGTGGCGGTGATCAGGCGGCCTATGACAAGGCCGCACCGGTGATTGCGGCCTATGCGAAGATGTGTCGCCGCATTGGTGACAGTGGCGCGGGTCAGATGACGAAAATGTGCAACCAGATCGCGATTGCAGGTGTGGTGCAGGGGCTGTCAGAGGCGCTTCACTTTGCCCAAAAAGCGGGACTGGACGGGGCTGCGGTGGTAGAGGTGATCAGCCAAGGCGCGGCTGGAAGCTGGCAAATGTCCAATAGATACAAGACGATGCTGGACGATGAGTTCGAGCATGGCTTTGCTGTGGATTGGATGCGTAAGGATTTGGGAATTTGTTTGGATGCCGCCGACGAGAATGGTGCGAGCTTGCCGCTGACGGCGTTGGTCGATCAATTTTACAAAGACGTGCAAAAGCTGGGCGGCGGGCGTTGGGACACCTCGTCGCTGCTGAAGCGGTTGCAGGCGATGGGCTAAACCAGCGTGGCGATATGGCGGAGCGCGAGGCAATAGCCTTGGGTTCCGCAGCCTGCGATGACGCCTTGCGCGCGCGCGGAGACGAACGAATGATGGCGGAACGCTTCGCGGTTGTGAATGTTCGAAATATGCACTTCGATCACGGGGCCGTCATAGGTATTGAGCGCGTCTAGAATTGCCACGGAGGTGTGCGAATAGGCGGCTGGATTGATGATGATACCGGCGGAATTTTCGCGCGCAGCATGGATCATATCGACCAGAGACCCTTCTGAATTAGATTGTAGAAACAGGACTTTAAGGCCCAATTCGGCGCTAAGTGCGGTGACTTCGGCTTCGACATCGGCAAGTGATTTGGACCCGTATTTTTCGGGCTCGCGCTGGCCTAACAGGTTCAGGTTTGGCCCGTTCAGGACAGTGATCAATTTAGCCATTGGGCCGCTCCCGGGTTGCGTATTTGTCATAGTCATAAGGCGCAAAGGGACAGCATATCAATGGGCTAGCGGCAATTGGTTTTCACCATTGGCAAAAATGCAGCGCAGAGATATC
>TARA_R110002051_G_C8766045_1_pt1 | contig 11550 bp, 10 predicted proteins | sample TARA_R110002051 | Tara Oceans TARA_R110002051 (sample SAMEA4397023) | marine metagenome | biome: Polar Biome; feature: [MES] marine water layer (ENVO:01000295) within the mesopelagic zone...; material: water (ENVO:00002006), including particulate matter (ENVO:01000060) such as......
GGGCCTCAATTTACCCAAACACGGCAGAAATTATCCATACAAGGCAATCCACGCGACAAGCGAGTGATTGCGGGCGTTCAGCAGCGCCTCATTAGAAAGTTTGGGAAATAGGGAGATTTTTTATGACAACATCAGTGCAATTTATTGAACCAGTTGACCATTACACTTCGCTCACCGGGGCGGGCTAAAACACACCCCTTTAACCAAACGTTAGACCTCACAAGGAAGCTTCCTCGCATGTTCACCACAGAGTTTCTGATCACGTCACTCGTCGTCGTTCTCATCCCAGGTACTGGAGTCGTGTTCGCCGTCTCTACTGGCCTGGCTCAGGGGCGCCGAGCGAGTCTCTTCGCCTCCTTGGGCTGCACTCTGGGAATCGTTCCGCATCTGTTGGCTACGGCCCTTGGTTTGGCGGCCGTTATGCACACTAGCGCACTGGCCTTTCAACTTCTCAAGTACGCCGGCGTCGTGTATCTACTTTACTTGGCGTTCGCTACTTGGCGCGACCGGTCCGCGTTCACCGTACAACCCGTTCAGGCCAGGGGTGGAGCATTGGGCCTGGTTGCCAAGGCGTTCTTTCTGAGCATCCTCAATCCTAAGCTCACGATCTTCTTCCTTGCCTTCCTGCCCCAGTTCGTACAGCCAGATACTGGTTCGCCGCTCCTGCAACTCTTAGGTCTGAGCGGCGTCTTCATGGTCATGACCTTCGGTGTATTCGTCTTGTATGGCTTATTGGCTCACGCGTTTCGCAAGTCGGTCATCGAGTCTCCCCGCATCCAAGCTTGGTTGCGCCGCGGTTTTGCTACTGCGTTTGCCGGTCTTGGTACTCAGTTGGCACTCTCCGAGCGGTGAGGCCTAGCCCTTCGTTCAACCGGATCCGGTTAAGTCGAGCGTTATGTGTTTCAAGATAACAAATCACTCATTTCGTTCGCGGGGGCGGCGGTTTGCCGCTCCTTGGCTTAACAGTTATGTGAGTTGGGGAAATGATGTCATCTATTCCACAATCAAAAGAAGAGTTGGCATTTGCGATCCATTCAATATTCGACAAACTCATGGCTGATTATCGGGCAATACCTGACGAATTTTCACGAGAATGCGGTGTCGAGGGAAGTGTAAAAGGGACACGAATCAGTGTCTGTGACACCGTTGCTTACCTTGTTGGTTGGGGGAGGTTGGTATTGAAGTGGCATAGTTTAAAATCTCAAGGGCTGCCCGTTGATTTCCCAGAGACAGGCTACAAATGGAACCAGCTGGGGCTGCTCGCAGAGCAGTTCTACAAGCACTATGCCGATTGGCAGTATCAAGACTTATTAGCAGAGCTTGAATTGACGGTGAGTGAATTGCTTTCACTGATTTCAAGCTTAAGTAACTATGAACTATATGAGACAACGTGGTACGACACATGGCCGTTGGGTCGTATGATTCAGTTCAATACATCATCACCAATGAAAAACATGCGTAGTAAGGTTAGGCGATTCAAGAAAAACAAAGGGATACAGTGAAGCATTCACATAACACGGCCGGGCACGCGATAAGCGCGTGATGGCAGATGAGTTCCCAGGGTCATTGCCCAGGCGCCGCATAGGCTGTAGCCCCCGAGTGGCTGATGATGGCCTAGTGGCGACTGCCCCAGGCGTGTCAGAGCGATGCTAGAGCCTGGTCGATGATTGAATAAACCACGGCTTGGAAGATCTAGAGTCCAAAATGGGTTTTTCTATAGCCTTGTTCGTGCTGCGCCATCATCCTAGGCCAGGGTGATTAATCAGGACTCCCTTGACATCGGGATATCGATTGATATCTTGAATAAGTCTTTAGAGATTCAGTCGAAAAACGATGCAAACAGAAAAGGATGCAACCCATGGCCAACCCAAATATTCCGGGGTTTGAGATCAAAACAACTGCGCCCGTTGGATTCGAACACGAGCCCGACGCAACCTCCGGCTACTGGCGCCACCGGCCACAGAACACGTTGCCTACGCATGATTTCATCGGCCCTTATGCACGGCACCGACCCTTGCCGACCCCCGGCGTGGAAAACCGCAAAGCCTATATCATTGGCGGTGGTATAGGCGGTTTGGCGGCTGCCTTTTACCTGATCCGGGATGGCCATATGCCGCCCGAAAATATCACCATTGTGGAAGAGATGGAGGTCGAGGGAGGTTCCATGGATGGTGCGGGTAACCCTGAGGATGGCTATATCGTCCGCGGCGGCCGCGAGATGAATTGGAACTACGACACGCTGTGGGATCTATTTCAGGACGTGCCCGCAAGCGAATTGCCCGAGGGGTATTCGGTGCTGGATGAATACCGCATGGTCAACGACAACGACCCGAATTATTCCAAAGCCCGGTTGATGCGCAATTGCGGCGAAATTATGGATTTCACCGATTTTGGTCTCTCGAAATATCAGCAATGGGAAATGATGCGGCTGATCCTCAAACGCAAAGAAGACCTTGATGACATCACCATTGAGGAATACTTCAGCACAGGTTTTCTTGAGAGCAATTTCTGGTCGCTGTTCCGCAGCATGTTCGCCTTTAAGAACTGCCATAGCTTGTTGGAAGCCAAGCTCTACATGCACCGTTTTCTTGACTCCATTGATGGGTTTGGTGACATGTCGGTGCTTGTTTTCCCGAAATACAATCAATTCGATACCTTCATCAAACCGCTGGCCAATATGCTACGCGACAAGGGTGTAAGCGTTCAGCTTGGAACCCGTGTGTATGATCTTGACATGACCCTGTCTGCCGGTCAGAAGACCGTCACCGGGCTACGGTGTGTTGTGGCGGGGGAAGAGCAGCGCATCGATGTGGCCGACGGAGATCTGGTCTTTGCGCTCACGGGTTCAATGACGGAAAACACCGCCTATGGGGACATGGATACAGTGCCGGAGTTGACGGTGGGCCGCCATGAACCGGGCGAGAGCAGTGGGTGGGACCTCTGGAAAAATCTCGCCCTAAAATCCCCAGTCTTTGGCAAACCAGAGAAATTCTACGGCGACGTAGATCAGTCGATATGGGAGTCCGCCACGCTGACCTGTAAGCCTTCTCCTCTGGTGGATAAGTTGGCGGAACTGTCAGTCAACGATCCCTATTCGGGCCGAACTGTGACGGGTGGTATCATCACCTTTACGGATTCCAATTGGTTCCTGAGCGTCACCATCAACCGTCAGCCGCATTTCCCGGAGCAGCCGGACGACACGCTGGTGATTTGGGTCTACGGCCTGCTGATGGACAAGGACGGTAACTTTGTGAAAAAGCCGATGCCGCAATGCACCGGCAAAGAAATCCTCGCGGAGCTGTGCCACCATCTCGGCATCGAAAGCAAGCTTGACGACGTCGCGGCCAAGACAAAAGTGCGTACCGCGCTCATGCCCTATATCACCGCGCAGTTCATGAAACGTGCCAGAGGCGACCGACCACAGCCGGTGCCGGAGGGCTGTACCAATCTGGGCCTGATCGGGCAGTTCGTCGAGACTCGCAACGACATCATCTTCACTATGGAATCTTCGATACGAACCGCGCGGATCGGAGTGTACAAGCTCCTCAACATTCCCAAACAAGTGCCGGACATCAGTCCAACGCAATATGACATCCGCAATATGATCAAAGGCGCGCGGGCGTTGAACAGCGGAAAGCCTTTTATGGGCGAACGTCTGTTGCATCGGGTCTTGGACAAAACCTATTTTGCTCATATCCTACCGCCTCTACTTGAGCCCGAGAGCTCTAAACATGAGATGTTTGCGCAGGAGGTCGGAGAGATCTTGGGCAAAGGGGGCGAGGCCGTTAAAGGAGTTGGGGCTTGGATTTCCAGGTTCCGAGACAGCTTCATCGGCAAGGACAAGTAACCCGAACCATACCGGCGGCGCGCCTGTTGAAAGGATTTAAGAATGACACACGCGGCTCGCCGTCTGACCCGGCATGAACAACAAGAGCAAACCCGCGTCCGCCTCATCGAGGCTGCAGATCGCATGTTCGCAGAAGGTGGCATCAACGCCGCTTCTCTGCGCAGCCTCTGCGAACGCGCGGGGTTTTCCCAGGGGGCGTTTTATTCGAACTTTGCTAGCAAAGAGGACCTCCTGCTCTCCGTTTTGGAGCGCCATATCCAACAGGAAGTTGCCCTCATGCAAGGGCTGGTATCCAGTTCAGATCGCGATGACCTCGACGAAGCGTTGGATCGGCTGGCGCATCGCTTGGCAGAGATCGCGCGGGATCCACACTGGTCGCTTCTATCCATCGAATTACAACTTCATGCCCGACGCGACCCGCAGTTTGCTGTGCGCACTGAGAAAGTTAAAGCGGCGAGTCTTGGTGAGTTCACCACTCTGTTGGAGGGTCTCATTATTCGTTACCATTTGACCCCGGCCATCACCGCCCCTGATCTAGCAAGAGGCCTCTACGCACTCTGGTCCGGTCTAGCGTTGCAAGGCTCAATCAAAGAGGCGCTGCCGAGAGATCAGGTGTTTCTCTCTTTTCTACGCAACATGATCGGATCGCCGCGAACTTAATACGGGTTACGGCTCTGGAACCAAAACCTGGGGACCACTCGGCTCCCTTAAGTCGAAGTGGTCTCACGAGAAAAAGGGGGCAGTTCAGATTGAACTAGCCCCTTAGCGCATTAGACGCTATGCGCGGCCCCATGGACTTGCGCTAAAACAATCCCATTGCCCACGCTGCCATAAACAGCACCAGCGAGAAGCCCCACATCCACCACAGCGAGTAGCGGATGTGCCGTCCCAGATCCAGTCCAGCCAAGCCCAGAGCCAGCCAGAGCGCCGGAGAGAAGGGGCTGATAAAGGTACCAATGATGTTGCCGATGGTCAGCGCATAGACCACCTCGGCAGGTGCCACGCCGTGATTGCCGACGACCTCCAGTGCTACCGGCAGCAGGCCGAAATAATAGGCGTCGGTGCTCAATACTAGTTCCATGGGCAGGCCGAATACACCCAGGACGATATGCAGCATAGGTACCATTGATTCAGGCAATACCCGCACCAGGTCCTGCGCGATGGACGAAAGCATGCCGGTACCGGTAAATATCCCCAGCATTGAACCGGCAGCCAGAATGATCATGCCCATGCTCAGGGCCGAGGGTGCGTGTGCCGCCATACGGGCCATCTGCACCTTGCCGCCTGGATAGTTGATCAACAGGGCGGCGGACAGACCGATCATGAAGATGTAGCCGGCAGGCAGCACACTGGTGAACAGCGAGACGATTACCAGCAACAGCAGACCGGCATTTATCCAGATACGTCCGGGACGCTGCAACTCAAGCTCTGCGGCGGACGCCTCTTGCAGAACTTTGAAGCTGTCTACCGGTTCGCCCGGATCGGCGTCGCTCGCAGCGGCCGCGATGCGGCGTTTCTCCCGCCAGCCGAGCAGCGCGGCCATCGCCACTAGCAGTACCGCACCGAAGATTTGAAGCGGAATCAGCCCGTGCCATAGCTCGGTCACGTCGATGCCTGTCACTGCGGAGGCACGCCCCAATGGCCCCGCCCAAGGCACCATGTTCAGAATGCCGGCTCCGAGCGCCAGTAACAGGAGCATCAGGTACGGACTCATGCGCAGTTCCTTGTACAACGGTAACAATGCAGGGATTGTCAGCAGAAAGGTGGTTGCGCCCGCGCCGTCCAGGTGGGCCAGCATACCGATCAGCGCCGTGGCCACGGTCACGGCGATCACGTTGCCGCGGGTGACCCGTACCATCGAGTTGATAATGGGGCGGAACAGCCCGGTATCCTGCAGCACGCCGAAAAAAGTGATGGCAAACACGAACATGGTGGCGATGGATATGACCCGCCCCAGGCCTTCAGTGTAGAAACCTGAGATGGCCTCTGGCCCGAAGCCCGCCGCGAGCGCACCCAGCAGCGGAACCACGATTAGCGGCAGAATGGGGGACATACGTCCGATCAGTAGCAACAATACTAGGCTGCCAATGGTCAACAGGCCGATTAGGGTCAGCATGCCGAGATCTCCTCTTCTTTTGTAATTGTGTAAAAACGGGCAGGGAGCGTAAGGGATGAAGCTTTCATGAACCTTAACCATGGCGACTCGGCAACAGCGGGACATGGATGCCATCGCAATCTGCAGTCACCGGCTGCTGGACGATCATCCGTGCTACGAACAATGGGCGCTCGGTGAGCTACAAAGGCCTTCCCGTGACCAGCGATTTGTGGCCGCGGGGGTGCCCGAGAATGAGCTATGATTGGCCAGATATGCTGTGAACCTTTGTCAATGGACAGGAGGCCAGCGTTTCAATGTCGAGATAGAGAGCATTACAGCGAAGCGGTTGCAGCCGAGAGGGCAAGGGCGGCCAAGAAAGGCTGAATAATAGATCTGTTCCCGTTGTTAAGAAGGTCACGAGTTGAATGTTGAATCAGGCCCACGTGATAGCATTTGTAGTTACCCTGATAACGGCGGTAATGGCCGTTATGCTGCACTATGAATCATTTATCCTGTTTGATCGTATAGTTGCGAAATTTAGGTTTTCTCATCGGCGACGCATGCTTCTACTCATATTTGGTTTGCTATTTGTTCATGTCATCGCCATTTGGGGTTTTGGTATCAGTGCTTGGTGGCTTGTGGAGGTAAATAGTGCCGGCATGGTTATGGGGTATGAAGCCATGTCATTTTTTGACTATATATTTATGTCAGCTGTGACGTACACGACGCTAGGATACGGCGATATGATCCCCCTCGGCCCCATTCGTTTTCTCTATGGTACACAGGGGTTGGTGGGGTTCGTTCTAATTACTTGGTCAGCTTCGTTTGCCTTTCTAGAAATGCAAAGAAATTGGAACAAGCGTGATTGATACACCACCTTCAGGTTGGTAGCGTGGTCCGATCTGTGCCGGGATAGAGGTTGCCGCCGGGGCAAGGCTTGAAGCTCGGGGGTTAGATCACTGAGACAGGCTGAACAATAATTCTACCCCGCCCCCTTTGCTCTCTGAACTTTTTACGTTTGCGCGCATCTTTCAGGTGCACGCTCAAGCCGCTTGCTTGAACGTTGATACCCCCGGAGATGTAATGCCAAAACACCCTACTGAAGCCCAACAACGAGCCATACTCGAGCGGCTGGATAAGTTCAGCCGCTTCACTGACAGCAGCATCGGCCTGCCTTTCACCCGGTTCAAGATTGGGGTCGAGGCCATCATTGGTCTGGTGCCGGGTATCGGTGACCTGATCGGATTGGTGATGTCGGGCTATGTGCTGCTGGAGGCGCAGCGGGCAGGTGCGAGTAATGAGGTGAGGCGGCGCATGCTGCGTAATATAGGCATCGACTTTGTTGGTGGTCTGATACCGGTGGTGGGCGATGCCTTTGATGCCGTCTACAAAGCCAACACGCGTAATACCCGATTGCTGAGGAACTATCTGAACGCGCAGCTTGCAGTAGAACCGCCGCCGTCTTCTTTTCCCTGGAAAATATTAATTGGTTTGTCTGTCCTGTTCGCTGGGATCGCGGGTGGCTTGATGTTTCTCTTGTAAACGCGGGTGGAAAACAGAGCAGACTAAACTGACTCTTTGTTCCGGGGCATGCGCTCACCCTCGTTAGTGCCTGTGTTGGCGGTACATAGCCGGGCGAGACTCTTGCCGGGCTGAATATGATTTTGGTTAATGCGGTCGCGGCCCTGAGCGCTGGCGCGAATATGCTAAGGTCTGGCTCACAGGCTAGTGAACGCCGGGAGCGCCACAGCGCAAGCCGTCAAAGTTTATAAGGAGATCAGGGTGAATTACGAAGATGTCGTGTTCGGGCGCCGCAGCATTCGCGCTTTTCAACAAAAACCAGTTCTGCGTAGCGTGATCGAGAACGTCATTGCGCTGGCTACTCGTGCGCCGTCTTCCATGAACACCCAGCCATGGCACCTGCATGTGCTGACGGGCGAGCCGCTGGATCGTATTCGCGCCGGGAATACCGAGCGCATGCTGGGTGGTGTGCCGCCATCGAAGGAAAGCCGTGGCATTGGCTCCTATGAAGGGGAGCATAGAGATCGGCAGGTAGAGATTGCAGTGCAACTCTTCCAGGCGATGGGTATCGCGCGTGACGACAAAGACAAGCGTCAGGACTGGATCTTGCGCGGGTTCCGGCAGTTCGATGCGCCGGTATCTATCGTGGTGACCTATGACCGGGTTTTGCGCGAAGGCGACATTGCCCAGTTCGATTGTGGCGCCTTGGTCAATGGTTTGGTGAACGCAGCCTGGTCGCGCGGCCTGGGCTGTGTGGTGAACAGTCAGGGCATCATGCACTCGCCGGTGGTTCGCGAACATGCCGGCATTCCTGAAGATCAGGTCATCATGATTTGTGTTGCCATGGGCTACCCGGATGAAGAATTTCCCGCCAACGCGGTGGTATCCAAGCGTCGGTCGGTGAGTGAGGTGGCGACCTTTGTTGGTTTTGATGAGACAGTGTCGTAGAAACAGCAGGCATAGGATAAATGGTTGAAGACTGGAACGGGGCCAGGTTTAACCGGCCCCGCAATTGACTCATCTGGTAATACTGCTCACCAGTTTCGCGCAGAAATCCTCGGTAATATTCAACCTAAATAACGTCTGCAATATCCCAGGTAACTCTTCAGCAGCGATCAACTGCTCCTGCACTAGCTGGTTAGGCAGGAAGGTTTTCAAGCGTAAACCGGTCAGTGCATAGCGAATGGTCGCGCCGTTGTATTGCGCTACCATTTGCTGGGTAAAGGGTGAGTCGGGGTGGGTCGATACGTAGTAGTTGTGGTGGGCAAAGTCGTCCCGATAGTAAGGCTCATCGCTGAACTGATAGATATTGAACCACCCGTCGTGGCGCCAATATCGTAATACCCAGTGATGTGCCACACGATCCAGACGGTAGCGCCAGGCATCCTGCATAACCTGATTCCACGCCTTCAGTTCGATCGGCTCGCGTGGCCCGACATTACCCACGCCAACATCTACCAGCCAGTTGCTGCCATCCAGGTCGACGTTCAATAACGTGTGACCGATGGCGGTCATCTCCTGCTCGCTGGTACCCATCAGTATTCGTGCACTGCGTCCTGCCACCGCAAAGCCCAGGCGTTCCAGCACCGCTGCGAACAGAGTGTTGTGTTCGTGGCAATAACCGCCGCGACCCTGGCTCACCAGTTTTTCCTGTACCTGCAGCAAGTCGATATCAATGCTTTCACCCGCAATGATGTCGAGGTTTTCAAAGCTGATGGCGTCCAGGTGTGCCCGTGTCAGTGCGCGCAGGGTGGGTAGGGTAGGCGCTAGCGATCCCTGGTAATCAATGCGCTGCAAATAGGCTCGCAGATCCAGTTTGGCGGACTCCCAGGTGGCGGAAGGGTGGGTGTTCAGGATTTGAGGAAATGACGTCATGGTTTTGCTCCACCAAAGTTAGCCGGGTAGCTAGAATGGTCGGGAGTCTAAAAGGTAAAGTTAACTTGAGGTCAAGTTGCTTTTTCTTTATGCCGTTGTTTGGTACCAATGCATTGATACTGATCAAGCCGAGGTAGGGCGTTTCGGGGTTTAATTGGATCATACCCACAGCCTGAGGTGCTTATGGCGCTGCACAAGACCCATCAATGGAATCTAGGCTATTTCGTCTTTGCCTTCGCCTTGCTGATGCTATTTCAAGGTTGGTGGGGCACCCAGCGGGCAACCGTCACTCTGCCCTATAGCGAGTTCCTTGAGCAGGTTGAACGGCGCGCCCTGACTGATCTGGTTATTGGCCAGCATGACATTCAGGGTCGTTTTGTCTCACCGGCGGGCGCCCATACGCGCTTTGTTACCCAGCGGGTTGATACTGATCTGGCGGAGCTGCTGGCGCGTCATGAGGTGGTATTCCGCAATCGGCCGAGTAGTACCTGGTTGAGCAATCTGCTGTCCTGGCTGTTTCCAATGCTGCTGATCATTGGTTTCTGGGTGTTCATGTTCCGCAATATTGCCAACCGTCAGGGCCTTGGCGGTATGGTCAATATCGGCAAGTCGCGAGCGCGCGTGTATGTCGAGCGTGATACCGGGGTGACCTTTAAAGATGTGGCTGGTATTGATGAAGCCAAAGCCGAGTTGCAGGAAATCGTCTCGTTTCTCAAGGATCAGCCCCGCTACGGCCGTCTAGGCGCGCGTATCCCCAAGGGCATCCTGCTGGTCGGCCCGCCGGGTACGGGTAAAACCCTGGTGGCCCGGGCGGTAGCGGGCGAGGCTGGGGTGCCGTTCTTTTCGATTTCCGGTTCAGAATTCGTTGAGATGTTTGTTGGCGTGGGCGCGGCGCGGGTTCGCGATCTCTTTGTTCAGGCCCGCGAGGCCGCGCCCTGTATCATCTTTATCGATGAGCTGGATTCCCTGGGCAAGATGCGTGGGGCTGGCCAACTGGGCGGCAATGATGAAAAGGAACAGACCTTGAACCAGTTGTTGGCTGAGCTGGATGGGTTTGATCCGCGCGAAGGAGTGGTTCTGCTGGCAGCCACGAACCGCCCTGAAGTACTGGACCCGGCCTTGATGCGGGCGGGTCGATTTGATCGGCAGGTGGTTATCGACCGCCCAGACCGGGTTGGCCGTGCGGCAATTGTGCAGGTTCATCTGAAGCGAGTTATCTGTGATGCCGACATAGATCCGGACAAGATCGCTGGCCTGACGACTGGTTTTACCGGTGCTGATCTTGCCAATCTGGTCAATGAAGCAGCGATCGTTGCCACAAGGCACGATGCCGATAGTGTGGGCATGGACGATGTCACCCAGGCCATCGAACGTATTGTGGCCGGTTCCGAGCGCCATGGCCGGCTGCTGCAACCGCATGAAAGAGAAGTAGTGGCCTATCATGAAATGGGCCACGCCCTGGTGGCGGCGGCGCTGCCCGGCATGGATCCGGTACACAAGGTATCCATCATCCCGCGCTCAATTGGCGCGCTGGGTTATACCCTGCAGCGGCCAACTGAAGATCGCTACCTGATTACTACCCAGGAGCTGAAAAACCGTCTTGTGGTTCTGCTGGCTGGCCGCGCTGCGGAGGACGTAGTGTTCCAGGAAATCTCTACCGGCGCTGCAGATGATCTTGCCCGGGTAACCGATATTGCACGCCAGATCGTCACCCGCTTTGGTATGTGCGCAGAGCTAGGTCAGGCGGTTTTTGAACGGCAACCATCGCGCTTTCTGGGTGACACGCCTGACGTGAGTCTAACCCGCGACTACTCCGAAAAAACCGCCGAGAAAATCGACCTGTCGATCAAACAGTTGATAGACAATGCCTACCAGGAGGCGCGTACCCTGCTGGAACAGCGACGTGACTTGCTTGAGCAGGGTGCACGCATGCTGCTTGAGCAGGAAACCGTCACGCCCGAGCAGTTCCCGGCCTTGATCGGCGAGCCTGCGCCCTAGATCCACCGCAACAGGCACGAGACACAATCGCGAGCTCTGGCGGTAAGCGAATGCTAGCTAGGGCGGGTGAACCACGGTTTTGTGATCAAGCTGCGGATGACTCTCTAAAGCTTCGACCGGGTAGTCAATCATCGCCTTGAGCGAGGAGGCCTGTGAACCACAACGGCATACAAGTGACTGTGGTGTCAACGAGCCAAATTAGGCTGTTTTTTCA
>TARA_R110002051_G_scaffold38984_3_pt1 | contig 11550 bp, 9 predicted proteins | sample TARA_R110002051 | Tara Oceans TARA_R110002051 (sample SAMEA4397023) | marine metagenome | biome: Polar Biome; feature: [MES] marine water layer (ENVO:01000295) within the mesopelagic zone...; material: water (ENVO:00002006), including particulate matter (ENVO:01000060) such as......
AATCGACCAGTAACGCTGCACAGCCATGGCCGCGTGCGGCTAGTTGTTTAACGCCCGCCTGCACCTGTTCAAGAAACCATTGTGCGGGATCTACGGCGGTCAGTATGTTGGAAAGCGCAATAACGTGTACGTGATCCGGGGGAGACCCAGTTTTGTATGATGAGGGGGAAACATCGGTGACAGCGCTGGTATTGCCGTGATACGCCGCTTCGCTGACGATAATACCGTGCTTGCCTGTCCACTGGCGTGCCAGTCGCAGGGCCATATCATTACTCTCGCTGCCGGTACAGGCTAGCACCAACCTTTCCAGCGGGGCGGGGAGTGTTGACAGCAAGCGATCGGCGTAATGGTGAATGTCCTCGTGGAGGTAGCGAGTATGGGTATTCAGTACCCCCATCTGCCGGGCCACCGCCTGCACAATGTGTGGATGGCAATGCCCAACTGACGGTACATTATTGTACATGTCCAGGTAGCGCCGCCCTTGGCTGTCGTCAAGCCAAACACCCTCGCCTTTGACGATGTGCAAGGGCTCTTCGTAAAACAGCATGGATGTGGGGCCGACGGTTTCAAGGCGTTTACGAACCATCTCCCTAAGTGATGGATCCGCTTGATCCAGATTCTCAAAACGAAAAGCGTTCTGGTCGAGAATGCCACGAATATTGTTCACGATAATATCCTTTTGAATCAACAAAGAAAATTGCTTTTTTTGTTCAGCCCCTGGCGTACAGATACTGACGGGCAAGCTCAGCGGTACCCTGAATGTAACCTGGTGCTAGTGCTTGGGCGGTCGGTGTTTCGGCGTGTGTTGCTAACCAAGCGCTGAGCATGATGCGACGGATCATGATGAAGGTATCCAGCGCAGCGATATCTTCATCATCGAACTGGGCGATGGTCTGATAGCCACGAATCCAGGCGTCGCGCAACTTTGGAATCATCGGGTCGAGCTCATGAAAGCTGATCGCTGCGGCGAAATCATAGGCGTACCAGCAGAAACCACTGTCGTCGAAGTCGATGACGGCCAGTTGGTCGTCATTGACCAGTAGATTGGCCAGGCGCAAATCGGCATGTACCAGGCCATAGCGATCTTCGTGGTGGCCATAGGCATCAATGACGAGATGGATATGTTCAATAGCCTGATGGATGATGTCTTCATCCTTGGAGGTAATGCCCGGTGCTTGGTGCCAATCACCCCAAAGCCCGTCGGGGGCAATCATGGTGTCAAGGTTCCAGCGTTTGCGCGCAAACCAGTCCGGGCGCTGCCAGGTTCGGCTGTGCTCATGAAGAGAGGCTGTTACCGCACCAAGTTTTTCAAACCAGTCAGGCAAGGCTTCTCCGACATTTGGTTCACTGCCGCTAACATGCTCAAACGCAACTGCATGAAAATCACGGCCATTAATGGCCATCTTGATCACCGGGCTGCCAGTGATAGTGTTAATTGGTGAGGGTGTATTCACGCGACCTGACGCGCGCAGGTCGTGAATCCATGCCAGCTCGGATTCAATCTCCTGTTGGTCGTGATAATCGGGGCGATGAACGCGGATAATGCGTTTGTGATTTGTTAGCGGGTCATGCGAAACGAACGTGGCATTTTCTGACGTCGTCAGCAGTTCAATTCGGGTATCCGCGGACATTTTCCAATAATCAAGTGATTGGCAAAGTTCCGCTTTTAGGTCGTCAACCAGGGTTTGTGTGTACATCTGACATTCTCTCCTGCGATTTGGAGCCCTCAGCGCCATCACCAGACAGCGCTGAGGGGCTAACTTGTCGTGACAATGTTCAGGTCCGCGTGGCTTTGGGTTGCAGAGGAATATCGGAGGCTGCCTGAAGCGCCTCCATCTCCTCAACGGCATTCTCTGCTTCCAAGATCAACGCCAGCTCTTCATCCGCTGACTGGGCGACTAGATGGCGCTTGGCATAGGCGAAGAAGTACACCGTCCCGATGACAAACAGCACAATGGTGTAGTTAAAGGCGCGGGGGTCGAAGGCATAGACGCCGGTCATGGCGACGATCGAAAGCAACAACGCAATAGAGGATGTGACAATGCCACCCGGAGTTTTGTAGGGGCGTTCTAGCTCGGGGCGGCGCAGGCGAAGCAGAATATGGCTGAGTGCCATGAGCGCATAGGAAATAGTGGCGCCCACCACGGCCATGCCCAGAATAAGATCGCCTTCACCGGTCAGTGAGACCAGAAAGCCGAAAACTCCAGGGGCAACTAACGCCCAGGTGGGAGCTTTACGCTTACTGGTAATTGACAGCACTTTGGGAAGGTAGCCTGCCCGTGACAGAGCAAATACCAAACGGCTGTAGCCGTAAATGACTGAAAAGAAAGATGCGATCAGCCCAGCAAGACCTAGCACATTGATAGCCGTAGCCAGACCGCTGTTTCCGGTGGTTTTCAGAGCATCTACGAGCGGAACGCCGCTGGCAGAAATTACATCGGCCCCTGCTGCTCCGGCGAGTAAGAACACCACCAATGTAGCGGTGAACAACAGGAATATCATTGCTGCAATAATACCCTTGGGCATATCACGAGCTGGGTCACGGGCCTCTTCAGCGGCTAGCGGTACGCCTTCAACGGCCAGAAACAGCCACATGGCAAAAGGCAGAGCAGCCCATACACCATACCAACCGAAGGGTAGCCAAATGCTACTACCACCAGCCTCATCAGTAGCGGCAATCGTGAACAGGTTAGAGGTGCTGAAATCGCCTATCAGCGCTACGGCGGTGGTCAGGATTGCGATCACGGCGAGGGCGCTGATAACCATCATAGCCTTCAGCGCTTCGCCAACACCTGCAAGGTGGATGCCAATAAAGATGGCGTAGAAGAGCGCATAGACCCAGGGGCCATTAATTCCCAGCAGCTCTTCAACCGCAGCACCGATAAAAATCACGATGGCCGCTGGTGCTAATGCATATTCGATCAGTACCGCCAGTCCCGTCAGGTAGCCACCTGCCTGGCCCATAGTCTGCCGAGCAAAACTGTAACCTCCGCCTGCGGCAGGAATGGCGGCTGACATTTCTGCCAGCGAGAGCACCAATGCAAAGTACATGGTGGCCATCAAAGCGGCGGCAATTACAAAACCACCCCAACCAGCTTCTGCCAGACCAAAGTTCCAACCGGCGAAGTTGCCAGAAATAACATAGGACACCCCTAAACCTGCAAGGAGTATCCAACCAGCGGTCCCTTTTTTTAACTGGCGTTTGGCCAGGTAATCCTTATCAATTGCGTTTGCCATGAGCATCCTCCAGGTCAACATAACGAGTTGTTGTGCGTTTGCCGATTCCTTTGCGCTGCGATTGGTGAATGGTGCTTTGGTCAGTGAAAAGGGAACGGAAATTGCTAGCTCTTTGAGGTTAGAGAGCTTATTTCGATACGGGTTATCGAATTTTGGCAAAAGTACGCAAAGGGAGGGGAACGACTGTGTATAAGGCTTTACATGCTAAAAAAACAACGCACATACTGGTGCAAAACAAAAATAAAGAGGAAAAAATGCACCCGAATGAATCACAAGAGAAACAAGTTGCTCCGCAATGGCGTGTCTCTATTTCGCATGAAGTAAACGAGCAGGCATTTAATCTGACTAACTGGGCTCAGGAGTACAATCAGTGCAGTACAGGACGTTTCGAAGGGCGTGTGGAAGAGTGTCACTTTGGTGGCATTCAGATTATAAATGAATACACTAATCAGACGCTCTATCAGCAATGCATTCCTTGGCCAGACGCTTTTTGGATAGGGATACCTTCTCAGCGAGAGCATTTTCGCATCAATGGTCAGGAGGTTGAGCAGAACGACGTGCTTTGGCGTCTTGGCCACCATTCGTTTGAGCTGATGACACCTGCCAATTGCCACATCCTTAGCATTTTGATTCGTCGTGATGAGCTGTTTGCATTGGCCGACCGGGAAGGCATCAGTTTTGAGCACCTCATTGATTCTGCGACACCTTGCCTGAAAAGCAATACAAAGCAAGTCGATACCATATCATTACTGGTCAAGCAGATTCTGACGTCTTCCAGTGATGCCATGGATACTGACATCCACAAGGACATGCTGTTACAGGAGTTTCTGAGCTTGCTGGATAGTGGGACACTCAATTCAGCAAAAGCCCCTAGCTATCTTCACCGTCGCGCTGTGGTTGATCGCGTCTGGGACTATCTAAAAACTTCGGGCGATAGTCCTGTGACTATTGCCGCATTATGTGACATCGCCTGTGTTAGCCGGCGAACTCTGCAGTACAGTTTTGAGAGTATTCTTGGAATCAGTCCTGTGCAATTTCTGAGGGCCGCACGACTGAATCGCGTGCGACGCCAGTTATTAACTTGTAGTGGTGTGTCTATTGCCGATGCAGCGGCAAGTCAGGGATTTTATCATCTCAGTCAGTTTGCTTTGGATTACAAGCGGCTATTTTGTGAGCGACCCTCTGATACGCTCAAGCGGCGGCTGCATTGACCCTATGCATCACTCCATTTTCAGTAACAATGCCTTGGCATTGGCAGTCTTATACAAACTCCACAGGCGTCACTCTCGATGTTACCTCAATCCTCAATCGCCGCTAACAGCGCAGTCTCGGTTTGTAGAATGTTGCGGACGGCGTTCACAATACGGTCGATGCCTTGGGTGCCACACTCGGGACAATCGTAAGTGCGGACATCGAGCGGCAGTGATTCCAGCACAAACCCGCAGCCATAGCAGCGCTTGCTACTAGGGTATCAGCGACGAATTGACGCCCCGCCCACTCGGCCTTGTAGTGGAGCTGATATGCCAGCTCACCCCTCCCCCCATGTCACCGATGGCTTTGGCCAAATGCCGGTTCTTGACCATATTCTTCATCGCGAGGCTTTCAAGACAGATCACTTGGTTCTCGTTGACGATCTGACGGGTGAGTTTATGAAGATGTTCAAGCCGTGTGTCGGCGATTTTGGCGTGGCACTTGGCAAATTACTGCTTCGCTTTGGCGCGATTATTCGAGCCTTTTTGCTTGCGACTGAAGCGCCGTTGCGCCCGCCCCTGCGTGTTGTGTGGCGTGGAGTATTGACCTTGGCGCTATCACTGGTCTCGGACAGGTCTTTTACCCAAGATCAATCCCCACTAACTTGGGCATGATCGGCAACGCCTCGGTGCCCATTTTACATAGGCAACCAATGAAGTAGCATCTGGCGCAGTCTTTGGAAACGGTCACGGTGCTAAAGGCCGATGGAAGGTCACGGCTCCAGCGAATGTTGAGTGGGTGACTACATTTCTCCATGTATGGTCTCACCGTTGCGATACGAAAACGCCGAACTGGCAAAGGTAGCCGACTGCCGATGCTTTTGGACTTGAAGCGCGGATATCGTTCTCGCTTGGCAAAGAAATTCTTGAAGGCGCTTTGCTGGTGACGCAAGCACTGCGACAACAGCACAGAACTGATCTCGGCCAGAAACGCCGTGTCAGGTTACTTTTTCAACTGCGTTAAGAACGCGCTGGCGTCGTTGTAGCCGACCTTTTGCTGGAGCTGATAGAACGCGTTGGTACGATCGCGAAGCACCGCGCCCCAGACAAACCACATGCACCCAAACGTTTTCACCAGTTGGTCTTCCTGCTCGGGTGTCGGATAGAAACGGTACTGGTAGGCGTGTTCGGTTTTCACTGTTAAAGCATTGTGATTTTTTATGTAAGCGATCAAAAAGTGCAAGGCGCCCTGTTGGCGCCGTACTTATATCCCTCCCTTCGCGCGCTGCGACTCAGGAAAGGGTTTTACGCGCTCTTGGATAAAATGACTCGGAGTCCTCTCCATTTTTTTCTCAATGCCTTGCGAGCGACCTTCTTCTTTAGCGTTTTATACGTGCATTTTCGACTGTGGCTTCTCTGAGTCGCTTGGTCTTGGCGCCCCTCATTCCGACAAACTATGCTGCACCGTAGATAGTCACTGGCTTGCACGATACAGTAACGAGCTGCTTAATAGATAACGACACACTGTGTAGGGCGGTAGCGGCGGTGATACGCAACACATGCAAACTTTCTTCATTTGGCGGTGCACCAAATTTTGGGGATTGAAGGTAAGCATATCCAGCTATGACAATGGACAAGACCAGAATTAATAAAACGCCTAGAATTTTCTTCCATCGAGATTTCAACTACATACCCCTTTAAGAGAATAGCGATTTTTAAATTGATACACGATCAGTCTTAAAAAATTAAGAGCCAGATTTAATTAGCATAAAGCCGCGCTGCAATAAACGTAAGAGGGCTAAATTGGGATGTGCCTATGAATATAATTCATCAATAATGTCGCTTCGCTTAAGAAGAGACGCGTAATGCATCCAGCAGCAGTGAAAAAGCAGGTGATGGCTGGCGTCGATTTGGATAATAGAGATGAAACCCAGGGAAGGAGGGGCACCAATCATCCAACACTTGAATTAGCTGTCCAGAGATAATGTACTCGTCCACCATATCTTCTGGGACGAAACCTAACCCAACGCCCGCTAACGTGGCATTTATTTGTTGTTGCGTATTGTTGACGATAAGTTGCCCTTCTGTAGATACGTTAATTTCATGGCCTTTCTTCTCGAATTCCCACATATATAGACCACCGTGGGTTGGAAACCTGAAACTGATACAATTATGTTCAGTCAAGTCATGTGGATCTGTTGGCTTTGAATAACGCTCAAAATACTCAGGTGTCGCTACAACAACCATCCGCATATCAGGGCCTATACGAGTAGCAATCATATCTTTCGCGACGCGTTCGCCAAGCCGGACACCTGCATCAAACCGCTCAGTGACGATATCCGTTAATCCATTATCTACATTGATCTCAACTTGAATATCTGGGTACTCCTTTAAAAACGGTTGTAGCTTGGGTAGAAGAATATGATCGGCAGCGTGGCTACTACTTGAAAGCCTGATAATCCCTGCTGGCTTATCGCGTAGTTCGTTAAGAGCCGTTAGCTCTGACCGAATATCTTCAAAGCAGGGTCCCAGGGTACGAATTAGTCGTTCTCCAGCGTTGGTAGGCGAGACGCTTCTTGTAGTACGCGTTAATAAGCGTATCCCCAGCCTTTCTTCCAAACCACGTATGGCATGGCTGAGAGCCGATTGTGATACGCCTAGCTCTGGAGCTGCACGAGTGAAGCTGCCCTTTTTGGCAACCATCAGGAAGGCGTGTAAATCATTAAAATTTTCGCGAGACATTGATGAATTTACCTCATTAGATCATCCGTATTTTGTTATCTAATCATAAAACACGCCTTTTGCTAAAGTTTTATCGCTACTTGGTATCGCTATTGGTTGTTAAGGCGCTTGTGCGCAGGTTGCTACGCACCCGTCCAGCATGTGTTGAATAGCCAAAGGCTGCTGCCTACCTAACGTCGAAGAGGAAATTGATTATTTTGGGTCGGATGAATCCTTCGGATAAAACCATTACCGCGTCATCAAATCTCGGCCACCTCAATGTAGTGCCCCAACGTTCGCTATTCGAGGGGAGTGAGTAGGTGCCTTGGTGTACGGAGAAACTTATGACGTCTAGTGTGTCGGCTGACAGCCGCTTAACAAACGGTCATCCCAGCGCAGTGTTGGGTGTGGTGTTGACCAGTTATTTAATGATTGTTCTCGACATCTCCATTGTCGTAACGGGATTGCCTGAGATACGTGATGATCTCGGCTTTACTCCAGTGGGTCTGTCGTGGGTTCAAAATATCTACACGCTTTTTTTTGGTGGTTTTTTATTATTAGCCGCTCGCGCGGGCGACCTTTTGGGCCGTAAGAGAATGCTGTTAGTAGGACTATGGATATTTACCTTGTCATCGCTTTCGATAGGTTTGGCACAAACGCCTTACTGGCTAGTGATCGCGCGGGGGATACAAGGAATAGGCGCAGCTATTTTAGCCCCTTCAGTATTAGCGCTTATCTCAACGACCTTTCCCGAAGGGCCTGAGCGGACGAGGGCATTGGCATATTATTCGATGGTAGCGGGAGGCGGTGCTAGCTTGGGGCTGGTGCTAGGGGGAGTATTTGCTGATCAGTTCTCTTGGCGAGTGGGGTTTTTTATGAATGTGCCCATTGGCTTGGCTCTGATTACCATGGCAATGCGCGTATTGAGCGAGACCTCACGGCAGAAAGGGGCTTTTGACTTGGTAGGTGCAGTCAGCTCTACGCTCGGTATGGGGGCATTGGTTTATGCCATTGTTCACTCCACTGAGGTGGGCTGGCTGGCGATGAGTACCTTGGGGGGGCTAGTCGTCTCGATTGGTTTGCTGGCACTTTTTATTGTCACTGAACAGCGTGTAGCTCAGCCGATGCTACCCTTAAGGCTTTTCGCCAGTCGCGAAAGGGTCGGTGCTTATTTAGGGCGTCTACTGTTTCTTGGAGCTATGGTCAGTTTTTTCTTTTTCGCCACTCAGTTTATGCAGCTCGTGCTGGGTTTCTCTCCATTGCAAGCGGGTATAGGTTTTTTACCTATGACGATACCGACCTTTGTCGCTGCACTCTCGGTGCCCATATTGACACGCCGTTTTGGCAATGGTGCTGTGTTATGCCTTTCTTTAGCGCTGCTCGCAGTAGGCATGTTTTGGCTTTCGCTAGCCGATGAGGATGCAAGCTATTGGACTGGGGTAGCGTTACCCATGTTATTGATTGGACTCGGAAACGGCTCAGCACTTGGTCCGCTAACCGTCGCCGGTGTCAGCCAAGTCCACTCTGATGATCAAGGCGCAGCTTCAGGCATGGTCAATGTGGCCCACCAAATGGGAGGAACATTGGGGCTCGGTATCTTGATCGCTTTTTTTGCCCATGCCAGCAATGCACCTTTATCGGGAACCACTCTGCTCAGCCATCAAATATCAGTGGCTGTTTTGGGAGGCAGTATCATGGTGTTCATAGCCCTATTGGTGGCGCTGTTCATGATTGTGCCTGCATCAAATGCAGCAGTGAGAGCATTGAATTAACCCACTCTTAAAAATAAATGGTGTTCGGCATCAAGGGCTTCTGTGCTTAGACGCATCGGCTGCCTACCCCTTTAGCTAGTTGACGAGGTGAAAATGCAGCATCTAGATCTAAGGGTGATCGAGCAGGCACTCGCTTGGGCACGTGACGGTGCCACCGTGTGGCTATGCATGGTGATAGGAACCTATGGCTCCTCGCCACGTCCACCGGGTGCACTATTCGTCGTCAGTAGTGATGGGCAGTATGTTGGGTCGCTGTCGGGTGGGTGTGTTGAGGAAGACTTTCTAGAACGGCAGGCTGCTGGTGAGTTTGATACACCAATAACCATTTTTCGCTATGGTGAGGGCGGTGTTGAAGGCGCAGGCGTTGTCCTTCCTTGCGGGGGGATTCTCGATGTTCTTATTGAACGACTGCCACCTGAGCAAGATGCTTTAGCTCACCTTGAAGTATTCCGTGACACCTTGCTAGGCCAAAAAGCATTGGCGCGGCGTATTGAACTTAACAGTAATGCGAGAAGCTTCGTTGTTGATGATGGCATTGGGCCGCGAGTGACCTGGGACGCGAATACCAATGTTGCGCACATCCGTTTAACACCAGCTACCCGTTTAACTATTGCTGGAATATCGCCTGTCTCCGAGGCCTGTGCTCAATTCGCTCTGGGGTTAGGGTATGAGGTGATTATCTGCGACCCGCGTGAGGAGGTGCTAGCTGGTTTTGATGTGCCAGGTGTGGAAGTGCGTGCCCAGCTTCCTTCTGTATTCATTGCATCGGGCGGTTGTCATGCCGCTACCGCTATCGTCGCGCTGACGCATGATCCTCACATTGATGATCTAGCCATGATTGAAGCCGTGCGCACTCCTGCTTTTTATATCGGAGTTATGGGGTCACAACGAACTTCTCACGCTAGGGCAGAGCGGCTTCGTCGTTCAGGTGGGCTCAACGAAGCTGAAATAGCACGTCTTCATATGCCAATAGGGCTGTCCAAAACACCTGCCGAAATAGCCCTTGCTGTGATGGCTGACGTATTACGCGTTCAGCGGGGTAAAGCGCGCAGTGACCTCTGAATCGTCCTCTCAAACCGGAGATTACCCTACCGCCTTGCGCGTGCGCCACTGCAACCCTTGTAAAGTGTAATAGGACAAGAGCATGAAGAGTCCGGCGATCGCTATGCAGTGAATGAAGAAACCTGCCACTGATTCTTCGAAGTTCCACCATTCGAGCGTCATTTGCATGGATAATTTACTTCCAAGCCCCAGTTCAAACGAACTCCACACACCATGGGCCGCAACCGTGATAGCGATTAATCGCAGTACAACAGTTCGCGCGAGGCTAGTGCGATGAAGGCCTAAAGCGTTACGAGCGAGCCCCATGAGTAATGGCCAGCGTAATCCAAGATGAATGGCCACGATGACGAGCGCCCAATAAGCTGCCATGGTGTGAATCTGCATCACCGTAAAGCCGCCATAAGCTGACATGACGCTAGATAAAGCATTAGAGATCAGTATGCTAGTGACCATCAGCACTAACATCACAACAATCAATATGAACGTTACAAAGGTGTTGAACAGCGAGCGCGGTTCACGCCGTGCGTTCGGGATCGTGCGATACCAACGCCGATTAAAAAGGTTATGAATAATAACGAGAAGGAATAGTGCAGTCCCAGCTACTTCATGGGCAAGATTACCAAGCCACCAATAAGAAAAGCCAAACAGCAGCAGACCTGCCGCAGTGAGGTCAAATATCAGCCTCATCAAAAAAATTGAACTCACGTGGTGCTCCTAACATTACTCGACGGGTGAACCATCAAATCGGGGTATCCGATAGCCAGTAAACAGGTAATCACTCGACGCCTGTCGACGGTGGCAAGATTGGCAGCGGGCTGTATTTTCATCGGTATTAATTGATCTATCTGGCCAAAACCATTGAAACTGCCAGTCGTCGGTTCTACGTGACGTATCGTAGTCATCACCAAAGCCTTCGCCTTTCTCCATGACAAAGTAGCGATAGAGTTCGCCATCTCGATGGTCAACGAGAACGAAATGCGTTCCGTAGGGTATGGAACGTCCTTCCTCTACGGCTTCCATGGCTTCGGGGGTGGTCATGATATGTTCCATCACATCGCCACGCCTTACGGTTGTGTAGTGCACCAACTCATCAAGATCAGGAAACTGGACACGGTTTTCCTCGGCCTGCAGTTGCCCGCTGGGGAAATAGAGAATTGAAGCAAACAAGGCAAAATAGGGGGCATACTTCTTCATTTCAGTACTCAATAAGGGATGAAGTCAGGAAGTTAATGGTCGCCTACACTTGGGTATTACTGGTTCCTATAAGCCGGTTTCGATGTGATAACTGCAACTCCTTTATTGGCCATATGAGCGAGTCGGGCCGCAGATAGCAGCCCGACCGTGATGCAATTCTCTATTACAATGTTCGGGCATAGAATTCAGTCAGTTCATCGACGGCGCTATCGACATATTCGGGAACCCAGTAGGTTTCGATATGGGTCGCACCATCAACTAGGAACAATTCCTTATCCTCTGTGCCGGTGGCCATGCTGAACGCATCCTCGGTCATGTAGAGGGTTTCAGCCTCGCTACCGGCGATCATTAAGAGCGGCTGGTCGATCAATTCG
>TARA_R110002051_G_scaffold60578_15_pt1 | contig 11538 bp, 10 predicted proteins | sample TARA_R110002051 | Tara Oceans TARA_R110002051 (sample SAMEA4397023) | marine metagenome | biome: Polar Biome; feature: [MES] marine water layer (ENVO:01000295) within the mesopelagic zone...; material: water (ENVO:00002006), including particulate matter (ENVO:01000060) such...
AGACCTGGCGCGCCGGCTATGGGCCAAGACTGCGGAACTGGGGCGGAGTAGACCAACTTGCCGAGGCGCGCTCGTTGCTTGGCGGTTCGCTCGCGTCGCGGCGGGCCGTAATCACGCTCTTTGACCCGGCTATCGATTTCCAGGATAGTGCGGACATTCCCTGCAACAATTGGCTACATTTCCTCGTCCGCAAGGGCCGCCTCGACCTCAATGTCGTCGCGCGCAGTACAGATATCTGGTTCGGATTCTCGGGAATCAACGCGTTTGAGTGGAGCGTTCTTCACGAGATGATGGCCCGCTGGCTGCACCTCGACGTGGGAACAATGACGTTCTTCACATCATCCCTCCATCTCTACGCGGACTACCACGATCGTGCCCGCGAAATCGACGAGAACGAAAGCGAGCAAAGCGGGTACATCGGCCAAAGCGCATTTGCCTACGACACCGATTGGCAACAAGCTCGCGGGGTTCACAATCAATGGATGGACCTTGAGCAGCTTCTCCGCGACGGAGAAGACCTCGCTGATCTCCCGATTCTTTTTCGGGACCCGATGCTCGTCGCTTACATTCGTGCGATCGATATTTTCTGGGCCTTTAAGCGTGGCGCGACGTGTGACGAGCTTGAGCCACGTCTGGAGTATTTAGCAGATAGCGATCTTGCGATCGCCGCGAGAGAGTTCGTTAGCCGAGCGCGGGCGCAAGAGCATTGATCGAGCCTGGATTGTTCGGGTAGGCCGGGGCAAGCGTCGGCCTCACCTCGTGCGCTACGGTTCCTAGTTCGAAATCTACCCGTTGATTGAGCCCCCACTTAGGAGGAAAGAACGGGACCGTTACTCCGCGACCAGCAACGTAGCGCTGCTTGATTCTCGTTCGGGCCCCGATGCCTGCTGTGTCCGGGTGCGCAACACGCGCATACTTGTCAGTCTCGCAGAAGAGATTCTGACAATCGATCAGAGCAAGCGGCCGCCCGAAAAGACCGTCGAAGTCTAGCTCGTAGCGTTCAAATTCTTCTTCCTGGTTGTCCACCGCCCAACGAATCACGTCGTGCGCGTCCAAGCCATCCGTATCAACGAAGCACTTCGCTAGCCCACTTTTCGCCCCAGGGCCGGCCACAACGAACTCGTTCTCATCGAAGTCGGTCAAAGTCGAGTAGTTTAAGTCGATCGTGAGCTGGAACGCGAGGAATGGGCCAAGCGAAGGGTAGGAAGAAAGGATCTCGTACACCTGCTGCAAGCCGGCAGCCTCGCGTATGGCATCGGCAGCTCCAGAGGACATGATGTGCTGGATCAAGCGCAAATGGTTCAGGTGCTTTCTGCGTGCCCCAAACTGTGGTGGAGGGATGATGTAGGCAGGGGAGTACACCCGCTCACCGCGAGCGAGCGCATCCTCCAATACGATGTCCAGGGTTGCAACGTGGAACGTCGCGAGCGAGACAACACCGAGTGTGTCCTCGATGAGTTGCCACGTCTCCGGTTTGTTGAAGAAGCGGTAGAGCAGTGTCCGCAGCAGGATGTCTTCTCCAGCTTGCGGCCCCTGATACTGAACACGAATGAGATCTTGCGACACCCGGTCGGCTGCGCGATAGGCGTTCGTGAAGCGGTGAGCAGACAAGATTGGATCATCCGACCACGGGCCGGGCGCACCTTTGAGACGTCGGTGGTATATTCGTTGTCGCTCAGCGGCCACGAACCAATAGCTTCGCAGCACGTCGCTCGCCACCAGGGTTCGCGATCCCACTCGAATAGATCTCATCGCACCTCCTGCGGAACGCCGCACGTCTGCGCGAGCGAAGTGCCTACTTGACCCTGCGGGCAGCAAACTACGTTCGACGAGAGTTTACGGGTACTTGTTGTTCAAATCCGGGAATGGAACTGCGTGTTGACGCCCACTCTGCAGGCGCCCGCAACCTTGCACTAGCAAACATGTCACGTTTCAGGTACACTTCAGTGACATGAGCACTCTAAGCCCCGCAGCCATGATCCGCGCAGTGCCTGAGGCGGCGTTCGTGCGTGTCTCGGATCTGCCCGGGACACCGGCTGCTGCTCGAAAAGCAGCGTCGAGAGCGTCGCGCGACGGTGACCTCGTGCAGATTCGCAAAGGCCTCTACTACCGAGGGACACGCACCCGCTATGGGATGACACGACCGCGCCTTGAAGAAGTCGTTCGTGAGGTTCTCGGTGCGCGAGGGGTTGGACCATCCGGATACTCTGCAGCACGTGTCTGGGGAGTCACAACCCAAATTCCCGCAACCCTCGAGGTATCAACGCTACGTTCGGTCGACCCACTCAACGGAGTGAAGCAGGTTGTACGACGGAACCTTGCTCGCGTGGACTTGAATGAGAAAGAGATCGCACTACTGGAGCTCCTTCGAGCGCCCGACATCTACGTCGAAGCTGGATGGACCGTGTTGCTCACGAAAGTTCGTGAATCCTTGCGAACGGGCGAGATCCGAGATGAAGCACTACGAACTGCGGTTCCTGGCGAGCGCAACGTCACGGTGCGAGCCAACTTTGCACGGCTCACCAACGGCCTCTCGCTCATCGCCGCATGACCGCTCGTCTACGCAACGACCCCGACGCTCTAGCTGGCCTTATCGACCGTGCCGCGCAGCACCTCGACATCCGGGCAGCCTACGTGGAGAAAGATTTCTGGGTTACCGAGGTCCTCCGTGTTGCATCGCAGAACCGCACAGTTCTACTGCCCGACGGCAGCTCCGCAAGCGTCGATTTCATCTTCAAAGGTGGCACAAGTCTGAGCCGGGTCTTCGGGCTAATCGAACGGTTCTCGGAGGACATCGACCTCCTCGCAGTTTTTCCGTCTGATGCGAAGCTCCCCGCCCGCCACAAAGTCTTGAAGCTCGTCGATGCCGAAGTGTCTGCGCACCTCGACATCGTCGGTAAGGTCACGCCGAACGGCTCTACCACTGGGGTCAAACGCTACACAACGTATCAATACTCCACCGAACAGACCGACCAGGATCTCAAGGAAGGCGTTCTCCTCGAACTCGGAAGCCGGGGCGGCACCTACCCGGCCCAAGTCCATCCCTATCGATCGATGGTCAGCGACTACGCGATCAGCGTCCTTAACGAAGATGACAGCGTTTGGGAAGAATTTGCTCCCTTCGACGTAAACGTCCTATCTCCCGAGAGGACTCTCCTCGAGAAGATCGCTGCTGTCCACGACGCAGCGAGTAGAACCGACGAAAGTGCGCTCGCGAAAGGCGGACGACACTTCTACGACATACACCGTCTCCTCGAGGCACCAGAAGTGCAGAATGCGCTCGGCACACTCGGAGCTGACGGTGTAAAGGCGTTGGTCGATGACATTAACGAACACAGCAACGACGCAGGCTTTTCCTGGACGCCACGCCCAGCCGCAGGATATGCGGATAGCCCAGCGTTCGATCCCTCACACGCGTCACGTGAATCGATCGCCACCGCCTACAAAGCCGCCCACGGCCTGATCTACGGCACCCACCCAACACTCGATGACATAGCCGAAATCGTGCAGCACCGTCGCGACTTGCTCTAGGCCGCTTGCCACCAGAACTCCAGAACAGGCCCGAAACATTACAAACGAGAAGAGCCCAGCCGATCACGCTGCAGCCCAGGATTTCGTTCAACAACTCGCCACGATAGCGAACGAAGTACGCGCAGCGATGATCTCGATGCCCGATGAACCCTTCCGAGGCGCGAAGGGAATCTTCCCCCAGATCTGGTGCGAGTGGGGCTCCATCGCGCTCGCGGAAGTCCTCGCCACCCGGGGGTTCGGGCAATGGACCTTCGTCAGTGCAAAGCTCCCTGAATCGCTATCTGGACACGCTTGGCTTGAGCTTCGCTGCAAAGACGGGGATTCCGTGTACTCGGTCGATGTCACCCTCGACCAGTTTCCAGAGTGGAATGAGTTCTACGTCGGACCCGGCCGCTCTCCAGCGTCGACGAAGTTTACCCAAATCGACTATGTCGGTCCATGGGAAGAATGGCCCGTCACGCGCAACAACGACAGTTTCGCGCGATATGCCGACATCATGCTGGACTACCTGAACGTGAGCTAGCAGGTCGCCGGCGGTTGCTCTAGGGATGCGGTCGCTTCGCGAATGTCGTGCGGGGAGCTTCCCGTAGAGGATGTGTCGATCTTTTCGGAGCGGGACGAGCTTGATCCGGGCGTCTACATAGACCGCATCGATTCGCTCTTGACGTGAGTCGAGGCGCTTTCATTGCGAAAGCTCGCCGGAATTTGGCCGAGACGACGAACTTACGTTTCATGCATTGAATGCAGTCATGTTGACCTCTGCGCAGGTTGATGCTCCGGATAACGAGGCTGATCGCCGGAGGCGGGTATCTCTAGTCTTCGGGGTTAATGGATGGCTCCATCATGATGTTGAGGGACGTAATGCCACCTTGGTTTACGCAGTCTTCGGCCAACCTGAATACCTCGCGGTGGAATGATTCGTCGGAGCCGGCGGCGTTGATGGTCGAGCGGATCGGTACGAATCTCCGCAGCGTCGTCGACGTTCCGACATACGTTCTGATCATTCCGTCGACATCTAAGACCTGAAGTGGCTGTTCGCCGTCCCAAACGACACCCACCCGCACTTCATACTCGTCGAGATGCTGAGCCTCTGAGACGGCCCGGACTAGTGCCGCAAAGTCTGCGACGCCAGTCTCGAGGCCGCGTCCTTCGACCTGCCAGCCCTCAAAGTAGGCGTTGGCGTTCATCCGGTGGCCGCCGAGGGCGGCAGCAACTGTCACGGAACCGTCGTGGTGCACGTCTGCCCAGGATTCCTTCCAGGGTTCCGAAGCGGCTTTGTTGACTGCAGTCCATCGGCGCAGCCCGGGGCGCGGGTTGAGGCCATCCATGTTGTTGAGCGGGTGAACGCCGTGATTCCTGGAGATAGACAGCGAAACCGTTTCGGCTCGCTCGAAGATGGCACTTATCTCGTGGCGGTCGGGCCGGGACAAGACCACCGGAACGCGGGGATGAGCGACGGCAACGAACCACGCCCTAGCTTGGCTGTCTCGACCCTCGGCAGCTTCGTTGTACATGGTGTCCACCGCGTCGGAGGTGCGTCGACGCTCGTCGAAGCGTGCGCGATACATAGCCTCGATCTGCCGTTCCTTCATCCAGGCCGTGTCGGCATCGTTTCGGATTGGGGCACCGAACAAGTCGTTCTTGTACACCAGATGTGGGCCGTCCACACTCGCGGGTGCGACGACTGCCACCGCCTGAGGGTCAGTTCCAAGCCGGTGGACGCCCAGCCCGAATATGGGAGGCGAGATCGCTGTGACTGCTGCGCTGCGATAGGCGCGTTCGTGGATCTCCGTCAACTCGCCAACGCTCTTGCGGCGGGTTGCCGACTTCTGGTCTTCCTCGACACCGTAGATGATCATCCCGCCGCCACTGTTTGCCATCGCCGCAATGTCCTTTGGTACATCGCCCTGCGACAGGTTCTTGATCGGTGGCAGCTCAGACTTCCAGTCGAGATCGTCGGTTTCTTTGACTCCTGCGCCAACCGCGGAATCGAGAATGTCGTCAGTCAGCGGGCTTGGTGCGAGGCCGAGTGCTCGATGCAGAGGTGTGAAGGTCATCCTCCAAAGCTACGGGGTTGCTGACGGCAGAAAGCGTAGTGAGCAGCTGCGGCTCGCGGACAATTCCATGGCGCGCAGACGGTGAGATGCCGTGCGCGCGAGGTTGGTCGCGCCTCAGTCTCGCCCGTTGTGGATCTCTCCTCGCCGCCTGCCGGCTCAAGAGCGTCGTTGACCCATTGGCGGCGGACTATCGGCGGCGAATTATAGAAGCGGACCAAATCATCTTCGCATTCCCGCTCTTGTGGGAATCAAAGCCGGCCGCGACCAAGGGATTCCTCGACAAAGTGCTCACCAGAGGCATCGTCTACATCGAGCCCGAGAAGCCGGGATTCTTTCATCAACGGCATCGAGAACATCCAGAGCGTCTCGCTCATCACCGTGATGTCGGCGCTCCTCGAACCGAGCGCGATACATGGCGTCGATCTGTCGTTCCTTTATCCAGGCAGTATCGGCATCATTGCGGATCGGAGCGCCGAAGAAGTCATTCTTGTAGATGAGATGTGGTCCGTCGACGCTCGCGGGAACCACGACTGCGACCGCATGTTCTTCTGTCCCTAGTCGGTGGACGCCAAGCCCAAATACCGGTGGAGAGATTGCCGTCACGGCGACACTCCGATATGCCCGTTAGTGGCCTTCGGCGAGTTCCCCGGTGTCCTTGTGTCCGGTAGCCGCTTTCTGATCTTCCTCGACGCCGTAGACGATCATCCCGCCCCGCTGTTAGCCATAGCTGCGATGTCCTTGGGAACGTCAGTCTGAGAAAGATTCTTAATAGGTGGTAGCTCAGACTTCCAATTAAGGTCGTCGCTCTCTACTACGCCAGCGTCCACGGCTGCATTGAGGATCTCGTTTGTCAGCTCACTCGGCTCAAGGCCAAGCGCTCGATGCAGCGGTGCGAAGGTCATTCTTCAAGGCTACGGATTGCGCCGGGCAGATCCGATAAGTCCGGTACGGCCGGCGGTTCGCAAGGCTTCTCACGCTGGCGGTTCGCCGTATGCAGCATCGTGTCCTGTGATCTTGGGAGAATGAGTCATGACGATCCAGCAGCCGGAGAACCGGCAACGTGGTGCCAGCGGCCAGACAGGTGTGAAGCTCTTCTTCGAGGACCTTGGTTGGGGTGCGATCGAGACGAGCGGAGAACACGACCTCGGCACGGATCTCCTGGTGCAAGTCCGTGACGCCGATCTGACAGACATGTCTCTCATGTTCGGAGCGCAAGTCAAGACAGGCGATAGCTGGTTCAAAGAGCCGGTTAACGTTGAGGGTCAAGCAGGGTGGATTTTCCGCGAGGACACTCAGAAGCATGCGAACTACTGGAGCAATCATCCACTGCCTCACATCCTCGTGATCCAGAACGACGCACGCACTGAGCGCTATTGGGCGTTTCTCAATCGAGAGACGATTCAGGCGACGGGCAAGGGGCTCAAAGTGTTTGTTCCCGCTTCCCAAGCACTAGATCCTTCGTTTCGTTTGGTGTGGTTCGAAGCCACGGAGAAAGCCCTCAAGCGGATCGCCCTCGAGGGATCACATTGGTCGTTCGATGTTGCCGCAGTGCCGACCTCGGATCGAGCAAGATACGCTCTCCTGGCGGCGCATCTAGTGACCCCACATCCCAACAAGGGCACAAAGGCTCCGATCTCCTGGGTCGAAGCCGTCGCCATCTGCATCTCCGCAGACGCACAAATGTGGGAACAGAACGCCAGTCGACATCAGGAGGTACCGGATTTCTACGAGGCAGCCGTCAGCAGCGACTGGGGTTGGCAGTTCGCTGCCGCGATCTACAAGTGGATGTACAAAGCGGACACGGAACCGTTGGAGAGCCTCGACTCATCCGGACAGATGCGCCAGCGCCAGATCGCTCACGCTGTCACCATTGCTGTAGCGCTGATCGAAAACGGACGTCTAGATGATGCAGCGGCTCATCTGGCCCGTTTCGCGGTCGAGACAGAGTTCTCCATCGAACAAGCGTGGCTCAGCGTTCATCGCTCCCATATTGCAATGGAGACAGGAGACGTCGAAGGAGCGAGACGGCTTGCCCAACTCAGCTACGTCCAGCTCGCGCCGGTGGGTGCCGACATCACGGCGTCATCGATCCGAGCGGCTTCTGCGTGGGCGATATTTGACACAGCCGAGGGTTTTTCTCTTGACGTCGGGCCGGTGGTCAGCGCTCTTGATAACCCGTCGACATGGTGGAGAACTCAAACAATCTCTGCTGGGCTTGAGGCCGCGCTGCAGCAACACTTCCGCAATTGGTCCCACGACAAGAGCGTCGTGTTCGGAGCGGCCAACACCCCACACAACTCGTTGCTTTCCGCGAGTGTGCAGGCCCGCCTGGCAGGTTTATTCTCCCAAGCAAAGAACTCCGGGTCTCTGCGCGCAAAGATCGAACTCAGCATTCCGTCAGACCACGGCCGCGATCTGTTCTCCGCGCTCGATACCCTTCGTATCTCAGGGGATGAAAAAAGCCTTGTCCTCGCGATCCCCGAGATCGGCAGAACCGGTCCGCTGAATGACCTCAGACAGCTCGTCGATCAAGTCACCCCTGCCTCAACGACCCGAACCACGAGCAGAGCCGATCTCCGAGTAATCCAGCACGCAGGGATCTACGCCGAGCCGCAGCATGCGCGCGACCTCGTGGACTATCTTCTGTCGGCACTCGAGGATCCGCAGGTCTTTGAGCGTCGCGTATCGGCGCGATACCTAGTAGGGCCCGCATTGCTAGAAGCGCTTGCCGGACTACGAGATTTCCTTCAACCCGAACACTGGTCGCGACTGCTCGAGCTGCTCGTCACTCGACCACAGGACGAGGCCTCCGCCGGCTCGCTTCATCGCCTGTTGAAAACCGCAAGTGTGTCCGATGACGATCGCGACCGGTTGAATTCCATATTCCCAACGGTGCCGGAGTGGTATCAGAAGGTGTTGCGTCCAGTTATCGGCACGAGGACGGAGGCGGACCGCGAAAATGTGCGACAGGAACTTCTGGCGGGCAATATCGATGCGCTCGCCTCGCTTCAAGGACGACTCGACAATCTTGAACTAGACGAGGCCAGCGCAGTGAGTGCAGCCCTGGTCGCGGCAGTGAAAGCCGAGCTTAGTCGACGCGTGGATGGAATTGTGGTTCGCTCACGCGACGTGGTTGCTGATCTCGCCCGAGTCACCATAGTGTTCCCCGACCTTGATGGTTGGGACACGCTCATCGCCTTCTTTGGAGATCCGGCGGTGGCGGCCTATCGGAAGCGTGATGCAGCTCTCCTGATTGCTCGCAATGCGCATGTGGTTCCCGCGGAGGTAGGACCGCGCCTGCGTGATGCAGTGATCATGGCGCGTGAGCAACCCCGTATCTCGAGTCCCTTCCTCGCCTTTGAGCCCGATGTGGCCGGGGCGCTCGACTCCCTCTATATGGCGTTGTTGGCGGCGAGCGATAGCCGTCGCGACGCAACACTTCTGTCGCTGTTGCTTGGAACTACACAAGAGCGGCGTGATGCAGTGCTCTATCTCGCACATTCAGAGGGCACCGGACTCCAACTGGTCCCGCTGATCAAAGATGCTGATCATGAAGTAGCTGAAACAGCGGCTGTCGGCCTGGCACGGACGGCGCGGCGTAGTCCAGATCCCAATCCTGACATTGTGAAGCTGCTCACAGACTTCGCGAGCGAGAACAGCACGCTTGGCTATCCCATCGCAGTCGGACTCAGCGGTACAGGTCCACTCCACCCGGAACTGCAGCCGATAGTCGAAGCCCTTCAGTTGCACATCTCGGTGCGGGTGAGGCAGCTCGCCGAGGAGCTCTCTAGCAACGAAGTCTCGTGAGACAAGGCATTATCGATGTGGGGAGCATCTAAGCGATGACGGAGAACGAAAACGAGGCTTCAGACGCTTCCTGGTTCGACGAGCTACTCGCAGAGATGGGGCAGCGCGCCGAGGCGACTCTCGCTGAGTTCATGGCTCAGGACCCCGCGGCTATCGACATTGCTGATCGTTTGCCGTATCTGCCTCGGATGGTGCTCGACGGGCTTGCTGCCATCAAGGACCAACTGAATGACGAATCTCGAGCTGCCATTGAAGAGTGGCAAGAACAAGAGCGTCAGCGGCATCGAGAGATGTGGGAGGCTGCCGAACGCTCGCACATTGCCTTCTTGAAGGCCCTTCCACCAAACTGGCGCACTCCTGACATCGAATTTCCGTCTATCGAAGAGCTGGAGGAGCTCCAACTCAACCAAGGGCTGCCACTTGCGTGGTTGCCGCCGAATCAGGTACTTGGCGCGCTTCTAGAACTTGACACAAGCGAGGAACGAAGCCGACTGATCGAGGACGAGGCAACGGTAATTCTCGAAGCGTGCGAGGTCGAGCTCGAACGGCTAAAGGCTGAACTCACACGTGAGTGGAGAGTGTCCGCGATGGAAGCCGTCGGATCCATGAGGGCGGGTCATTGGCGCGCTGGTCAGGCACTTGCTGCAATCGCCATGGATACGGCGGTGGAGGAGTTCGTAATCAAGAGCGGCTACAAGAGCGCCGTGGCACAAACCAAAGACAACAAGCCGACGCCACCGGGAGCGCTGCCCACCAGCTTCCCCACATGGCGTGACATCGACTACCCCCGTGTGCTGCTCGTCATGTACGGCATATGGGGCTCATACAAGCAGTTCTGGGTCAAGCGAGGAGACGCCGTCCCAGCCCAGTTCTCCCGCCACGGCACGATTCACTCGATGAGTCCTCGCCAGTACACGAAGGCGAATGCACTCATCGCTGCGATGCACGTGGTTGGTCTTCTGTGCGTACTCGACGAGATGATCGAAGACTCGTCCAGGAACCGCAAACAGGCATAATTCGAGTCCAGGGTTGCCGATGCGCAAGGCCCGTCGTCGTACCTGTCTCGGAAGGCCGGTCTAGGGCCCTATCGAGCTACGACCAGCCGGGACCAAACCGGGACCAGAACCATGCAATGCATGCAAGCCATGACGTGAAAAGACACGGTCCGAGGGGCAGAGATGCCCGGAAAATCAAGGAATCCGCCTGAACGGGATACCTGGGGGTCAAGGGGTCGCAGGTTCAAGTCCTGTCAGCCCGACAATATGAGAAAAGGACTGTCCACTTGGATAGTCCTTTTTCTCATTCTGAGGAACCGAAAGTCTGGGTTCCCTGTGTCAAGACGATACGCTTCGGACGAGTTTCCGCTAGCCGCGTGCTTGATTGATGGCGTTGATGAGGTACGAACCTTTGATCGCTAGTTCGTACTTACGGTCGATCGGCACGAACCGAGGGTCGCGCACGGCATATTCAATATCACCGACGTTGAGCCCCGTCAGTTGGGCGATGTTGTGTGGCGTCAGGAGGCATTCGATTGTCAGTGACTGGAAGATCGCTTTTAGCCGTTCGTCGTCGTCGATCCGTAGCCCCTCGGTGAGGTGTGCCGCAAGGATCGACAGGTGAGCGCTCTCGCTGTCCGAGGGCGCCGTAACCCCCTCGGCGAGTTCAACCATCCCTGGTTGTGTTTTGTTCAAGAAAGAGTGCAGCTTGTCAGATGAGATATTTGTGATCGCCTGAAGTGCGTCTTGGGAGATGTGGCCCTCAGCAATTAGTCGGTTCAGCTCGCGCGCCGGGTTCAGCCCGTTCGACATCACGGCTCTCATTTCTGATTGAGGTCTGCAGACGAGAAGAGGCTAGCCGATGTGGTGAGACTGACCTGCACAGGAAGTGCTCGTAAACAGCCAGCATGGAATTGTCCACCACTCTCATTCAAGTTTCCGGAAGATCTCATGTCTTCCCACCTTCCGGCACTGTGCGCTAACGGCGACGTTCCACCATTCTGAGACGGGTCGCCGGGTATCTACTGAGCCTGCTCCTTACCGGATTGCTAGAATTGCTTGTCAATTGAACGGTGCCCGTCGAATCGGGTGCTCCACGGTATCGTGATCTGGCGCGAAGCGTGCTGAAAGGGCCCTATGCAAACTCC
>TARA_R110002051_G_C8766033_1_pt1 | contig 11526 bp, 8 predicted proteins | sample TARA_R110002051 | Tara Oceans TARA_R110002051 (sample SAMEA4397023) | marine metagenome | biome: Polar Biome; feature: [MES] marine water layer (ENVO:01000295) within the mesopelagic zone...; material: water (ENVO:00002006), including particulate matter (ENVO:01000060) such as......
GGAAAGAAAACCAAAGTTCTTATAAAAAACTGCTAAACACTTGTTATGAACAAATAATTGGTTTTATAAGAGATTACGAGAAAGTACTGCCAAAAGAACTGTTTGTAAATATAGAGAAATGATAAAAGAATTATTACACGAAATACAAGAACAGCAGCTTAAAACATTTATAAGTTTAAATGAATTTAGAAGTCAAAAACCTTTGCCTACAAAACGTAGAGGTTTGTATTGGTTTTGGACAAATTTAAGCAACGTAGAATTGGAGCAAACAATAACTTTAGAAAACACTAAAGAAGTTCCTATTGGTAAATTGGTGAAATACAGAAAAGGATTAAGTTGTGTCTCAGATATAAAAAAAGACAATTTTAAAATAGTTTACAATGGTATTGGTGGTTATAAAAGCCTTTCAAAATCTTCTTCTTGTTTAAGGAAACGTATAAACCAAGAAATACGCTGTAAAAGCACTGGCACAGGTACTTTAAACTTGATAAATATATTTCCTATGAAAAATTGGGCAATTTCTTATTTTGATTTTGATAATGAGGGAAATAAAGAAATATTAAAAGTTTTAAATTCTAAAGAACCTTATATAGAATTTGCCAAAGAATTAGAAAATTTATGGAGATTAGAATTTGGGACTCCAATTTTATGCAGACATTAAATAAGAAATAAATATGTACACAATAGAATCTTATAAACAACCATTTTGGGCAAAAAGTGGAAATTTTACCAGAGGTAGAGACCCTTTAGGAATTCAAAATAGTTCTATTGCAGTTTATAGTACATTGTTACCAGGAATGACGAATCTAACTTTAAGATTACGTTATTATGGTTTTTATTTATGGTTGTTAGATAAGTACCATCAATTACCAGAAGCAGATATTTTTAAGCAAAACTATACTGGTCAGTACACATTTATTCGAAGAGCAGAGTTGATTTTAGCGTATTTAATGAAAAATAAATTTCCAAATGAACAAAGTGTTATTGGAAGTAATTTTGCAGAATCTCACATACATCAAAATACAAATATTGGCTATTATGATATTGAATTAGGAGCAGATAAAACAAAAACTACGGAAAAAGGAAGTGTTTATTGGGATTATACTTCTGGTGCATTAGGTCAGTATTATGCAGGTTCATTAATAAATATGAATCTGATAAATATTAAAGAGAATTTTTTTGAAAGAACTGAAGAAAAAGGAAAAGAATTAGCAGAAGCTTATGGAGTTTCAATTTCAGAAAATTGTAGTCAATTATTATTAAAAAGAATAAAGGAAGGTAAATTATATAGTGCAGATTTTGAAATATTAGAAGATGTTGCTTTAAATAAAGATGTGGTGAACACACCAGAGGGAGATTTTTATATCAAAATGCTACTAAATAATGATGGAGAAAAAAGTAAAACAGCTTTAGACGCTGTTTCAGAACAACGTAAGGAATCTATAAAACTATTTTTATGGATTATACAAAATACGAAGGAATATAAAATGTGGGTAAATATGCCACAACTTTCTTACCTTATGTGTACTATTTCTAAAAAGGAAGAAGTTTCTGAAGCTACTTATGGTTGGTATTACTATTACTTAAATGAAGTTTCACACCATAGTTTAGAAACTATTTTTTGGGGCTTATTAGTGGAGATGGAGTTTGGAAATTATTCCTTACAACAATTTTTAAACGAGATTACTGAAAAGGTGGTGAAGAATTTTGAATTAAAAAACACAGTTCTTCAAGATTATATAGAGGAATTAAGTTCAGAGCCAACAAGTGTATCAGATAATTTAGATAATATTTCAGATGCAGTAAAAAAGAACCTTTCTGTTGAGGGTATCTGTTGTGGAGTAATTACCTTACTTCATTTGTATAAAGTAAATAAGGATAATTCTAAAGATATTTCTGATTATGCAGTAAATCATTTTTTAAATACTAAAAATGGAAATGTAATTGATGTTTTTGAACGATATATTAGAAAGAACCAAGAATTAGAATTTAAGGAGTTTATTAAAAAAGTAATTCATACAATTCTTAATGAACATAATGCAGTTGCTTATAAAAAAATGGGTGATGGAGAAAAAAATCTATTAAAATTTTTAATTGAAGATAACTATTTAGTCCATATAGAAACTATGGAACCTAACTTTACCAGTCCACGTTTAAAAACACTATTTAACTTTACAAGAGATTTAGACTTGGTAAATGAAGAGGAACAATTGACAGCAGCAGGAGAAATTATTTTAGAACAATTAAATAATGTTGTGGTATGATTGAAAATAAACTATTTCATGAAATACCTAAAAATGCAGATTTTCATTCAGCAATAATGACAACATATTCGTTTGATTTTTATCATTTTGAATCGCAAGTATTAAAAACGCTAAAAAGTAAAGGAGTTACAAATATTTCTGTATTTGCAGATACAACAATGTTAGACCAGAGTATTGGGTTTGCTACGTCACATTTAAAATCATTAAGTACTTCTTATAGTGTTTGTGGTGTGCCTTGCAAAGGAGCATTTCACCCAAAAATAATATTATTAGCAGGAGAGGAAGAAGTAATGTTAATTCAAGGTTCTGGAAATATTACGAGTGGAGGACATGGAAAAAATCATGAATTATTTAATGTTTTTTATGCGAATAAAGATGATAAAAAACAATTACCATTAATTCAAGAAGCTTGGTTATATCTTAAAGAACTTACCAGAAATGTTGAAGGAATATCAAAAGAAAAACTGAATTGGGTGAGTTCAAATTGCAATTTATTAAAGAAAAGTATAAAGGTAAAACATAAGTTTTATACAATTTCAGATAGTTTTAGAGCTGCACTTTTATATAATTCAGAATCTGGTATTTGGAATCAATTAAACAAATTAATTTCTTTAAAAAGAGCTACAGAGATTCATGTATTTAGTCCGTTTTATGATGAAAATGGAGCTTTGTTAAAGAAGTTTTTTGAAGCGAATAATACAATCTCAATCAACGCATTTTTACAGCAAAATAAAGGAATTCATCCTTTTAAAATGGATCAAGGAGAAAATATTCACTTTTATTCTTGGGAAAGTACTACAAGATCAAAGAAGCGTATAAATAAAATTCAAGACAGAAAATTACATAGTAAAGTGTTTCATTTTGTGATAGATGAAGAGGTTTATCTATTGTTTGGAAGCCCAAATGCTACAATTTCTGCTTTTGGAAGTGAAAATTATAGAGGAATAAATGATGAGTTTGCAGTTTTAATTCATTTAAACGATAAGACAATTTTAGAAGAGTTGGGTTTAAATGGAGTTTACGAAAATGTAAAACCACAAGACAATAAACAAGTTGTTTTAGTTGAATCTGAAATTGAAGAAGAACAAAAACAGAATCAACGTAAAATAAAACTTTTAGGTGTAGACAATAATAGAGGTGATTTAACTGTGTTTATTTTTAATTCGACCGAACATGAAAAAGCAATTTTAGCAATTTATAATCACTGGGGAGAAATACTTGAAAAACATACGATAAGTCTTAAAAAAGATAAAATTAAAATTACACTTGATAAAAAAAATAATACCAATACTTCTGGTTATGTGCAGTTTTTAAATGAAGAAAATGTTATAATATCTAATAAACAAGTTATAAATAATCTTCAAAATTTATGGAATACCAACCCATCAGTAGAAAATAGAAAATTGATGAAGTTAAGTAGTTTATTAGAAACTGGAGATAATAAAGTTTTTGATGTAATTAATTTTTTCAATGATATTCATTCATATAGACAGACTAAAAGGAAAGAAATTGTAAGTAATTCAGAGGAATTTGAAGAAAAAAAGGAAGAGCATTCGCCTTCAGATATGACTTATGAACAGGCTATAGTTTTTAATGAAGAGAACCAAAAAAATAAAGAAGTATTATCACAGCACAATACAGTTAAAGTTTGGGATGCAATTGAAAAGCATTTTAGAGATTTAACTTTAAGTGAGTCTGAAGATGATATGGATGATGAGGAAGAAGCCGATGCCACTGACAGTAGGGAAAGAAAAGATAAAAAAGAAAGAACTTCTCCTATTGAGCAGAATTCAATAAAAGTATTAGAAAATAATAGAAAGAAGATTAGTAAATTTTTTGATAATTATATTATTGCTTTAAAAAAGATTAGTGTTTCAGAAAATTATGAGGTTGGTATTGTAGATTATGCAATGTTACTAATTGTTTTAAATCATCTAATGCAGTATTCTGGTAGAAAAGTAATTTTAAAAAAAGAAGTTGAGTTTGATAGTAGCGATTTAGAAATGTTACCAACTTTAGGTAATTTATCTCAAGTAGATAATTTTTCTGGAGCATTGTTAAATATTTTAGGTGCTTTTATAAATGTGTTTTCTAAATCTCAAATTAAAGTATATGGTGATGATTTCCATAAGAAAAAAGCACAGCATTATATGCAGTTAGTAAAGAACAATACGCTATTTTTACTATCAATTTTTAAAAAACTTTATAATAAACATAGTAATGCAGAACTTTGGGGAGACGTTTTAGCGTATAATATTTTAAATAAGTTTGATGAATTAGATGTTGATTATGCAGATTCTTTATCCGAATTTTATAAAAATATAAGTATCAAAGAAGTTAGTCATAATGATTCTTTAGCAGTTTTAAAGAATTGGCATTTAGATTATAAAAATAATTATTCGTCAGATAATTTTTACAATTGTAAAGATTTAGGTTTGTGTTTAGTAAATAAATTCTTGCCTTCTAATGATAATAAGAAATTTATTAAAATAGTTAGACCAGGATTTGATTTTGATGATGATGAAAAAGATTTCATTTTAAAAGAGTTGTATCAAATTGATACAGGCAAACTAATGATGTCTAAACAAGAACACAACAAAAGCAAGATAAAAAAAATAAGAATTTAGGGTAAATTAATATGAGCAACTTTAGTTTTCTAAAAGAAGAATTTTTACAACTCTATTACGAGTCAGCAATTGCAGAAAAATATACATTTACTGCACCTAAATATGCAGCTTTACAATGTAGAATTACATTAGAGTTGGGTCTTAACTGGTTGTATGATAATGATGTAGAAATGGAGCGTCCTTATGATACTACTTTGTCTGCATTATTACATCATCAATCTTTTAGAAATACAATTAATAGAATATTGTTTCAAGAACTAAATTTAGTTCGTAAAATAGGGAATAACGCTGCACATGGTAAAAAAGTTTCTACTAAAGAAGCTTTAGTTTGTTTAAGAAGTATTTTTAGATTCACTACATATATCAGTAAATATTATAGTCAGTTAAATCCAGAAATTGATGTTTTTAATGAAAATTTTATAGGGAAACCAGAAGGAGTTATAAATGACAAAACTACAAAAGAATTAAAAGCCAGAGCAGAACAAGCAGAAGCAAAAATAAAAGAACTTAAAGAAGCCAAAGAAAAGCAAGAAGAGTTACAGAAAGAAAATGAACTCTTAAAATTGCAACTTAAACAACAGCAAGAGAAATTACTTGTAAGAAAACAAGAGCGTATTAAAGCAATTGTTCAAGAAACAGCAATACCAATTCTTACACCAGAGTTAGAAACACGTAAGTTATTTATAGATGTTTTACTAAAAGAAGCAGGTTTTACTAATTTTAAAAACGGAGTAGATATTGAGTTTCTTGTTACAGGAATGCCAAAAGTTACAAATCCTTCAGGCGTTGGTTATGTAGATTATGTTTTATGGGGAAATAATGGTTTGCCTTTAGCAGTTGTAGAAGCAAAAAGTACATTGCATAATGCAGCAAAAGGAAAACACCAAGCATTTTTGTATGCAAATTGTTTAGAAAAAATGACAGGGCAAAGACCTATTATTTTCTATTCTAATGGTTTTGAAACCTTTATTTGGGATGATACTTTTTACCCATCAAGAGAAATTTCTGGTTTTTATACAAAAGCAGAATTAGAGTTTTTAATTGAAAAAAGAAAGTCAAGAGAAGACATTAGAAATTTTACAGTAAATACAGATATAGCCGGAAGACCTTATCAATTAGAAGCAATTAAAAGAATAGGAGAATCTTTAGTAATTACAAAAGATGGAGATTTAAAAGGAAGAAACAGAGAGTCTTTATTGGTAATGGCTACAGGAAGTGGTAAAACAAGAACAGCTGCTGCTGCTGTAGATATGTTTATAAAATCTAATTGGGCAAAAAGAATTTTGTTTTTAGCAGATAGAAATGCATTAGTTACTCAAGCAAAGAATGCTTTTAAAGAGCATTTACCACATTTATCTGCCATAGATTTAACCAAAGAAAAAGAAGACACAGGTACACGTTTAGTGTTTTCTACTTATCCAACTATCATGAATAAAATTGATAGTTTAAAAAATGAAGATGGTAGGTTTTATGGAGTAGGTCATTTTGATATAATTATAATTGATGAAGCACATAGGTCTGTATATCAAAAATATGGAGCAATATTTGATTATTTTGATGCGATTCTTTTGGGATTAACAGCAACACCAAAAAAAGATATAGACCATAATACCTATTCTTTATTTGGAATTGAAGATGATGACCCAACTTTTGCTTATGAATTAACACAAGCCGTAAATGATAAGTTTTTGGTGCCTCCAAAAGCAATAGATGTTCCTGTGAAGTTTTTGCATGAAGGTATTAAATACAACCAATTATCAGAAAAAGACAAACGTAAATTTGAAGAGAAATTTGGAGATTTTACTATTGACGATACTGATGACGAAAATCCACAAATTCATAAAGGACAATTAAATAAATTTTTATTTAATACTAAAACTGTAGATACTGTTTTAGATTATGTAATGTCTAATGGTATAAAAGTAAATGGTGGAGATATGTTAGGTAAAACTATCATTTTTGCTAAAAATCATACACACGCAATTTTTATTGAAGATAGATTTAATAAAAATTATCCAGAATACAGTGGTAACTTTTTAAGAGTTATTGATAATTATGAATCAAAAGCACAAGATTTATTAGAGAAATTCTGTGATGATAAACAACACCAAATGCCACAGATAGCAGTTTCTGTAGATATGATGGATACAGGTGTAGATGCACCGCAAGTGGTTAATTTAGTGTTCTTTAAGCAAGTAAGGTCATATTCTAAATATTGGCAAATGATTGGGCGTGGAACACGTTTGAGACCTAATTTATTTGGACCAGAAAAAGATAAATCTAATTTTGTAATATTTGATTTCTGTTCCAATTTCGATTATTTTGATGAATTTCCTGATGGAATAAACCCAAGTACTGCAAAAACAATATCTCAAAATATTTTTGAAACAAAATTGCATATTATTGAAGCAATTAGAAATAGTGATATTTCTACTGAACAAAATGATGCATTAGCAGTAGTTTACACAAATGAATTACACAGTGATATTAATGCCTTAAATGAAGAAAGATTCGAGGTTAGAAAACATTTAAGATTAGTTACCGAGTTTAAAAGTAGAGAAAGATGGAGTAATTTAACAGTTGGAGATATTGCAGATATTTGTGCAAATTTATCCAACTTATCTGCAAAGAAAAATGAAGATGATGAATTAGCTAAACGTTTTGACTTATTGACATTACGTTTACAATTAGCAATTTTAAAGAATGCTACATCACAAGAGAATTATATTACCAGAATACACGATATTGGTATTAAGCTTCATAAAAAAAGAAATATTCCTGTGGTAGCAGATAAACTGCCGTTAATTAATCAGATAAAAGAATTTCAATTTTGGTCAAGTGTAGATATTCAGCAAATAGAACACATTAGAATTGAATTAAGAGATCTTATAAAATTTATAGATAAAGACAGTATTGCACCTATGTATACAGATTTTGAAGATGAATTGTATGATTTGCAAGTAAGCGAAAAAGACATTTTACCAACTTATACAAGATTACAAAGTTACAAAGACAGAGTAGAATCTTTTATCAGAAAAAATAAATCTCATTTAGTAATAGATAAACTTCACAAAAACATTCCTATTACAGAAAGAGAATTAGTGTTATTAGAATCTTTATTATTTGACGAAGAAAATAGAACAAAGGAGGATTACCAGAAGGAGTATGGAGAATTACCTTTAGGTAAATTTATTAGAAGTATTGTAGGTTTAGATATAGAAGTTGTAAATACGTTATTTGCAAATTATATTCAAAATGAAAATTTACAACCTGCACAAATTTCTTTTGTAAATAAATTAATTACTTACTTAAACACAAACGGAACTCTTGATAAATCTTTACTTGTAAAACCTCCATTTACAGAAACGCACGATAATGGTATTATTGGTGTTTTCACTAATGAGGAAGATGTAAGAAAAATTATCTCTATAGTAGATTTGGTAAATAGTAATGTAATCGCATAACTCTAAAAAATACTTTCAGTAAAATACTTATCAACTTCACCATAGTCTAAAAGCCAACTTTATTCTTTAAAAAAAATATTTTTCTTTTTTTTTGAGAACTTTTCTATTTCCATAAGTAATATTTAATGAGCACAACACCCCTCCCTGAATTTGCAGAGTGGGATAGTCCCCTGTGCTAAATTTAAAATTATAAAAAATGGTAACAGTAAAAGATTACAAACAAAGAGAATCTAAGGATGGCGAGAAATTTTTTGTGTTAGTTCTTCAAGGAGGAGTTTCACCTGTTAAATCTAACAAAACAGGAAGAATGTATTTTACATCTAAAACAGCTACAGTGCCTTCAACATTTGATGAAAGTACTTGTCAATCTATTGTAGGAGCACAATTTCCAGGAAGAATTGTAAAAGTAGAATCAGAACCTTATGAATTCACTATTAAAGAAACTGGGGAAGTAGTTAATTTAAGCCATCGCTGGGAATATCAAGATGATGTAGAAGAGGAAATTACTGAAAAAGTAATTAGTGATAGTTTAGTTCATTAATTGATTATCAGTAGTAATGAAAAGAGCCTTTTTAGGCTCTTTATTTATTTATATATATAAACTAAAAAATAATTTAAGCCATAATTATGAAATTACAAAAAGCTCAAAAGGAGCAGGTTAAGTTAAGAGTTGGTATTAGTGGGGCATCTGGTTTTGGAAAAACCTATTCAGCTTTACTATTAGCTTACGGAATGACAAATAATTGGAGTAAAATAGCAGTTATAGATACAGAAAATGGTTCTGCAAATTTATATTCAGAATTAGGAAATTACAATACTGTAAACCTACAACCACCATATTCTCCAGAAAGATATATTGAAGCCATAGAACTGTGTGAAAAGTCGAATATTGAAGTTGTTATTGTCGATTCAATAACCCACGAGTGGAGTGGGAAAGGAGGTTGTTTACAAATTCATGAACAATTAGGTGGCAAATTTCAAGATTGGGCAAAAGTTTCTCCTCGTCATCAAGCCTTTATTGATAAGATTTTACAGTCTAAATCCCATATCATAACTACTGTAAGAAGAAAAGTAGATTATTCTATGGATAAAGACCAAAGTGGAAGAACAAAAGTCACTAAACACGGAACTAAAGAGATTACTCGCGAAGGTTTTGAATACGAGTTAACAGTGAATTTTGAAATTATTAATGATAATCATTTAACACTTGCAAGTAAAGACAGGACAGGTTTGTTTATGAATAAACCTGAATTTATTCTTTCCTCTGGTACAGGAAAAAAATTATTGGACTGGTGCAACAATGGCAGAACTATAGATGATATTAAAACGGAAATTAAATCTTGCACAACTTTGGAAGGTTTAAGACATATCTATAGTAAGTACCCAAATCTACAAAGTAGTATTAAGGAAATTATCTTATCTCGAAAAAGAGAAATTGAAAATGTAGTAATACCAAATAAAGAAATAATTGAAACCTTAAAACCAAGTAAAAATGGAATTAGCATTAACGCAGACTCAGAATCAGAGTAGAGTAATTGTACCAGAATATGATGAAGAAGATTTAAATAAAAATCATTTTATCGAAGCAAATACTAAGTCAGTAACTCTTGAACATCTTACGAATGATACAATATTACCTGTGTTTTCTAAAGATAATGAAGTTACTATTAGTCACGCAGAATTTATTAATGCCACACAAGAAGCTTTAAGAAATGTGTTTCCTTTTCATCAACAGACAGCTCCTAATATTAGAGTTTCACATATTATTAAGGGAAGAGTTCCAAGTGCAATTGGAAAGCCAAAAATTAAGTTATTAGAAGAAGATAAAACTATTTATTACGAAAGAATGGCTTTTGTGATTGGTTTGCCACAAATACAACAAGAAGTAAATGGAAACAAACTTTCTCTTGTTGTGGGAGGTGTGAGAGCTTATAATAATGAAAACTTATACAGTAGAAAATCTGAGGAAAAATTCAAGGTTTTTATTGGTTTCTCCAATTTTGTGTGTACAAATTTGTGTATTTCTACAGATGGCTTTAAAGATGAAATTAGAGTAAGTAACACAAATGAACTTGTAAGCAGAATTACAGAATTATTTAGTAGCTATGACCAAGACAAACATCTTGGGAATATGGAGAGAATGTGTAAGTTTTTTCTTACACCAGAGCAAGTTGCTCATTTGTTGGGAAAAATGAAAATGTATCAATTTTTAAGTAATGCTAGAAAAAAAGAATTGTTTCCTTTAAATATTAATGATTCACAGATTAATACAATTGCCAAAAGCTATTTTAGAGATGATAATTTTAAAGTTACTACAGAAGGTGTTGTAAATCTTTGGCAATTGTATAATTTATTTACAGGTGCAGTAAAAAGTAGCTACATAGATTCTTTTTTACAACGTGAAGCATGTGCTTACGAGTTTATACAAGATCTATCTAATTCAATGCAAAATGAAAAACCCAATTTCTTTCTAATTTAAATATATAGCTAAAACTTATTACATAAATATAAAATTTAAGCAAATGCCAGAAGAAGAAATTATTTCTTTTAAAAAATATTATAGTCCAAATAGAATTCTTGTAATAACTTATTTTAATAAATTAGTTGAGTTGCATTGCCCATTTCCTGTTATTTTTAAAGAAAATACCTTAGATTTTAAAAAAAACGAGATTGTATATGTTACAGAAACAGGACTTACAAAGAGTGGAGACTATGTTTTTAAGATACAGAACAAATGGTTTCATCCGAAGCATTTTAAAATTTTATGTTACCAATTGTAGAGGTTTTAGCTATAAATTAAAAGAAAAGGAGTTTATATTGTATTTTGATATCCAACTTTTGAGACTGTTTCTCCTTTATCAAAAAACTTCTGAAAATGTTAGCTAATTAATAACACAGTAATTTTTATATTGCTGTGTTTTAATTTTTAAGTATGAATTTACATAGTATAAATTTTGATTTTTTTAAATCTGAGTCAGCATTTCAAGGACTACATAATAAATTTATGAATAATGCAGTTTTTGTGTATGAGAATAAATATAAAGCAATTTTTGAAATTCCACCAATAAGATATTTTAATGAATTAAATGAAGAAAATGATTTTGTCCCACCAGAGGAAAGAGAAGTGGATTTTTATAAAGATTATATTCCTGAAGAAATTACTCGAATTAG
>TARA_R110002051_G_scaffold305409_1_pt1 | contig 11525 bp, 23 predicted proteins | sample TARA_R110002051 | Tara Oceans TARA_R110002051 (sample SAMEA4397023) | marine metagenome | biome: Polar Biome; feature: [MES] marine water layer (ENVO:01000295) within the mesopelagic zone...; material: water (ENVO:00002006), including particulate matter (ENVO:01000060) such...
CGCTGGTTGAGGCTAGTCCGTGAGCATTGCCCGGTCATGCCCGAGGACGAACGGCTGCTGAGTCAGGTGATTGGCCGTATGTCAGCAAGGGAGGTGATGGATTATGCAAGGAGGTACATCACCACATGGCAACTTGCTGCCGATCATGAGCCTGTCAGCCATAAGCGTGATAACGCGGGGCGGCGTGCTGCCAATCGAGAGCTAACAGGAGGTCGTCATGTTGGATAACGCCATTCAGGAAGCCGCGCGTCTGGCATCCAGCCTGCGCTCAATCGATCAGAGCGCCAGCCATAGCGCGGAGGCGGTACGAGATACGCTGCAATCATCGCCTGATGATGACGCTTTGTTGGCCTGCGCCGCGACTCTGGAAGCGATAAACGATGCACTCCCGGCCGGAACGTTGGCAGGGCTTATACGCATTCGCCTGACTCGCCTCCAGGGGATAGTAAACGCGCTGATTGATACTGACACCACACCGCCAGCGGCATAGGAGAGCACCATGATTAACCACGACACGATTAAACAAGCCGCTGAAAGTGGTGCCGGTCTGGATCACCTCACGCCAGGGCAAGCGTGGTCAGCGTATAAAGCCAACGTTAAGCCCAAACACCTGCGCCAGCCAATGCGACGCTCTATGGTGCTGCTACTGGCGAGCGTGGAGCAGAAGGCGCGACAGGCGTTCTTTGGTGGCGTAGAGCACGGTGATACGGATGAGATGATCTATCGCGCTTATGATGAACAGCACCCCATGTTTCTGCGTGGGCCTATCCTCGAAACGCTACAGGAAGGCATGAACAAATTCTTTCCCGATCTCAAAGCATCGGCAGTGGATGATGACGGCAACACGGTATATCGGCTGGATCACCTCGCCAAGGCATTAGGAGCTAGCGAGGAAGAGCTGCTGGCGCTGGCTAAAGAGAAGGGCATGGAGAATCGGCTTCAAACCAAGCCGGTTCATACCCTGCACTGAGGAGGCAGCCATGAGCAAGAATCCCCGCCTATTCGTCGAGCCGGTGCGGCTAATCGTCAATGTAGAACAGGAAACGGTAAAACGGATAGATGAATTGATGGAAGGGCACCAGCATCACCGGCACCGCAACCGTGCCGAGTTTGTGAGACAGGCTATAGAGCGAGAGCTGGCGCGGTGCCAACAATGATGATTTCTACAGTCCCTAAAAAGGGGCTTTGATGATTTCGGGGGCCCTAAAAGAGGCTCCCTTTTTATGGGTGGCGTGATGGATGAGCAGGCAGAGCTAAGAAAGCGCTTTAAGGCGTGGAGCAAGGCGCAACGAGAAGGTAGGCGGCCACCAATCGATCCGGCCTTTCAAGACCTTCGGTGTGGAGCGAAGACACGGGCAGGCACACCCTGTAAGCGTCGTGACCTATGGGATAGTGGCCGGTGCAAGTTACATGGCGGCATGTCCACTGGGCCGAAAACAGGGCCCAGAGCCAAAAAGCCAGTACCTGAACTACCAGAGGAGCCTTACGATCCAGCCAAAGACCCCGAGATGGTTGAGATAATGAATAAGCACCTCAAACGGGCAGGTATTAGGCTAGGATGAGTTAAACCTCATGAGGGGGTGATAAAAGTAGAGTTTTATAGCGTGATTTCTGGCGAACAGAGGGGGTATTAAGTCTGATGATTTTCGGACTAGTACGTGCGCGTGAAAAACCAAGCCGCCTAAGGGCGGTCGTGAGAATTAGGCAGGACTAAGATCCGCTATCAGGTCACAGCAACCATCAAGCAAAATGATGAGTAAGAAGAATAAAACCCGCCGAAGCGGGTTGATCGTCATTATTGAGAATAAGGTAGATCAGTTACACTATGCCTAGCTCAGCTGCAACTTGGTCGGGAATATCGAACTCTTCGCCCAGCTCGTTAGCAACGATTGCACGCATAGCGGCGATCAATATCGTACTGCCTTCCTGGTAATAGTCTTCATATGTGTACCAAGCACGCCACCACACCGATTCACCCTCCCACTGATGCTCCATCTTTAGGATGGTACGCTCAGTCAATGGCCCGCCTTGCTCCCAGTTTCTAGATGGCTGAAAGTATTGGCCAGCAAAAAAGCGATCCCGTTCTCCATGATATGGCGAAGCGGCCGTATCGAATGCTTTCTCGTAGACAGGTTTGCCCTTGTGATAAACGATTTCAGGAAATTGGACTACCTGGGCAACAGACCAATCAAGCGCGTCCCCTTCGATTTCGCTTGCCTTTACTCGCATTACGGCACCTCTCGCTGCTCACCTGTAAGGCGCCCAGCAGCGCGACAGGTGTTTTCGCGCGTTCGGTGATCAGCCTAGCCGGGCTACCAGATTATAGGGTGTAGTGCTTAATGATTCGATAAATGCCATCAGGTGGCCATGTAATGGCCAGTACTTCACCTTTGAATAGCTCGGGCTGTGTCTTGAGGTCGGTATGGCGTTTTCCTGACCCTAAGCGCCCCATTCTTCCTCTTCACTAGGGAGAGCGAAGCGTGTACGCGCCTTATTTCGGCGGCAACATATCTGGCCATCGACCCTTTGTTAAGTCGTTTAAGCCGATTAGTCGTATACCTGTTAAGGATTGCCCAGAAGGCATGATTGGACAGGTTCGCGCCTCAACGTCGATGAGCGAATTCCTAAAACGTCCGAGCAATGCCACTTTCGCCCGAGGCTACTTCGGCGATACGCGCTATCGGCTATTCAAAGAGGGTAAGCTGGATATTTGCCAAATGGTTCGAGCGGACGGCACCCGCTATAGCATCGCTGAACTTCGCCAGCGCTACGCGAAGGATTTCAGGGAAGTTTTTGACAGCGGCCTAGATTAGGTTTAGTGATACTCTAATCATAAAGCCGCTTAATCAATGGAAGACTTATGTATCCGAGTTTAATAACCCAAGAATTCACATTTGAAATATCTAATGGCATGCACTATCAAGGCGGCATCCAGTCTCTGGGCCCTGATGGCTTCTGTCCATTACTATGTGTCAAAGGCAAAGGGGCTCCCGCGTACGAATCAGTTATGTATGCGCGACTGCCTGCTCCAGCTAACGGTAATGCGAAAGACAACCTACAGGAGCTAGTTGAGCGGATTCGCGCCATTATTAGTAATGATGGTGGTGATATAACCGGTTGTTATCTTCACGATGAACACAACATTGTAACTGTCGGCGATTTTAAGGAGCTGCTGGGCGGAAATACGCCAGTTAGTATTCTAGATGAATATGGCTGACCCTCACTTTCGGGCTTGGTGGCAATGCTGGCAAAAGCAGCAGGCGGGCGTTGCCACCTTTAACGACCTGATTATCATGAAGATGAATTGGGAGTTGAGCTTGGCTTTGCAACGCAAACTCGGCTCTCTGGATGGCTAGGTGGTTGATAAGAGCGATAGTTTAGAGTATGTTTTCAGCTATCTGTGGTTGTTGTGCCTATCAACTCTCTGGTTTTTTGCCATGGCGTTTTGATATCAAAGTCGAAAACAGGGTAAAAATACGTCAAAATAAGCAGATAATTTCCTTTTTGCGTAAATAGTTGAGCGAACACCGTTTCGCGATAACTAATAATAGGAAATTACAATGACACCACTCCAAATTATTCGCATCAATCACCCCGCTGCATCCTTCGTGATTCACCTGGATCGACTATCAGCAACTAACATTAAGGCCTATCTTTTTGACTCCAGATTTCCGGGCAGCCCGGAAACGATATGGGGATGCAGCTTGGAATCTGCTCTTATAGGCTGTTGTAGGCTTGTACGCACGCAGCGAGCCAGGGAAGCAGATAACATCCTCATTGAGCCCGACAAAGATATGCTCACCAACGATCAGATACTATCAACGCTCAGTCGTTACAGGATTTGGTCCCGCGATGTGAGATACGTTTAACCCCCTAGCCCGCCAAGTGCGGGCTTTTTAATACCCAAGCCCTGGCATTCGTGAACTGACCCCATAAACTTGGACAGTGAAAAACTAAGCGGCCTGACTCATCAAGCTCTCATAAGGGATTCGCAGTCCTTCATGCAGGCTCTTGATCATGCGTAGGCTGAGTTTTCGCTTACGGTTCAGCACTTCTGAAACTCGGCCGCTAGAGCCTATGTATGCTTCAAGATCGCGCGTCGTAAGCCCCTGCTGCTCCATGCGGAATTTGATCGCCTCAATAGGATCAGACGGCCCGATGGGGTAGTGTTTATCCTCATATTTCTCTATGAGAATTGAGAGCACTTCGATCTCGTCCGCTTCAGGAGTACCTGGCTCAGCAGCCCAAAGCTCCTCAAGACGAGCAAATGCGCGGTCAAGATCGGCTTCATTATGGATAGGCTGAATGTTCATTATATTGTCTCCGCATCGACTTTATCGTACTGGGCGTGGGTGCCAACGAAACGAACCCAAGCAATTTGCTGCTCATACCGAATGGAGAGTATGACTCGGTATTTGTTACCACCGATATTGAAAACAACCCTGCCGCCTTTAAGGATGCTGGCGGTTCCAATGTCGGCCTTCAACTGTTGTGGCGTTTCCCAGGATGCTTTGAGCATCATGTTGTACCACTCGGTTAAAGGGGTCTTGGCGTCGTCATAGCCCTGCTCCCAAAACTCTTTCAGTGTGCGCTTTGCTATGACTCTCATGCTCCCTCCCATTTTGGGAGATTATAGATGCTCCCGTTTTGGGAGTAAAGCTCTATTTTAATGAACTGGCGTCACCTGTCCCTTGGCCTCGCGCTGCTCGTAGATGAATAAGCGCGGCCTTGCACCGTAAGATAAAAGACTAACAAAAATATCAAAGGATCGGTTGTAAAGGGCCTTAACAGCCCCTATGCTCTACGCAAATACGTAGCGTGATACCTCTGAACGACATGGCTGCGCATTTAGTAGGGGAGGAATTAAAAATGGCAACTGTAATGGATATTGCTAACTACCTGTTGGCAAAGGCCTCTTCGTCAGAAGGCGAGCGATCAAACTTATCTAATCTAAAGCTTCAGAAGCTTCTGTATTATGTACAGGGGTTTCATTCTGTCTTGCTTGACCGCCCGGCCTTTGATGATCGCATGGAGGCTTGGATGCATGGTCCTGTAGTGCCTTCCGTTTACCATCATTACAAAGCCCATGGAAATGGTCATATACCGGCCGCAATGCCTGTTGAGGCGATTGAGATTGACGATCAAACAGCAGAGCTTATTGATGAAGTGTTTGATGTTTATGCAAAACACTCTGCTTGGCACCTGCGCAACTTAACCCATGACGAAGACCCTTGGATTAATCGTTACGACCCTGAAATGGGCTCCAGCGAAATCAAAGCGGAAGATCTAGAAGCTTTTTTCCCTAGCCTGCTGGAATAGCTCTAAGCGTGGCTAAATTAAAAAAAAGAACTCAGCCCACCGGCAAAGATGTTGCTGAGCGCCGCAAGGAAAAGCGCTCGGTTGACGCTCTGACGCCATGGTTTTGCTTTGCCAAGCTGCGTCCGACGCATTGCATATCTGAATGCACAAAGGATGAAAGGGCGGCATTGGCGGATACTCTGCGACTGCTAAGCAATATGACGTGGGCTGACTTGCGCCAAGCCTCTCGCCACGGCAGAGGCTACGAAAAGATCGCCCGCCATTCCTTCAAGGCCCATATTCCCGACGCAATAACTGAAGATGTTGATCTTCTCTCTTTTCGATTCTTCGGTAAGGCGCCTATCGTTGGATATAGACTTGATCGGGTCTTTCATATTGTATGGGTTGATCGCGCATTCGATGTCTATAACCACGGTTAGCTATTTCTCCTGCCAAAGCTCAGCCAGGTAGCGCCGCCCCGCACTTCACGATACCCTCAACAAATATAATTTATCGCTGGGGAGCGAATCATGAGGCCAGTGCCTATAAAGGCTGACCAGCCTATAGTGCAGGAGCTACAAGAAAAGAGGTTTTCAGAAGAATCTGTGAGCGACCTTGAGATGCAGACGTATCTCAATAGAGCTAATGCGCTAGACTCAAATACTTTAGAGGGGGCGTTTGCGGTAGCTTACGTCTACAGCTTCTGGAGAAAATTCAGGAAAGCTGAAAGCCATACAGACGCTCTAATAAATGGCTGGCCAGAAACGCCGCGCGCCCTTTATTTGGCCGTTATTTGCTATGGGATGTCCTGCTGTTACACCAAGGCTTTATCAGCAGCACAAAAGCTCGTGGATATAGACCCAGGGAGCCCTAGAAGCGCCAATATGCTTAGCTATTCTTCCTTGCTTTCAGGCGCTATTTCAGAATATCAGAGAGCGAGAGATGTCATGAAATATATCGGAGTGCCGGAAGCAGAAATACCTAAGATAGAAAATGCTGAAGAAATCCAATTTTTGGCAGAAAATGATATAAATGAAGACGATGTGGTCAAGTATTACCAGCTTCATTTGGAAGCCGCAAAGCCATTCCTAAACTCAAATCAGCACGTTCATCTTGGCACTAACATCGAGCTGTATACCGACCCAGAGAATGGGTTTCAGGAGTTTTGGATAAACCTAGTTGCAAGTACTGATGGCGTAACGGCCTCTAGGATCGACTGGGAGTTCTCCAAGCAAGATTTTCCAGAGTTTTCCGAAGAGTTTAAAGAGAAAGTTTGGGTGGGCTTATCCTTGGCTCCTGATAGTGGCATTGACCGCATGAGGATGGAGCGATGAAGCAAGAGGATCTGCAGAAGCTATCAGAAGCTATTCTAGATATGGATTCTGAGGTTGCGTATAGAAGCGCTATCAGCCGAAGCTATTATTCAGCTTTCCATGCCATCAGAGAGATAACATCTGATACGGTTCTTGATAAAGCGCCGCCCGGGTCTCATGCCGTAGTTACTGCAAAGCTTAAAGCCAAATATGGTAAAACCATCGCCAAGCACTTTCATAAAATGAAAAAAGAGCGCAACAGCGCCGACTACGACCTGCATAAAACCTTTTTCAGAAAAGATGCTACGCGCATGTTTAATGATAGGCGCTTTCTTTTAGATGAGGTTGCGGTTGCGCATACGAATCAAGCGGATGGCAAGGGGGAACGATGAAGCTATTGGCAGTCGCGGTGCTGGGACTATGGTCAGTTACAGCTAGCGCGCAAGAAGATTTATCGTACCATTTCGGATATGCATTACAGGCGGCAGGCATATGCCCTGAACTTCAGGTGCGCATAGATACCGAACGTAAAGTCGACAACAAACTTGGTAGTTCCGTCCGTGATGGTGCCCAGTACATGGATGGCCTATACGCGGCCATGGATGACTCCAGCAATGCCTGCCATATCGCTTGGCAGCGCTATGGCTGCAATGGGAATACTGAGCCGCGATTGTTGCAAAGTAGCGCCAGAGCCAGCAATCCATCCCTATGTCAGTATTGAGATATCTAAGACGGCTTTTAGCATCTGGTAGGTGTATATGAAAGTACTGGTTACCTACCATGAAGCCGCTGAAATGCTGAGCGTTTCCCATTGGACCGTGCGCCAGATGGTACGCGAGGGAAGGCTTAATGCTACTGGCGAGGGGAAAGGCCGGCGCGTCACTATGGGAAGTATTTTAAGGCTTGGCGAGATGGATGCTCGAGCCTTTGAGGAAGCCAGTCACACTGTGTCCAGCGTTCAGAAACAGGAGAGAGGTGTTCGCCACCATGTACAAGGTAATGTTCGCAGTAAAGGGGCCAACAAGGCAACGAGCCCGGCGGAAAGAGAGCTGGATGAGCTATTAGTAAAGAGGCGCTCCTAGGCTGTCATTAGGGCATTAAATAATACTGACTGGTAGCGAAAAAACACACTTCATAATCGAGTTGCGGTGCACTTAGAACCTCATAAAACCTCAAATGGGAGTAGTGTTTTCTCTACGCCTTTCTAGCTCTATTGCTGATGGTTTCCATTGGCAAGTTTCCACTTAGGTTTCCACCAGATCGCCAGTATCCGCCTCCTGGTATCCATGGCGGTATCCATCAGATGGCTAGTTAACGCGAAAGGTGAACAGTCAGCAGTGGTAACCAGACTAGTAACCACCAAAGGTAGCCACTTTGAGATGGTGACCAAATGAAAGTACGAATGACGGTACGAGCGATTGGTACGAATCGGTACGCACTTGATGCGCACGATAGGTGCGTAATCAGAAGTGCGCACGCGCTCAGATTTTAGAGTCGCTTAAAGCTACTCACAAAAGTTCGCACCGAGGTTCGCAGCAAAAAGTTCTCAGCCAGGAGTGCGAACCAATTCAAGTACAGCTACGGTGTGCACGGTCAAAATTAACTGTCTTTACACCTATTGTATGAAAACAGACTGCTCAAACGATCATCGAGAAGGTTTAGCAATATGCGGGTGATAGAATTTTTTAGAGGGAGGCTTCTGGTGGAACCTTATGAGAAATTTCGGTTTCCTCAATCCAGCTCAAGAAGTCTTCAGCGATAGCGATCAATTCTTTTGGGTCATTGCCAACATACACTCGATTTGCCATTTCAAGACACATTTCGCGGCGACGCTCTGCAGCATCAATAAGTTGACGTCGGCACTCCCATTCACTGTTGAGAGCAACCCCCTTTATATCGAAAAATCGGGCTAAGCTTGCTCGACTTACCTCGTAGCCTTTGCCTCTCAGCCAGCTGAGGTGGGAATTCAGAGGCATGCTTGGATGCATATTTCTGAGTTGCAATAATTCTGCCTGTACATCTTCGGGAAGTTCATTAACCGTGATCGACTGCTTAAACATATTACATTCTGTCCATTCGTTAGTTGATAGTCCCCAAACCCACAGGAGCCATACCTGGAAGCATTTTAAATTACCTATTACAGGTATTATATACAATTTGACGATGGTACTACTCAGGGCCAGCCAGCTTTTGTTTAATAAGCAACTCTGCTGCGCACGGTAGATGATTTGATCACGCAGGTCATGATCCTGCTAGTAAGCGTTGTTCCCTCTTGTTCCCAGTAAATAATAGGCAGTGGGAACAGTAAAATATCTTGTTAATCAGCGTTGTTCTCACTGTTCCCACAGTTTCCGGTCAAAATAGACAGGCGCGAGTAAAACGCTTGCTCTCGCATGATGATTTTTACCATCTGCGCAATTTTGCGCCCGTTGTCGGTGCATTTATTGTTGCATGATTATGAGGCCTGGCTGCTAACAATCTAGGGATGTGCTGCGAGCATTCCCGTCTATACTGCGCTGGCACATAATAACTAAAGGGAACAGTCATGACCGTCCGAGTAATCCTGTTAGTGCTGGCGCTATGCTTCTCTGGAGCCTTGAGTGCTGAACAGCCGCTAGATAGCCATGGCGGCTGGGTTGGACAAGCAGATCTTCAAGTTGGCGATGAGGAAGCAGAGTGCACCTTATCGTTTGACACGATCCCCGATGAGCTGGCTATAGCCCAAGGCGGCTGTTGTCGTGTTTGTCGCAAGGGTAAAGCTTGCGGTAACTCTTGCATTAACCGCAACTATACTTGTCGTCAGCCAAGAGGGTGTGCGTGCGATGGGTGAGGGAAGCGCCAGCAAATTGACAATGCAATTTTCGTTGCATCATCTGGACTTATTAAAGTCCTCGATAGCTTCATTCATACGTTCCTGCACCCATTGCTCAAGGTAAGATTGTAGGTAGCCAGTGCGACCGATACTGAATCGGGCAGGTGGGGCAATCATCTTGTACTTGGCGTGCATGCGCCAAAGCGTCGTGCGGTCTACGCCCAGCATCTTGGCTGCTTCACCTACATTTAGAATATTGTCTTTCATGGCAGGCCTCATTACTTGGTTGAGATAAGAATGAGTCAGGCTGACATTATTGATTAGAGTGTATAGAGCAGTTATAGACAGCGATACCTCAACGCTAGGCGAGCCCCTGCTAAGATCGAGAAACGGCTTAAAGAATGCTCAGGCGGCGATTATGAAAGGAGGGATGGCGGGAGTGTTTACTAGACTTGGGGCGATTGGCGCCAGCATACCGCTTGATGGGTATGGTTTTGCGGTTTGAAACCTCAAAACCTGATTAGTGATTTCGTCAAAACTAGATACCCATGGCGGCTGTAGCAAGCGTGGCACTTTCTTAAGATCTCGAGCGGACGTGTAGGATTTCCCGCATGTAAAACTAAAGGCTGCCGGGGTATAACTTTTAAACCCCATGAGAAGCTAAGAGCGGCTAAGGTAATGCATAAATAAAGGCCGGGATTCCGGCCTCATCTTTCGTGTTCGAGACATGAATGGGTATGAAAGCTTCACTCTTCCTTCTTGGGTTCAGGCTTGTCCATGCACGCCCAAACCAAAGCAACTACCCAACCTACGAATGTCCAGCCGGCTACTACGGTCAAAACACTGATAGCCACTGCATGCCGCATATTACGAACGGCAGCAATGATTATCGGCAGGAAGTAGACCGCGATCACGATAGCCATTAACAGCACTGGGTGTATCGGCAGATTGTAGGCCATGTTCACGTCCATAAGTGAAATCCTAATTTCATCGTACAAGCCCCTAGTTTCAGATCAGAGAGTTAACGTAGCAGCTAATCATGCTCATTAGGAGCGCTAATCTCGCGTTCAAAGCGATCTAGGTTGCCAGACTGCATCTTGACGAAATCTAATAGCACCGGGTTTTGTTTCAACGCCTCTGCTCCTAGTTCAGCTGTATAGGCAGGTGTTTCACCATTCACGCCCACGTCTTCCCAATCCTTGAGTATCCCTAGGGCGATGGCCTCGCAATGCATAGCCATTCGCTGATCTGCTGCTAACTCATTGCAGTATTTCCGGCTGTATTTCTTTTCTACCTCCATGAGGTGATCCAGGTACTCAGCGTTCCCTTTGTAAGCCACTTTCAGCCGGCTTGTGCCTTCTATGGTAACCCACTTACCAGATGCAAATTTCTCGTGCTCGTACTTATCAATTCTATAAGTCATGCCTTTCTCCTGTTGTTAATTTCACCCTGATATAAAACCAGTATATGAGCTATTATATTGCTTGCATGGGTTAATTTGTGAAATTTAATTGCGAGGATTTCCAGGTGGATAGAACGAAGGGGAAGAGAGGTCTGAACCGACGCCCAGGAAAAGGTGCTATCGATCAATGCTGGCTGATCCTGCGTAAGGCTGCCGATAGTGGAGATGTGATTGCTGCTGCCAAGCTGATTGAGCTGGACTACATGCTTAGCGTTAGCCAGGGGCGCCAGGAGGTTCGCGCATGATTGGCCAAGATATCAACGCGATGGTGCTGTCTTTGGAATGGATGCGAGATACAGGCAGCCAGGAATTTGACGAGATGAGGGAGGCAACCGCTGGAATGGTGAGAGCAATGGCCAATATGCAACTAAAGATGGGCCAAATGAATCATGCCGACCATCGTGACCTATTGAAGCGTGCGGATGGGTTGCTCCCTTCGCAGCTAGATAACTGAGGGCTGGGCCATGCCAAGCAGTTCAAGACTTGAGCTAATAATCAGTAGCCGCCAAGCTGAGCAAAGTCTCAATAGAATGGGAAAAAGGCTGAATGAGGTGGACCGTGCCGGTGGTGACGCCGCTGGCTCTATGACGACCATGCAGCGGCGCCTAGCGGGAGTTGAGAGGTTCGCAACGGTGGCGGG
>TARA_R110002051_G_scaffold98972_3_pt1 | contig 11517 bp, 9 predicted proteins | sample TARA_R110002051 | Tara Oceans TARA_R110002051 (sample SAMEA4397023) | marine metagenome | biome: Polar Biome; feature: [MES] marine water layer (ENVO:01000295) within the mesopelagic zone...; material: water (ENVO:00002006), including particulate matter (ENVO:01000060) such as......
CGTCGACCAGCAGCAGGGTGCGCTCGGTGTCGGGAAGCTCGGAAATCTCTGTCATTGGCCTTGATCCTCTCGCGTCTTGCTTATGGCCAATTGTGGCGAAAACGTCAAAAGCTTACACACAAGATACCTCATACGTCGCGTGCGGCATTTCGGACCAGGGTGTCACGCGGCCAGCTGATTTCCACACAGGCATGCCCGTTTGCCCGGGCATTGAAGAATTTGAGCGTCGCGCCGGTCCGCTCCAGGAGCGTCTTGGCAATGAACACGCCCAGTCCCAGCCCGCCCCCGCCATCGGGTTGGCGCGGATCGAACCGGTCTTTCGTCCTTGTTGTCAGATAGGGTTCCCCGAGCCGGCTTAAAAGGTCCGGCGGAAATCCCGGTCCGTCGTCCATGATGGCGATCATCACCCGCCGCCCGTCCCAGACGGCCCGAATCGTCACCTCAACCTTTGCGAACTGCACGGCATTTTCGATCAGATTGCCCAGCCCGTAGAGCAGCGCCACATTGCGCGCGATCACCGGCTCGTCCTGCTCGGCCCGGGTCTGGGCCAGATTGATCGATTTGCCCTCGACCAGCGCCGGCCCTTCATGGGCCTTGGCCAGCTCGGCGACGATGTCGGACAGTGTCGCGCTGTCGAAAAGGTCCGATCCCGATGGCCGCAGGTTTCGCAATTTTCCCAATATCGCCCGGCAGCGCGCCACCTGATCCATGATGAGATCGAGGTCTTCGGCCAGCTCCCCTTCCCCATGGTCGCGCCGGATTTCCTTGGCTGCCAGCGCAATGGTGGCCAGCGGTGTGCCCAGCTCATGGGCGGCGGCCGCCGCCAGCCCGTCGAGCGCCGAAAGCTGTTGCTGGCGCGACAGGGCCAACTCGGTGATGGTCAGCGCATCGACAAGCTGGCGGGCCTCATGAGCCACCTTGTTGGTGTACCCGGCGACAAACCCCACAGCGCACAGGATCGCGATCCACACCCCGGTGAGATAGATGCGTGGCGGCTCGAAACTGACCCCTTCGATCCACGGCAAGGGCATATGAAACAAAGCCAGCGCGCTGGCGATCGCAATGACCAGCGTGCCCACCCAGATCGTTTCGCGCGAAGCCAGCGTCGAAGCGGAAACCGAAACCGGCGCGAGCAGCAATATGGCAAACGGATTGCCCAGCCCGCCGGTGAGATAAAGCAGCCCTCCGAGTTGCAGACTGTCATAGGCAAGCTGCAGGAATGCCAGCCGGGTCGAGGGCCGGTGACCCGGCCCGTAGCGGATCAACAGCCCCGCATTGACCAGCACCGAAAGCGCGATCAGCAACAGGCACGCCCCCAGCGGCACGTCGTAGCCCAGCCCGTAGCGCACGACCACAACGGTGATCAGCTGGCCCGAAATGGCCAGCCAGCGCAAAAGCACGAGCGTTTCAAGCCGCATGGGATTGGCGCTGCGCGCCGGCGCCGGAGCGCTGGACTGTGTGATTTCGCTCATTTTTTTATCTCTCCGGGCGGGTCTATGGGCACTCTATATCAGTTTTCAAGAGCGATAAATTTATGCGCTAACCCTTGATGCGGGCGCCGGCGACCCCAAATTTTGTTGTGTTCGAGACTGGAGAGACCGCAACATGAACAGTGCAATTATCAAACCCGCATGGTCCCCGCTAACCATCGCTTTGATGGTTCTGGGCTTTATCATCTTCTGGCCGCTAGGCATGGCCGTCCTCGCCTACATTTTATGGGGCGAATATATGGGCGGCAGCCGTGAAAAGGCTGAAAGCTGGATCGCCGGCCAGAAGTCAAACTTCAAATCCCGCGGCTGTGGCCCGCGCCACTATCGCGCTTCGGCCACCGGCAATGCCGCCTTCGACGAGTATCGCGACGAGCAGCTCAAGCGCCTCGACGAGGAACGCCGTAAACTCGAAGAAGACCGCCAGGCATTCGAAGAACACCTCGCCAATCTGCGTAAGGCGCGTGATCGCGAAGAGTTCGACCGCTTCATGCGGGACCGCAATGCCCCCCGCCACGACGACAACCGCAATGACGATGGCGGCGAGCGTCAGGGGTACTAAACCAGACAGATCGCCGGCCCAGGGGCCGGTGATCGCCCTCAAGAGTTCCCTTCGGCCGGTGGATTGTTCCCCCTCCCTTTGGTCCCCGGCCGCGCCTTGGGCCGCCTCCGCCCAAGGCACCCTTTGATCGCGCTTTGAAAAACAGGCCGCCTCCGCCTGTCCAAAAGCGCGATACGATAAGAAGTGGCACGCTCCTTTCCGACGTGCCGCTTCTTTTTTGTTTTGTCAGCCCGGCCAGCCTGCATAATGGCGCCCGCGATTCCCTTTTCTGCCAAAGAGACAATGGATGGGGCTGCCCCGCCTTTTTGCCCGAACCGCGATCCCTGAAACGACCGAGCTCGTCATCGCGTCCGGTCCGGTTACCGTAGCCGTGCGGGTCAACGCCCGGGCCCGGTCCTATCGCTTGAGCGTTTCGGCGCGGGGAGAGCCGGTTCTGACTGTGCCGCGCGGCGGGCGCTGGCCCGAGGCGCAAGCCTTTCTCGAGCGCAACACCGGCTGGCTGTCCGCCCGGCTCAGCCGCATCCAGAGCCCTTACGCACTCGCCCCCGGCGCCATCATTCCCCTGCGCGGCAGCCCCCACCGCCTGGTCGGCCTCAGCGGGCTGCGCGGTCTCGTCACCGTCGTCAACGAGGGGGACGAGCCACAATTGCACGTGCCCGGCGGTCCCGACCACATGCGCCGCCGCCTTGTCGACTGGCTCAAGAAAGAGGCCCGCCACGATCTTGAGATGGCCTGCAACCGCCACGCGCAAAATCTGGGCGTGACGGTTTCGGCCATCACCCTGCGCGATCAATCGACCCGCTGGGGATCGTGCTCGTCCTCTGGCAGCCTCAATTTCAACTGGCGCCTGATCCTCGCCCCACCCGACGTTCTCGATTACGTCGCCGCCCATGAGGTGGCTCACATTCTCGAAATGAACCATCGGCCGGTCTTCTGGCGCACCGTCGCGAAAACGTGTCCCCATTACGAGCGCCCCAAAGCCTGGCTCAAGGCCAATGGCGCAGCGCTGATGGCGCTCTGAACAACGCCCCAGGCCGCAACAAAAAAAGCCCGGGCACAAACCCGGGCTTTCTCAAACGTCCAGCGCCGCCGATCCTACTCGCCAAACAGCCCGTTAAGGAGGCCGCCGATCCCGTCATCGGCCGGGACCGCCACGGGCTGCTGCTGTTGCGGCTGGATCTGTTGTTGGGGCAACGGGGCAGGCTGCTGACCCGGCTGACCCTGGATCTGGTCGATCGTGACGGGTGTTCCGGTCGCCGGCATGGTGTCCTGCATCGGCACCGCCACGCGGTCCTGGAGCTTGACATAATTGCCAGGCAGCGCCGCGCTCTGCAGGCCCTCATGGGCTTCGGCCATGATGTCGCGCCAGATCTGGGCCGGTATCTGTCCGCCGAACACCCGGGTCGGGGTGTCGTCGTCATTGCCCAGCCACACGCCGCCCACAAGGCTTGCGGTGTAACCGACAAACAGCGCGTCGCGGTTGCGCTGGGTCGTGCCGGTCTTGCCGGCCATCGGCCAGTTGCCCAGTTGCGCCCGCGTGCCCGTTCCGGCCTGAACGCCGGTCTGGAGCATGTCGTTCATCATGCCCACCTGCTCATCGGTCAGGATACGGCCCGGTCCGGCTGGCGTTTCTTCAAACAGCACTTCGCCATCGGTTGTGGTGATCCGCGTGATCACATTGGGCACCACCCCATAACCGCCATTGGCAAACGGGGCATAGGCGCTGGTCAACTCGAGCAGCGAGACTTCCTGAGTGCCCAGCGCGATCGAGGGCACCGGCTGGAAATTGGTGGAAAAGCCCATCCGATAGGCCGTCTCCACCACATTTTCTGGCCCGATATCTATGGCCAGGCGCGCCGATACCGTGTTGATGGAAAAGGCCAGCGCGTCGCGCAACAGCACCGGCCCGACATAGCGGCCATTGGAGTTTTCCGGCTGCCAGCCCTCATAGTCGAGCGGTTCGTCCACCATCAGCGTGTCGGGCGTATAGCCCTGCTGCAGGGCGGCAAGATAGACAAAGGGCTTGAAGGCCGATCCCGGCTGACGACGCGAGGTCACGGCGCGGTTATAGCTCGATTGGCTGTAATCGACCCCGCCCACCAGGGCACGCACCCGGCCTTCGGTGTCCATGGCCACAAAGGCCGCCTGGGAAAAGTCCAGGTCCTCGCCCTGTGAGGCGACGGCTTCCTTGATGACGAATTCGGCCTGCTTTTGCATGTCCCAGTCCAGCGTGGTCGAAACCACGACGTCCTCGTTCACCTCGCCCAGATAGTCGTTCATGAGCGATTCCACCCAGTCCGCGACGTAATATTCGGTGCCCGCCACCCGCTCGGTGGTGATGTTGGCATCCATGTTCTGGGCAGCGGCCTGGGCCTCCTGCTCGGTGATGTAGCCCTCACGCACCATGTTGGCCAGCGCCAGCCGCTGCCGCTCGGCGGCCCGGTCGGGATGGGTGCGCGGGTTGTAATAGCTCGGCGCGGGCAGAATGCCGGCCAGCATGGCCGCCTGACCCAGCGAGAGATTGCGCGCCGAAATGCCGAAATAGGTTTGCGCCGCAGCTTCGATCCCGGTCGAACCCGACCCGAAATGCACGCGGTTGAGATAAAGCTCCAGGATCTGGTCCTTGGAATAGTTCTGTTCCAGCCACACCGCCAGAAGCGCTTCCTGCACCTTGCGGCCAAGCGTCTGGTCGGGGGTCAGAAACAAATTCTTGGCAACCTGCTGGGTGATGGTGGAGGCGCCGCGGGTGATGCCGCCCGCGCGGATCATTTCGATCCCCACCGAGGCCAGCCCGATCGGATCGACCCCGAAATGGCTGTAAAAGCGTCTGTCTTCGCTCGCCACCACGGCCTGGCCCACATAGGGCGGCAATTCGTGAATGCCCACGGCCTCCCCGCCGGTCTGCCCGCGATTGGTCAAAAGCTGCCCGTTGGACGCCAGCACGCGGATATTGGGCGGACGCTGGGGCACTTCCCAGGTGGAGGACGATCCCAGATCCTGCCCGTAATAGACAACGATTCCGGCCACCGCGACGCCGCCCAAAAGCAGCATCGTGAAACAGAAATACGCAAACCCCACGATAAACCGCATCCCGCCCGAGCGCTTTTTCGTCACCTTGCGGTTCTGCGGCCGGCGGGGTTTGCCACCCTTGGGCCCATTGGAGCCTGATCCGGCCTGCGCGCGCTGGCCCCTGGCCTTGCGCTGCGGGCCGCCATCGACGCGATCATCGGGAGAGAGACGAAGATCCATCAAAGATCACTTTCGAGCATGGTCGTGAAAAATCGACGCGCGCCATCGTCCGGGCGCAAACGCGATGCCTACCGCTATCGCGTTCAATTGTGGCGCGTTTATGTGAATTTTTCCACTCTTACCCGCCAGTGTGGCCGCACGGCAACGGTTTTTGCCTAACCGGGGGGAGAGGGTCGCAATTTGTTCCGGCATCGATTGCCGAATGGCCTTTTCAGGAAGGCCCGCTCTCGCGGATGGCTGGATTTCAGATCGAGGAAACGATCGTCGCGGGCCATGCCGCCTTTAGCAAAAAATGTGGTCTCTATGTCGATCCCGGCGCAATTGCCGCCCATGCCAAGCAGATTGCGTCGCTAAACCTCAAGGCCACCAGGACCGGCGTGACATTCTCGGCAAGCAAACCCATCCCCGATGACCTCGTCGAGAAACTGGCCGTCAGTTCGCGCGGCGAAAAGGGATTTTAAACGGTCCTGCGCAATCGAGAATTCGGCTCGCAACACTGTTTCTCAAGGCCATAACGCTGGAAAAACATCTTCGTTTGCACGCGTCTGCGCGTTCAGCGCATCTTTTTGTGAAGCGGTGCCTCTGTTCGATGATGGGTGGCAAGCAATGCCAGCCACCCATTGTCTGTCAGATCCAGTCCGGGACCATGCCGCCGGCGTAGCGCGCACCGAAAGCGCCGTCCGGCAGGATAGTTGCGATGCGGAACAGATCATCGGTCGACAACGTTAAATCCGCAGCGGCCAGGTTTTCCTCGAGACGTTCGATCCGGCGCGTTCCGGGGATCGGCACGATGTCGTCGCCCTGGGCCAGGAGCTAGGCCAGCGCCAGCTGAGACACCGTTATGCCCTTGGACTGGGCCAGCTCGCCAAGCTGGCGGACGGCATCGAGGTTCTTTTCAAAATTGCCTGGTTGCCAGCGTGGATCAAAGCGCCGCATGTCGTCCTCCTCATATTCTGCCGAAGGCTTTACGGACCCGGTGAGAAAGCCACGGCCAAGCGGCGAATAGGCGACAAATCCAATGCCCAGTTCACGCGTGGTGGGCAGGACCGCTTCGACGTCGCGTTCAAAAACCGAATATTCGGTCTGCAGGACCGTCACCTTCTGCACGGCATGGGCCTTGCGGATGGTCTGCGGCCCGGCTTCGCTGAGGCCGAAATACTTGACCTTGCCTTCGGCGATCAGGTCCCTGACGGTCCCGGCAACGTCTTCGATCGGCACATCGGGATCGACGCGGTGCTGGTAGAGGATGTCGATATGGTCGACACCAAGATAGCGCAGGCTGTTTTCGGTCACTTTGCGAATATGGTCAGGCTGGCTGTTGGTGCCGTAATTGCCATTGTCGAGGGCAAAGCCGAATTTGGTGGCGATAACGATGTCGTCGCGAAAGCCCTCTACCGCCTTTCCGATGAATTTCTCGTTCTCGCCCCAGCCATAGAGTTCGGCGGTGTCAAACAAGGTAACGCCCATCTCATAGGCGTGCTTGATCAGGTCCAGGCCCGCTTGCGTGTCGGCCGCGCCGTAAGCGAGGTGAAATCCCATGGCGCCGTAGCCGAGAGCTGACACTTCGGGTCCGTCCTTGCCGAGTCTGCGCTTTTGCATAGCAATATCCTTTCGTGCGTGTACGGGCACAATGTAGGGATGCTCTCACCAATGCGGATGTCTGATGGTCCCGGATGATTGCCTGATTCTGCCGACCCATTGACCTTTTGAGGCAAGCGCTGTGGAATGGCGCCATGACACAACTTGACGACATTCGCGCCATTGCGCTGCGCCACGCCGGCGCGCCGCACCCGCAGATGCCGCGTCTTCATGCCTATTGCATCGACAACCCGACCGACGCCAATGGCCTGATCTATCAGCCGGTCGTCTGCCTTGTGCTGCAGGGCCGCAAACGCACGTTTATCGGAGATGGAGCGCTCGAATATGGCGCCAGTGATTGCATGGTCGTGGCGGCCGAGCTGACGGCGATGGGACAGGTCTGCGAAGCCTCGACCGACGAGCCCTTTGTGGCGCTCAATCTCTTTCTCGATCCTGCGGTGATTTCGACGATCCTGCTCGACATGAACGCGCTCGGCGAGCCTGCCATCGGCTCGGGCTTCGGCGTTGCCAAAGCCGGCCCCGCACTGCTTGATGCGTGGCACCGGCTCGCCAGCCTGCTCGACAGACCTCAGGAAATCCCGGTCCTTGCGCCCCACCTCGAGCATGAACTGATGTTTCGTCTGCTGATGGGGCCGCATGGTGCATTGCTGCGCCAGATTGCCGGGGCTGACACGCGGCTGTCCCGTATTCGCCGGGCGATGGCTTACGTTCGCCACCATTATGCCGACCATCTCAGCATTAGCGCCATGGCGGCGATTGCCGGCATGAGCGTGTCGGTGTTTCATCGCCGCTTCAAGGCGGTGACCGGCGTGAGCCCGCTGCAATATCAGAAGCATGTTCGGCTGCACGAGGCACGCCGGCGCCTCGTGACTGAACATGCCGAGGCCGCGACCGTGGGTTATGCCGTTGGATATGAAAGCGCGTCCCAGTTCTCACGCGAGTACAAAAGGCTGTTCAGTGCTCCGCCGCGTCGTGACGCGGATTCCTTGCAGGCGATTGTTGAAGCCGGTCCATAAAGCCCGGCATCATCGCGTTCGCAAAAGGCCGCAGCTTACCAGATTATGCGCGCGTGCTGCCGATGAGCGGCGTGTGGCGGCGAAACCCGCCGCCCAGGCCGCACTCCGACCCCGTCAGATATCCAGGTTGGAAACCGCGAGCGCATTGTCCTGGATGAAATCGCGCCGCGGCTCGACAAGATCGCCCATCAGCTGGGAAAAGATCGAATCCGCGTCGTCGGTTTCCCGGATCTGCACCTGCAACAGCGTGCGCCCGTTCTTGTCCATAGTGGTTTCCCACAGCTGGGAGGCGTTCATTTCGCCCAGCCCCTTGTAGCGCTGCATGGAAACGCCCTTGGCGCCCGCCGCCTGAACGATCGCGAACAGCGAGCGCGGTCCATAGACCTCCTGGTTGATCTCGCGGCGCATCAGCGTCGGGACGCCGCCATAAATCTCGTCGAGCTTGCCGGCCAGGTTGCGCAGCTTGCGCGCATCGGCCGAGCCCAGCAGCGCCGCATCGAGCGTGTGGCTCTCGGTCACACCGCGCACCACGCGCGAAAAGATGTATCCGCCCTCGCCGTCCAGGGCGCCTTCCCAGGTGCGCTCGGTCTCGTCCGACATGCGGTTCAGCCGGTTGGCCACCCGGTCAGCCAGTCCCTGGGCGGTCTCGGGAGCGTCCATGACCGCCGGATCGAGCGCGCCGACAACGGCGGCCTGTTCGATCATCTGGCGGTTGTAACGCGCGTTCTGGTTGTCGATCAGATGGTTTAGGTCGCGCGCCTGTTCCACGATCGAAAGCAGATCGGCGCCCGCATGGGTCGTTCCGGCCCGCGTCGTGAGCACCGCATCCTCGACCCCGCCGGCCAGAAGGTAATCCTCGCGCGCCCGCTCGTCCTTGAGATATTGCTCGGAGCGCCCGCGCGTCACCTTGTAGAGCGGTGGCTGGGCGATATAGAGGTGCCCGCGCTCGATGATTTCGGGCATCTGCCGGTAAAAGAACGTCAAAAGCAGCGTACGGATATGGGCGCCGTCCACGTCGGCGTCGGTCATGATGATGATCTTGTGGTAGCGCAGCTTATCGGGATTGAACTCCTCACGCCCGATGCCCGTGCCCAAAGCGGTGATCAGCGTACCCACCTGGTCGGACGAAATCATCCGGTCGAACCGGGCGCGTTCCACGTTCAAAATCTTGCCGCGCAGCGGCAGCACGGCCTGCGTTGCGCGGTCGCGCCCCTGCTTGGCCGATCCACCCGCCGAATCGCCCTCGACGATGAAGATTTCGGCCTTGGCCGGATCGCGTTCCTGGCAGTCGGCGAGCTTGCCGGGGAGAGAAGAGATTTCCAGCGCCGATTTGCGCCGCGTCAATTCCCGCGCCTTGCGCGCCGCTTCACGCGCCGCCGCGGCCTCGGCCACCTTGGTGGCGATGGCCTTGGCTTCAGCGGGATGTTCCTCGAACCACTGGTTGAGCTTGTCGTTGACCACGTTCTCGACCACCGGCCGCACTTCGGACGAGACAAGCTTGTCCTTGGTCTGGGACGAGAATTTGGGGTCCGGAACCTTGACCGACAGCACGCAGGTCAGCCCCTCGCGGGTATCGTCGCCGGTCAGCGAGACCTTTTCGCGCTTGGTGATCCCGCTCTGCTCGGCATAGCCATTGACCTGCCGCGTCAGCGCGCCGCGCAGCCCCGCAAGGTGCGTGCCGCCGTCGCGCTGGGGAATGTTGTTGGTAAAGCACAACACGTTTTCGTGGTAGCTGTCGTTCCACCACAGCGCCACTTCCACGGTGATCCCGTCCTTTTCCGAAATCAGCGAAATGGGCTTGTCGAGCAGAGCCGATTTGTTCTTGTCGAGATACTGAACGAAGGCCTCGAGCCCGCCCTCATACATCAGGTCGATCTCGACGATCTCGGGATGCCGCTTGTCGCGCAGGATGATGTGGACGCCCGAATTGAGGAAGGCCAGTTCGCGCAACCGGTGCTCGAGCGTCTTGAAGTCGAACTCGACCATGGTGAAGGTCTCGCTCGAGGGCATGAAGGTGATTTCCGTGCCCGAACGGCCCTCATTGGTGCCCGGCTGCTTGTCTTCGACATAGTCGCCGATCCGCTTGAGCGGCCCGTCGGCCACCCCATGGGTGAAGTTCACCTCGTAGATGCCACCGGCCCGGCGGATCTTGAGCTTGAGCCAGACCGAAAGCGCGTTGACCACCGAAATCCCCACCCCGTGCAGACCGCCCGAGACCTTGTAGGAATTCTGGTCGAATTTCCCGCCCGCATGAAGCTGGGTCATGATCACTTCGGCCGCCGAAATCCCCTCTTCCTTGTGGATATCGGTGGGAATGCCGCGCCCGTTGTCGGTCACCGTCACCGAGCCATCGGCATTGAGCGTCACCGAAACCAGATCCGCATGGCCGGCCAGAGCCTCGTCGACCGAATTGTCGACGGCCTCATAGACCATGTGGTGCAGGCCCGTGCCGTCGTCGGTGTCCCCGATATACATGCCCGGCCGTTTCCGGACCGCATCGAGGCCCTTTAGGACCTTGATCGAATCCGCGCCATACTCTGCATCATTGGGGATCGGGGGCGTGTCGCTCATGAAAGAAGAATCAGCCTTGTTGGGAATTGATAACTTGTACCTGATTGGGGGCTTATCCCCAAGCAATTTGGCCCGTTTTTGGCTTTCCAGCACCACAATGTGACGGCTTTTTCAGCCCACGGGCCGCACCACGCCCGAATGCACCGAATACGGCTGCGCGCGCTCGCCCAAAGCGGCGAAAAGCACAGGGTCCGTGCCGGTCATCCAGCACTGGGTTCCCAGCTTCTCGAGCGCATCGAACAGCGCCCCGCGCCGCACCGGATCGAGATGGGCGGCGATCTCGTCGAGCAAAAGGATGGGGGTGATCCCGGTCATTGTCGAAACCAGCCGCGCATGGATCAGAACCAGCCCGATCAAAAGCGCCTTCTGCTCGCCTGTCGAGCACAATCCCGCCGGCATCGCTTTTGGCGCATGGGTCACATCGAGATCGATGCGGTGTGGTCCTAATGTGGTGCGTCCGGCCGCCCGATCAAGCCCCCTGGCCCCCCGCCACAGCCCGCTCAGCGCCGCTTCCAGCCCGCTGGCGGTTTGCGGAATTTCCCCTTCCATCATCGGGGTAATCGCCAGCAGCGCCGCGGGAAAACCCGTATCGGCCACCGACTTCTCCATAAGCGCCTGCAGATGGGCCAGTGAATCGGCGCGCGCGAAATAGATCGCTGTGGCCAATTCGGCCATCTGCGCCTCGATGGCGCTCAGCCAGGCGGCGTCTCCATTGTCCTCGAGCAGCCGGTTGCGCTGGCGCATGGCCTTCTCGAAATCGGAAACGGTGCTCGAATGGCCCGGATGGAGCGCGGTGACCAGCCGGTCTAAAAACCGCCGCCGCTCGCTGGCCGGGCCGGTAAACAACCCGTCCATCGATGGCGTGAGCCACAAGATGCGCACATGCTCGCTCATCTCTTCGACGGCCCGGGCATTGGCGCCGTTGATCCGCACCCGCCGCCCGGAGGCGTCGGCGCTGGCGCCCGTGCCGATATCGACCGGCCCGAACGCCGTCTCGATGCTTGCTGCCACGGCCCACAGCCCGTCCCCGCCG